>Ga0316204_10003208_pt1 | contig 33653 bp, 24 predicted proteins | sample 6monrhotite_MG_2_FD_205661 | JGI IMG/M metagenome (GOLD analysis project Ga0316204, IMG submission 205661) | Microbial mat bacterial communities from mineral coupon in-situ incubated in ocean water Damariscotta River, Maine, United States -... | ecosystem: Environmental > Aquatic > Marine >... | reverse complement strand
AGTTTGACCGATCGGTACTGGAAAGTCTCAGACAACCTTTAGAAGAAGGCTACCTAAGTATTTCAAGAGCTAATTGGAAGGTACGATTCCCCGCTAATTTTCAGTTAGTGGCCGCGATGAACCCCTGAGGATTCGTTGCTAAATTACCACGGTTTACCGTGAAGGTAGAAGGAGGAGGATTTCCTCCTCCTTCTAGATTTGAAGATGAGCCAGCTGTTCCATTAGATGATAGAGGTGGTGGTGTGTAATAAAGAGAAATATTTACTTCACCATCACCAACAGTAATTCGCTCTACTATGGCTTCTACAATTCTTCTTTTTTCTTCTTTTGGAAGTTTTGGCCACTTTGTATGAAGATCACGGGCTTCCTCAATTGCTACTTCTTGTGAAAGATGTGAGATCTTGAGAATATCAATTTCAGCTTGTGTTTCGGGTATTTGATCTTCTAGTTGATCACGACGTTCAGCAAGTGGTTTGTATTTTGTACCGAATCCAGTTTTATCAATCATTCCAGACTGATAAAGATCGTAGAGTTTGTCGATTTCTGAGTTTATTTTATGAGCTTCCTTCTCAAGAACACCGAGAAGTTCAGTTTTGTCTTTTAACACTAGATCTGCTTGTTCCAGATGAGAAGTAATTTCCTTGTCAGAAAAAAGAAAACCTTTTATTTGATTATGGAAAACAGCCTCTAGATCATCAACGGGGATTTTGTTTCGGCATTTTTGACACGTGTACTTTGGGTTATTCGATGGTACATACATCTTTGGGCCACAGATGCAGTACGTTAGTCCTGATAAGAGATGTACGACTGGTTTTGTGCGGCGTTTGCGCTTTTTTCTCTGTTCGGTGATGAAATGGTTGCATTCGTTCCAAAGTTCTTCAGAGACAATTGGCTCTACTTCTGTGTGCACCCATTCTGATTCAGGTTTAAGTTCCCAAGCACCCTTACTGCCACTTGTGTGGTTTGTTGTGTAGTTTGCACGCCTAATACCTTTGGCGATTGGATCACAAAGAAGTCGATCAACAGTAGTGTCGCTAAACTTACTCCCTTTGCGAGTTCTATAGCCTTGTTCGTTTAGTAGTCGAGCAACTACCTTCTTACGCTTATGTTCCTGAAAAAGCTCGAACATGAGTTTTCTAACAGGAGCCTCCTTTGGTTCGATGAGTAACTTCTTGTCTTTCCATTGATAACCGAAAGGAGCTTGACCACCCAGAGGTTTTCCTTCCTTTGCACGAATTGGGACACTGGCCGCGACCCGTTCAGAAATTTCTTCTCGTTCCCACTGAGCCATTGCTGCAATCATAGTGTAGAAAAGGCGTCCAGCAGGCGTTGATGTATCAATAGACTCTGCTAATGAAATCAAATCAGCATCGTACTTCCGAAAAGATTCTGAGAAATCAAGTAGCTCTTTAGTATTCCTGGCTAGCCTAGCAAGTTTAGAGAAAATGAGGCCAGTAATATGGCCTTCCTTGATGTCTGCAAGCATTCGCTTGGCCTCAGGAGTATCTTTAACTGTCTTACCTGAGACAGCATCAAGTCGGTATACCTCAACAACGTTCCAGTTCTTTGCCTCAGCATACAGACGAGCTCTCCGCTCATGTGTTTCAGGGCTCTCGCCACGAACCTGGTCCTCAGTTGAAACCCGTATCCAAATCCCAACTCGTTTGACGTAATTACTATCATTTTGAGTATCTAGCTTCACAGACTCTCCTTTTATCCTGATCGTCCATGATGATAGTATACACGAAGAATATGGCGGAAAATTAATATCGTTAACTCTAACTTAAGTATTGATATCTATCTCATTGAAAGTTTGAAGAGGAAGGCTTTTATAATTATGTACGTTTGGTACAGTAGTAGATAGAAGAAGCTATCTTTATAAGAAACTATTTAATGCTACTATTTAGTAGTCATGGCAGACAAAAATATTAACAACATTGAGGGATCACAAGTGCAACATATTGGTGAGATTGAAAAACGACTTTGGTCTGTAGCTGATCATTTTAGAGCAAATTCCAACTTCGCCAGCAACGAATATTTCATGCCAGTTATGGGGATGATCTTTCTACGCCATGCCTATGGTCGGTTTCTTAAAACCAAGGCAGAAATAGAGAAAGCATTACCTACCCGTGGTGGGAAAACTCGGGAATTGACCAAAGAAGATTTCTCTGGACGGGGTGCAATTTACCTTCAACCAAAAGCACAATTTGACCATCTAGTCGCAATCCCTGATGGTAGCAACCGTGACGAAGCGCTGATTGCTGCAATGGAGAGTATCGAGAAAGACTATGAGTCACTGAGAGGAGCATTACCCAAATCGGAATACCAGGATCTTGGTGATGAAGACCTTGGCCAGCTGCTACGCACTTTCAATGACCCCGCATTAAATAAGGCTGACGGAGATGTGTTTGGGCGTATCTATGAATACTTTTTAACACAGTTTGCCGATCAAAAAGCCCACGATGGTGGCGAATTTTTTACTCCGATCTCATTAGTGCAAACAATCGTAAATGTTATTGAACCAGATCATGGTCATATCATCGATCCAGCCTGCGGTTCCGGAGGAATGTTCGTACAATCCGCTCACTTTATTGAGAAGATGGAGCAGAACCCTACCGAACAAGCGACATTTTATGGCATGGAAAAGAACCCAACCACTATACGGCTGGCTAAAATGAATCTCGCCGTTCATGGGTTAGAGGGGCGAATCAACAAGGCTATTTCATATTACGAAGATCCACACAAACTGGTTGGTAAAGCGGATTTCGTTATGGCCAATCCGCCGTTTAACGTAGACGAAATCGACGCTGAGAAAATCAAGAACGATCCACGTCTACCGTTTGGCCTGCCAGGGGTGAACAAGCAAAAGAAGGTATCCAACGGAAACTATGTCTGGATGTCATATTTTTATAGCTACCTGAAAGAAAAAGGCCGCGCAGGGTTTGTTATGTCTTCGCAGGCGTCCAGTGCTGGGGGAAAAGAAGCTGAGGTCCGCAAGGCAATGGTCCAGACCGGCGACGTGGATACGATGATAGCGATCCGGTCGAACTTTTTCTATACCCGCTCTGTTCCTTGTGAGCTTTGGTTTTTTAATAAAGACAAGCCGCAGGAGATGAGAGACAAGGTGCTGATGATCGACGCGCGCAATGTCTACAACAAGGTCACGCGCAAGATTTATGATTTCACACCAGAGCAGCAAAAGAACCTGACCTCTATTGTCTGGCTGTATCGTGGCCAGACCAAACGTTTCTTGGCGCTGGTCGAGGAATATCTGACCATAGCGCATGAAAATGCGCTGGAGGTTGGTTTTGACGAAATGACCGAAGCGATGAATGCTTTATTGAAGCATCTGAAAGATGAGGGTGGCGAGACTGCGGAACTGAACGGGCTAGTTGATAAGCTCAAAAATGATCTGGAGGCTTTCAAGAAGGATGCTGTGAAACTCGATAATGACTGGCAGAAAGCTTCGTGTGACAATGACGGGCTGCTTGCCACCGCGAGCAACTTTGCTCCACTGGCTGAACTGTGCCGGATGTTGAGCAAAGAGATTGATCATGCCTATAAGCTGGCCGCGAGAACGCAGGAAGCATTGGTTAAATCAGGTGTCAAAGGTGGAACAAGCAAAAAGCTGCTGGCTGTGTTGGATACAGCCCGACATGACGCGACCGAGCATCTGAAAACCACACAGTATTTCCACACGCAGGCTGAGTGGCTGCAAAGCCGTTTTCCTGATGCTGAACTTGCCGATGTTGAAGGACTGGTCAAGCTGGTTGATTTGGTCGAGCTCGAGACAAATGATTGGAGCCTGACCCCCGGGCGCTATGTTGGAGTGGCACCGGAAGTGGAGGACGAGGATTTTGATTTCGAAGCCGCCATGCGGGATATTCATATTGAGATTGAAGGATTGAATGCCGAGGCGGTGGAACTGGCAGCAACGATTAAAAAGAATTTTGAAGAGTTAGGCGTATGACAACGATTTCTGACTTGGCCGTCGAGGTAAAAGATACGTTCAAACCAACACAGGATATTGATGTACCGTTTGTTGGATTGGAACATGTGGAACAAAACAGTTTAAGGTTGTCTGGGCACGGCTCATCAAAGTCTGTAGATAGCAACAAGTACTTCTTCAAAAAGGGCGACATACTATTTGGAACATTGAGGCCTTATTTCAGAAAGCTGATTGTCGCTCCGATGGATGGAGTGTGTTCGACAGAGTTCTCGGTAATTCGACCCAAAAACCCAGTAGACCGAAATTATGTTTTTTATTGTTTGGCGCAGGGACCCTTCATTGAATATGCGACAACAAATTCGAACGGTGCAAGGCCTAGAACAAAATGGGATTTGTTTTCCGATTTTGAGGTTGAAATATTTGATGAGCCATATCGCGAAAAACTTGGCCAATTACTTCGAAATTATGACGATCTGATCGAGAATAATCGGCGACGGATTGCGTTGTTGGAGGAGGCAGCAAGACTGCTTTATCGCGAATGGTTCGTCCACTTCTGCTTTCCTGGTGCTGAACATGTAAAGATTAGTGAAGGTTTACCAGAGGGGTGGGTGCGCACCACTTTAGGTGAATTCTCACCTTTCAAATACGGAAAAGCTTTGAAAGCCGGAGATCGGCAAGCAGGTGATGTTCCAGTATATGGTTCAAGTGGTTTTGTTGGATCTCACAACAAAACTCTGGTTGATACAAGCTCAATAGTTATTGGCCGAAAAGGAAATGTTGGAAGCGTTTTTTGGGCAGAAAGAGGGTTTTGGCCAATAGACACAGTCTATTTTATCGAACCCGAGCAAGCCTCACTATTTCTTTTCCAGGCGCTCCAAAACGTATCTTTTATTAACACAGATGTTGCAGTACCTGGTCTCAACCGGAACATGGCACATAGTCGCGAAATTGTAATACCGAACAAAAGCATACTTGATGAATTTGAGGAAATTGCTGGAACGTTTCAGAACCAGATTTCAGTTTTACGAAAACAAGTTGATGAGCTAGCAAAAGCCCGCGACTTGCTTGTTCCTCGTCTAATGGATGGTAGATTAGAGATATGACCTATAACGAAGACAAGCTAGCACAGGAAACATTGGCCGATTATCTGGAACAGGAACTCGGCTGGGAGTCTGTATACGCCTACCAAGCTGAAACCTTTGGACCGGAAGGTACTTTGGGGCGAGCAAATGAGCACGAGGTTGTATTGAAGCGTTACCTTGGTGAAGCGTTAATCAAGCTCAACCCAGACCTGCCAAGGGAAGCCTACAATAACGCGCTGAGGATAATTTCAGATACAGTAGGCTTTCAGTCTTTGTTGCAAGTTAACCATGAAAAATACAATCTAATCCGCGATGGTGTGCAGGTCAGCTATCGCGATGAAGACGGCGACAGTAAAAAGGTGCGATTGCGGGTGTTTGATTTTGACACGCCGGATAATAATCATTTCCTCGCTGTACGGGAAATGTGGGTTCGTGGCCCTGTATATCGCCGCCGCCCTGATGTGATAGGGTTTGTGAATGGGTTGCCATTGTTGTTTGTAGAGCTGAAACGGCCCGATATATCGATTCGCAAGGCTTATGAAAATAATCTTGCAGATTACAAAGATACGATACCGCATCTTTTTGATTTTAACGCCTTTATTATGCTGGCTAACGGGATTGAGGCTAAGATCGGTTCGCTATCTGCCAAGTTTGAGCATTTCAGCGACTGGAAGAGACTGGAAGAGCAAGAGCCAGGCTTGGTGCAGATGGAAACACTGGTTAAGGGAACATGCGCCAAATCCAATCTCATAGATATGTTTGAGAACTTTATTCTGTTTGACGATAGCGGTGAGAATCTTGCCAAGATCGTGGCGCGGAACCATCAGTATCTGGGTGTTAACCGCGCTCTGAAGGCTGTTGAAGATCGTGAGATACGGGACGGCAAGCTCGGAGTATTTTGGCATACTCAGGGTTCTGGTAAGTCGTATTCTATGGTGTATTTTGCGCAGAAGGTGCGGCGCAAACTTGGTGGAGATTTTACATTCCTAGTACTGACGGATCGTACCGATCTGGACGGTCAGATTTATAAAACCTTCGCAGGGACAGGACTTGCAGATAATGACAAAGACCCATGTCGTGCAGAAAGTGGTAAGCAGCTCAAACAGTATTTGGGAGAACATAAGAAGTTCGTATTTTCATTGATCCAGAAATTCAATAAAGAGATCAAGAGTGATGATGAGTATTCAGATCGCAGCAACATTATTGTAATGACCGACGAGGCACACCGCTCACAATATGGCTCACTTGCGATGAATATGCGAGATGCTTTGCCGAATGCCAGTTTCATTGGATTTACTGGAACCCCGTTGTTTACTGACGACGAGATAACGCAACGAGTATTCGGTGGCTACGTTTCGACTTACGACTTCCAGCGTGCAATAGAGGACAAAGCGACACTACCACTTTATTACGATGCGCGAGGAGATAAGCTAGGCCTTTCAACTGAGGGACTAAACGAAAAAATTGCCGCTAAGGTTGCTGAAGCCGAGATTGCAGACATCGATGTTAGTGCACGATTGGAAAATGAACTGAAACGTGAGTATCACATCGTGACTGCCGAGTCGCGTTTGCGACAGATTGCAAAAGACTTCGTCCAACATTATTCGACCCAATGGGAAAGCGGTAAGGCGATGTTTGTTGCTATTGATAAGATTACAGCGGTTAGGATTCAGGAATACATCAAGGAAGAATGGGACAAGCGTATTTCATTTCTTGAGGCCGATCTTATAAATGCTGTTGATGAACAGGATTTAGTTGTCCGGGAACGACAATTGAGCTGGATGCGTGAAACTGAAATCGCAGTTGTTATTAGTGAAGAGCAAGGTGAAGTTGATAAATTTCGTAAATGGGATCTGGATATTATCCCGCACCGCAAATTGATGAAGCAAGGATTTGAGCTGGATGATGGGAAACGAATCGATATAGAGACCGCATTCAAAAAAGATGACCATCCTTTCCGCGTCGCGATTGTATGCGCTATGTGGCTAACTGGTTTTGATGTGCCAAGTTTGGCAACGCTCTACCTCGACAAACCACTCCAAGCACACACGCTGATGCAGGCTATTGCTCGGGCAAATCGTGTCAAAGAGGGTAAAAACAACGGTTTGATCGTGGATTACTGCGGGATACTCAAAAACCTCCGCAAAGCGCTTGCGACTTTTGCCGGCCATACAGGTGAAGGTCCTGTTGATCCAGGCGATGGTGGTAAAGACCCTCTACATCCAGAGGAAGAGCTTTTGGCGGATTTGGCCGAAGCTATTGAAATGCTGCGGAGTGCTTTACTGGATCAAGGTTTCGAATTATCGAATCTAATCAAGGCAGAAGGCTTTGCCAAGAACAAAGCTCTGGTGGATGCGAAAGAGGCTGTAAATATTAATGATGAGGTTCGTAAAGAATTTGAGATAACAGCACGAGCTGTTTTCCGAAAGTACAAGGCTTGCCTCACCTTCAAGGATATTCAGTCTTACCGTGCTGAACATGATGCGCTTAGCTTCATATATAAGTCACTTCAAGAGGATCGTGACAAGGCTGATATATCAATAATTATGCAGGAACTGAATGCGATTGTAAGCGAATCCATTACTGTTGACAGTGAAGACCAGGATAATGAAAAGATTTTTGATATTTCAAAGATTGATTTTGAGAGATTGCGTAAAGAGTTTGAACAAAGCCCAAAAAAGAACACAACAGTGCAAAGTCTTCGAGAAGCCATTGAGAAACGATTGGCACAGATGGTTGCAGCCAATCCGCTTAGAACCGATTTCCAAGAACATTTTGACAACATCGTTAAGTCCTACAATAAGGAAAAAGACAAAAACCTAATTGAAGCAACATTTGAAGCTCTAATTCATTTTGTTAAAGAGTTAGATGAGGAAACCAGACGCGGTGTTGCAGAAGGTTTGGACGAAGAGCAGTTGGCGATTTATGATTTACTACTAAAGCCAGATCTTTCAAAAGCAGAAACTAAAGAGGTAAAGAGAGTTGCCACGGAATTGTTGATAGCTTTGAAAGCAAGGCTAGCTGTTGTACAAGACACATTCGACAAAGAAGCAACTCGTGATGCATTCCGTCAAACAATTTACGATTATCTGTGGAGTGACGGGACCGGCCTACCTGAAGATCATTACAGTGATAAAGACATTGAAAAGAAAACGGATGATGTGTTCAGTTTTTTCTATGCTCAGTCTGCGTTTAGTAGCTATAACATGACGGTGTGAGTGGTTACATAAGTGGTATAAAATCCTGCACTTAATTATGCAACCTGGTCAATTGGACTCGGTATTCCTCTTGAACCATAAAAGATAAGACCGAGTGCGGCAGCATCAAAAAGATACTGTCGTGGGTCGGCACTCATCCACGCTTTTCGGTACGGTGGCAACCGGTGCCCGAATGCAGGAATTTGCTGGGCTATCACTTTCGCAATTTCATACTTGGTCGTCGCTCCTACTGGCTCGAAATATGCCTTTACAGCACATTTAGGGAATTGGTAGAGATCAACATACTCAGTTCCTACAAGGTGCTTGATCATTCTATGGAGTTTTCGAACTCGTGATGTTTGCCGCGAGTTACTTTCGCTCATGTCCCTTAACACAAGCACCTCAGGACGGTATCGATCTATAAGCTCCTTGATGGCTTGAAGTGTTTTGATGTTCTTATTCGTCCCTTTAATTTCCCGAACTCCCCAATCAAAAGGACTTTCAGGTCCTTCAAATAGTACAAATGCAAACCCACGACTAAAGGCGCAAATGGAGAGTACAGGATTATCTTGGAACCCAGTCATACTATTTTGGCTGAACTGGATTTACTCGTTGCACGATTTAGAGCGAGTTTACACAGCTCTCGCTTGCGTATTCCAGTAAGATTGGTAATGTTGCTGAGTGCTTGGTCCATTCGATACATATTCCGCATAACCTCTTCCTCGGCCAAGGCATAGGTTTCTGGAAACATAGTCGACGGGGGAACCCCGAAAATGACCTGGCAAGCAAACGCGACTTTCAACTTAGGGTCGCGTTTGCTGTTTTCTAATCGACAGATGTGTGCACTGCTGATTGACCCGATTAGCTCTGCAAGCTCTTGTTGAGTCAACCCCCAGCTACGTCTGCATGTGCGCATGTAGCACAGCGACTTTGTTTTGTTCTTTTTCATAATAATAATTGCTTCTGTGGTTACTAATCAGAAGTATTTTTATTATCTCGCGCTTCATACAAAGTAGAAGTGGGTGAAACTTGCCTGCATGACAACTTTGGGGGACAAGGGGACTTGGGGACTAACCTAGAGGTAGTTCAAAGTCAGGAAAGCTTTGTTTTTTCTGGCTTGAGCGTACACGAATTAGCCATTCTTAGTACTCTTCACTGACGTCCCCAAGTCCCCAAGTCTACCCGGAAGGAGTATTTCCTCCATCTTCTCGATCAACTACCCCATAACGGATGCAAAGCTCATCCACCTTTGGTTTTTCAGTAAATGGCACAACGTAAACGCCATGACTCTTGTATGTGACGAGCCGTAGGCGTTTTCGCAGCACATTCCCGATAACTCGAGCGGTTATTGGACGGTTATATTCGCCAGAAAAGCGAGATGCAAATGCAGCAGTGATTTCTGAGACGGCAACTTTGGTTTCACTCCTATTACTATATATATCCTGCAATATCTCCAGCACACCAGCTTCCACTGATCCTGAACGTTCAGCATAGAGTTTCTGATCGAAAGACTGCACTGCTTGCCGAATGTCGTTACGAAGGTCTCCATTGTCAATTATGGATAGCAAGGGGATCAGTATTTGGTTAAGTCGGGGCGAAAGCTCTGGATCAATGAGTGAATCATCCAACTGGATTTTACTCAAGGTTTGAAACCGATACATAAGAAGCTGGTTGCGTAGTGACAAAGCCTCCTCCTTCTGTCTATCAGGAAGGTTGATAGGAATATCCTTTCGCATCTTCTTCTGGCCCATTTCTTCGGTAAGGAAGCGACTTTCAAGTGCCGGGTCGTCGAACGCTTTACGCATCGCAACGATTTTTGGTCCGAAAACACTGAATGCACACGGATCAAAAACTTTATTCACAGTGATTGCGGTGCGAAGTACTGGAAATCCACGGACATTTCCATTATTAAATATTTTTACAAGCTCACTCTTTTCATCACTGAAACGGAAATCAGCTTCATCGAAAATAAGTGTGCCCCTGAATGTATCGAGTGTGTGGAATATTGGAGAGACTGTTGATGCACCGCTCGCAAAGAAAGCTTTTTGGCAAAGAGATCCAATGATGAAGAGTGCGCGGGTCTTGCCAGAGCCATAATCACCTCGTAACCGCAGATACGGTAATTCATTGAATGCGTCATACACCCAAGAAAGCAGGATGTAATAACTGGCTATCTTTAAGAAATGATCGGAAATATCCAGGTATCGGTAGATGTATGCCTGTATGTCTGCAATCAGTTTATGGACATTTTCAAAATCTTCAGGTTTTTCTGCGAATATAACTGCACCGTGACGAATCAGGTTATTTGATGCTGGTACAGGCTCCACTTTTTTACCCGATGGTATTGAGTGGCTGGTATCAATCGACAGGCCACCATTGCAATAAATTGCAAATTTAGTGCATTGTTCTTTCGCAGAATAGACTGTTTCAACAATGGTCCCGTCCGCATTTCTTTGCGATACAATCTTTCGAAAATGCTTATCGCCAACTTTTGGCTGATCTTTCATGCAATTGAGCATATCGACGAGCAAGGAAAGTAGGAAGGAGTGCAAACTTGTCACCCAGGCAACTATCGACGTCTTGTGGGTGCATGACACCTCAGTCACACTTGAATGCATGGAGAAACGCAAAACAATTCCAGAGATCGCTGAGGTCGTTCGCCACTGGATGCCTGATGCAAACGAGGAGGAACTTAAAGCTGCTACAGTCAATCTGCGCAACTACCTTGCGGTTATCTATCGTATTGTTTTACGCTTAGAGTCTGAAGGGCGTCTTACAAAGGTACGTGACAAGTCTTCAATCAATGATAGAGTGTAGATCCTAAAAATAAGAAAAAATGATACCTGTCTATGCATACATTCGCGTATCTACGGTAAAGCAAGGAGAAAAGGGCTCTTCGCTTGCCGAACAGCGACTCGCAATCGAAGAATACGCTAAGCGCAACAATCTCACCATCAGAGAGTGGTTTGAAGAGCAAGAAACTGCCGCCAAACGTGGTCGCACTATTTTCAAAAAAATGCTTGGCCTACTACTCAAGGGACGTGCACACGGTGTCGTCATTCACAAAATTGATCGTGGTGCTCGAAATCTCCGTGATTGGGCGGACTTGGGGAACCTTATAGACAAAGGTATTCAGGTTTATTTTGCACACGAAGGACTTGATATGCAATCTCGTGGAGGTCGACTTGCTGCAGATATTCAAGCTGTAGTTGCTGCTGACTTTATTCGTAATCTCCGAGATGAAGTGAAAAAAGGATTCTATGGCCGCTTGCGGCAAGGTTTGTATCCACTACGAGCGCCAATTGGTTACAGTGACCAAGGTGGTGGCCAACCCAAACTACCCGATCCTGTTATGGCACCACTGGTACAAAGAGCTTTCAGACTTTACGCTTCAGGAAAATACAATCTGCGTACACTTGGTCAGGAAATGAATCGCCTCGGCCTACGGAACAGGCAAGGAGGTAGGGTGACTCGTAACGGTCTATCAACAATGCTTAACAACGAATTCTACATTGGCATTATCCATATCCGCCGTACTGGCGAGAGATTTCCTGGAGTACATGAATCTCTGGTGAAGAAGAGTGAATTTGATCGTGTACAGGAAGTTCTGCGTGGAAGAACAAAGAACACCGGTGTGAAGAACGATTTTCTATATCGTAAAACATTGCGTTGTCGCCACTGCTCATATAGCCTCATTGCTGAGAAACAAAAAGGGATCATTTACTATCGATGTCACACTCCCGAGTGTCCGCGAACATGTGTTCGGGAAGATTACATTAATTTGCAGGTTCTTGATGAGATACACAAGATTTCAATGACTCCATTCGAGATTGAATTACTTCAAGCTGAGTTTGCATATTTGGAGGTAGAAAAACAATCAGAGCAGAAAAATTTTCGGAAGTCGCTTGAGCTGCGACTTGCAAACGTTACAGAAAGACTTGAGCGACTCGCTGATGCGTATATAGACCAATCATTGGACAAGGAGACAATCGACGCAAAAAATCATGAACTACTTCAAGAAAAGGTTGCTCTTCGTGATTTTCTAAATCAATTGTTGCATGAAGACGATCCAAGACGTATTCGCAAAGATAAGTTCCTCGAACTGCTCAAACGGCTAAAATTAAGCTCAGAACAGTATAATGGCTCTGATCTACGAGATGCACTAAAAGAGGCAACCTCGAACCTACAGGTTGACCAAAAAAGCCTTGTAGTTACTTGGGAAAAGCCATTCGAAGTTATTCAAAATCGACCTAAACTTGTTTGTTGTGAACCTTCTCGGGACACACCTCGAACTTTTAAGAAAAAACCGTCCTCTTTTACTCGCAAACTTTGGAAACTTTTGCACGATGAAAACACTGACTTAGGTAAGTCGTTTCAATAAACTATTTATGTATCGCTAGTCGTTCTTCGTGTTTTCTTCCTTCGGTTTCTGAAGTTTTCCTTCCGACTCCAGGTGAAGAACAATTCGATTTACCACTGCCAAGTAACCTCTGAGGTTCTCTGTAGCTTCTATCTGTTCTTCTTCTGATGCGTCAGGCATCCAGTGACGAATAACTTCTGCGACTTTTGGTATGTCCTTAGACATGGTATTGAGTGGAGCATATAGTTAAAGGGGCGAGAAGTTGTCATGGTGACAATGTTTACCAAAACATATCGACAAATTAGAAAATCACTGTATTGTGTGAGAATGGACGAAGATCTCATAATAGAATTGATTAGATTGCGTGAAAACGGTTTTTTATTTCATCGTGAAAGTCAGGAACTTGAATTTAAAGAACAATTTAATCTTGCTGGACTTGCTGACTATTTTAGGGACTTCGCTGCTTTTGCTAATAATCAAGGCGGTTTTCTAATCTTTGGAATCCAGGACTCACCAAGAGTAAGAATTGGACTAAGTGATCAGTCCAAAGAGCAGTTTGAGAAGGTTGATCCAGAAAAAATAAGCGGCTTCTTGTTAGAAGTTTTTTCATCAGAAATCGTGTGGGAACAGTTTGAGATCGAAATTGACAACCTAACTTTTGGTGTATTCAAAATACACGAAGCAGTAACGAAGCCTGTAATTGCTAAAAAGAACGAAGGAAAAGAACAGACCATAAAAAATGGTGATGTTTACTATCGATATGGTGGACGTACTCAAAAAATACAATCTGCTGAACTCGAAGCCATCATTAATAAAAGAATAGAACGGAATAATAAAAATTGGGTGGATCTAGTAGAAAAAATAGGGGCAACTGGCCCACAAAACGCTGCGGTTCTTGATGCGGAAAAATCTATTATTGAAAAAGGAGATTCTCAGATATTAGTACTAGACGAAAAACTTGCTTCAAAATTGAAGTTTATCAAAGAAGGTCATTTCAAAGACAAGAAAGGAGCAAAGACTCTTAAGTTAGTTGGTGATGTTGTGCCAATTGACAGAGTGGAGGTTGTCAAACATGTAAAGGGTAATCTTCTGAAAGATTACCCATTGTCTGCAATGGAGCTTCTGAGAGAAGTACGCAAGCAATTACCCGGTTCAAGTCCAAAGCGAGTTTGGGAAATTATTCGTGAGAATGGCTTGAAGACGAACAAAGATTATGCGGCTTACAACTTCAGAAATAAAAAACAAGAAGAACGTTTCGAAGAAACAAAGAATCCAGGATCAAATCCAACTATTTATAAAAATACTGCTGTCGAGTTTGTGGTTAAAGTACTGAAAGACGAGTCTGGTAATGTCCCGAATGAGAACTGAATCAGAGCTAATCACAGTTGTTATCCTGAATAAACTTTACCCTTTTCAAGTATTTTCAATTTCTCATACAGTTCATCGTAAAGAATAATCTCTATATTCTTTAATGAGTTTCTGAGGATCCGAAAGTCGTCTCTTTTTTTCTTAGTATCAAGTTGGTCCGTGTGCCCAATAAGTAAGATCACCTTCGGTCTGATGACTGAAACTTGTATGCCTGCTTCTCTCTCTAAATCAGCTGCCAAGGCCAATGAACTCTTTTCTGCGTTGTAAAGGTACTTCTCAGCCTGGACTATCGCTTTTGTGGCATCAGAATGCCAGTAGTGGTTACCTCTATCCTCCGTTGCTGCTAGCAACTTTGTTGTGGGTCGTTTGATTTCGAATATATCCAGGAAGTTTTTTATATCAACAAGACCAAAATCTGCTTTTCTACTTTTGGCACCAAGTGTTAAGTGAATCTCGTTAAATGCGTGAATATAACTTGGATCAATTAAAAATAAATTTTTTCTTAAAAACTTTGACCATTCATTTTCACTGACATTATCATTCAACCGTTTCTTGTATTCGCGAATCAACTCTTTCAGAGGTATGCTATTTATTTTTACTCGCGCCAATGATAGTAACTTTTTCTTCTGAGTATCGCTTTTGTATCGTTTTTCTAGTACTACTGAGAAAAAATCAATGAAAGAATCGACATGTGAACGATCCATGTGTGAAATCACATCTTCATCCAAGTTTGAAAAAATACTGTTTAATTTTCGAGTAATACTCGCTGAATGATCTGCTGGTTTGTCAAAACTTTTGGGGAAGTTTTCGTGAAGAAAAATATCGAATTCAATTCCAAGATCTTGCTTTGCCTTGTGTCGAATTATCTTAATCCTTTTTTGAAGATTTTGAAGCTCTTTGTAGTTAAGAGCTAAAATCATCTTTGTTTTTTCCTTTTTAATAGTATTTTCGATACCAACTTCAATAATTATTTTTGATATGTCCAGCTTTGCTTTTCCGATTCGATATTGAAGAAAAACTCCTAGTCCATCCTTTAGATAACCTCTCTCGTCAAAAAGACCTGTTGGTAATGACGTTCGGCCAGGCAGTTCGATTTCCTTTATTTCCATGTTATTCGGAAAGAAGGTAATACATCCTGTTTTCCTATTAACAGAATATGTTTTACTACGAGATAATTCCTTTCCCGTATCATCATATTTCACATAAAAGCACTCAGTAATATTTGTACTTTTATCTTTATTGATTATTTCATTTGGTCGTTTTCTTGCCATTTTTTAGTCAAATATAGTCATTTGTAGGACCAGTACATTAACTCTACCGGAAAAGGTAGAAAAAACAAATAGATATGAAGAGTTCGAGTCACCTAGGGATTTAACGTGTTTTTACTCTTTCCGGCAATTTCTCACCACGTACATTGATAACAAAAAACGACTCAGTTGAGCCGCTTCTTGTCTTGTGTCTGGACAAGTTGCCAGTTTGGCAAATTGTCACCCCTTGTGAACGTTCTCGGGACACACCTCGAACTTTGAAGAAAAAACCGCGCACTTTCGTAAGGGAAATTTGGAAGTATTTCCACGATGAAAAAGCTGACTTTGGTGAGTCGTTTAAGTAATTTTCGTATGTGTCGCTAGTCATTATTAGGGTCTTTATTCTGAGCATCCGGCATACAGTATTGAACAACCTCTGCGACCTTTGGTATGTTCTTCTTAGACATGGTACTCAGTGGAGCATAGAGATGAAGGGGTGGGAAGTTATCGAAATGGTAATATTTATCTAAATTAACCAAAACTGGAACTAGCATGCTAAGGAACTGGTCAAATGGAGTGAGTTCGGTCATGCTATTATGAGCATATGAAGATAAATGGAATATCAGATCAGGCCAGAAAACTGCATTCTGCACTAATTCAAAGAGGTGTGAATGCAGAAATTGAAAAATATGATGGCCATAAACATATTGATTTAGCAGTAGTAAAAGCAAAATTAAATATTGAAATTGACGAAGATAGACACTACCTTACCACATCTCAAATTGAAACTGATTTGGCACGTGATAATTACTCAACAGAGGAAGGTTATGATACTTTCAGAGTTCCTGCCAGAATCTTAGAAGAAAAGCTCGATGAAGTGGCTGATGCAATTGTGAAAGTGGTAGCTGGAAGGATTGGCTTTGATACCTTTTGACATGATTCATAGTTGGTGTATGGTTTCGTTACATGTATTTAAATAAACTAAAACTCACACAATTTCGTTCATGCCTAGATACATCGATCAGTTTGCAACCTGATCTGACAGTTTTAGTTGGTGAAAATAATGGTGGCAAATCTAATATCATCGATGCAATACGTCTATTAACTTTGCCACTCAACGGTAGGCGTGAAAGGTATGCTGAAGAAGATGATGTAACCCACGGTTCCGATCCTGAACAGTTTTTGATTGAAAGTCATTACAGTGGAATGAGTGATACTTTACGAGGTTTGCTGGTAACAGCAATGCCAGACCCTGCTACAGATTTAGCTATATTTGGTTGTAAATATATCAAGAAACCACCAGGTAGCGTTCGTGGTAAGTTTTCATATTGGTCAGGTGACTTTGATACCACAGAGCCAGAAACAGGCTCTAATGAACTTGTGAGACATGTTTATCTTCCTGCCCTTAGGGATGCACAGCAAGCTCTAGGATCAGGTAGTACCTCTAGACTCATTGCGCTTTTTAGACACTTTTTACCGGAGGACCAAGAAGATGTTTTCGTTGAAGAGATGCAACGGGATTCAGATGCAAATACTCATGAAGTACTAACAAACATGAATACTGAGATCGGCACAGCTCTCAGTGAACTTACCAGCGGAGCTCGTGAACAATCTGCAGAGATTAGTTTTGTAACTCAAAAAATCCAAGACGTTGCTAGAGACTTACGGTTTAAACTTGGTGATTCTGGTATTGATATGGAAGATATTGGCAGCTCTGGTCTTGGTTATGCAAATCTACTTTATATGTCTACAATTGTTGTTGAGTTAGCAAAAGCAAAAGAGTCCGATTTAACAATATTTCTTGTTGAAGAGCCTGAAGCGCATCTCCATCCACAACTTCAAATGCTCGTCTTAGAGTTTTTGCTTGAAAGAGCAAAGCAGTCAATCTCTAGAGAAATAACTGCAGGCAATCCAGAGGGTAGAATACAGATCATTGTGACTACTCACTCACCTAATCTTACTGCAGAAGTGTCACCAAAACATTTAGTAATAGTAAGATCATCTCACACGGAGGAAACTGAGCAAAAAACGACCAAGTGTATTCCAGTGTCTGAAATTGAAGTTCATGAAAATGTTTTAAAAAAGGTAGGTAGGTACCTTGATGTAACTCGGTCATCCTTACTATTTAGCGGTAAGGCAATTTTAGTTGAAGGCATGGCAGAAGCTCTACTCATTCCTCTTTTCGCTAAAAAGTTTGTCTTTACTACAGATGCTCAAAAAAGTGAGTTCCTTCGATTTAGAGCTGCTTCACTTATATCAATTGATGGTGTTGATTTTAAGCCTTATTTGCAGTTACTACTTACTCCCTTTGAGGGTACTAGACTAGGAGAAAATATAGTTGTGATTACAGATGGAGATCCTCAACTTCAGGGTAACCGCAAACAGGACCTAGATGCTTTTGCTGCTAGCGTGGACGCTGCAGACAATCTTAATGTTTATGTAAACTCGGTAACATTTGAGCATGAACTTTACAATGCTGGTAATCAGGAGTTCCTTAAAAATGTATTCCTAAAGCTCCACCCTCTCTCAGAGGATAGATGGCAAACTGATGTTGATGAAAAGCCAGTCGCAGAAAGAGCTGCTGCTTTTGTTGATTTACTTAAGAACACGAAAACTCGCAAGGGTGATTTTGCACAAGAAATTGCATTAGCAATTGAGAATGACGGAGTATTTGTGTTGCCTACCTATTTGCGAGACGCCATTTTACAATCATCAGTGCTATGAGTTTTGATGAGCTGACTCAGGAGCAAAAAGAGTTTGCTGAACATGACGAAGAGGTGTTTGTTAAAGCGTGTCCAGGCGCAGGAAAAACTCATACCGTTTTAGCTAGGACTAGTTACGTAGCAAAAAATCTACCGCTTCGAAAGGGAGTGGTCCTACTATCTTTCACCAACTCGGCAGTTGATGAGTTTAAAGAGAGAAGTTCAAAAATAGGCGTTAGGCCAATTTTTGACCACCCTGGCTTTGTCGGTACTTTTGACTCATTTATTAGAACATTTGTTTTCTTACCCAATAGTGTTGACGTCGGTATAAAACCCCAAGTAGTAGATAGTTGGGAAACTCTTGATGCTGAGATTAGGTTAACTGGGCAACAGGCGCACGCTTGGGGTGTTGGTTTAGATTGCTTCGATTCAGTTTCTTGTTCGGTGAGAATAGGTAATGTTCACAGACGCTCACAGGCTCATGTTAATAGTAATCGTGAACACTATGAACGAGCTGCTAGAAGATATCGTGACTCACTAAATGGAAGAGGTTATTTTAGTGCTGAACAAGTACGTCAAATAGTTCTAGAAAGAGTGAGGAACGCAGAAATAAGAGATTCACTCGGGCGAGCCTTGGCGGCAAGGTTTTATGAAATAATTGTCGATGAAGCGCAGGATTGTAACCCAGATGATTTGGAAATATTATCTTGGTTACGAGAATATGGTGTGAGAATAACCATGGTCTGTGATTTAGATCAGTCAATTTATGCGTTTCGAGGTGGTGACCAAGAAGCATTGGAAGAGTTTGCGGACACATACGGTGACAATGTGAAGAATATAAGCGGTAACTTCAGATGTAGTCCTGCAATTTGCTTACTTGCTGCCTCACTAAGATCTAGAGGTAATCCAGATGAATCAGTAGGAAAAACTCGAGATGTAGCATACCCGATAGCACTTATACCTTACGACGGACCGGTTAAATCCTCAATAGGCATAAGGTTTATTCAGCATATTTCATCTAAAGAAGATGCTGACACTTTAACAAGTAAGAACATTATACTTGCACACGGGAGAGCTAATGCCCGCAAAGCATCTGGTAGTCTAGCTGAACCACCAATAGGACAGTCACGTGTCGAAAAAATGTCATTCGCAGTTAGTGAGTTTTGGACTCCCGAAGCTACGAGAGCTATTCGTAGAAAATCAATCAATACTGTAGAAAAAATGATTTTGGATTATATGGGAATACGGGAGGAAAATGAAACAGTAGAGAGCTCTGTTGAAAGAAACAACATCAACCCCAGAGTGCTCAGACGGCAGACAGTAGGTGTTCTAATGTCATTAGATAAAGAAGTGTCGGATAATGACGACGCTAGAAGTAATTGGATTGATGCTTTGCGAAACTCATTCGAGGGACTAGACATTACTTCTGATCAGTCCATTCGTAGATTTTTTACTGCTCCAAGAACACTTGCGTGGTCACATTACTTGCGAGTTAGTGAATCGGATTCGGGACTTCCGTACGCAACAATTCATCAAGCAAAAGGTAGAGAGTTCTCAGCAGTGTGTGTGGTTATGCCTCCTGATGCTGGTAGGAATACAAGGACTCAAGAATTGATGACTTCATGGAATGAGTCATCTGTGTTTGAGCCAAAAAATGTAATATATGTAGGTGTGACAAGAGCTCAGTTCATGACTGCTTTGGCAATACCTAGATCTTTTCTTGAAACTTGTGAGTCAATACTGACTACTTCAGAAGTACCTTACGAAATTGTTGGTTAGTTATAATTTGATTGCAGCTATGTAAGACTCGCCACTTTGTTAAGAATTAGAACCATGACATTTTTTAAATTTTTTACCAGATCCGCACGGACATTGTTCATTTCGCCCCGGTTTGTTGTTGGTTATTTGCTGTTGTGTTGTCTCTTCGTGACGAGATCTATTCGCTGCTAGCTGAATATCTGTAAACCGGCCAGGGTAAATGACTTCTATGTTTGATATTTCGTATGGCGACTTATTTGCCATCTGAACAACAAGCCATCGGGAACAACTGCCTTTCTCCATTTGTACGGCCGATCTCCGAATTTCTTCTAGCCAATGTGGACCATTAGCATATGAAATACTTAATCCGATTTTACGATCAGTAAAAGGCATTCTAAACGATCGTTGTCGACCTTCGACAAGACCTGCGTCAAGTGTGCCGAGACCATCTTTTGCGAATTCTTCACGGGCAGTCTCATCTAAGGAAAGAACTATCGATCCGACCTCAAATCTATGAGGTAATCCTGAAATTTTCAATGCCGAAATAAACTCTCTCATCATGGGTGGCATTTCTTGTGTTGGCACTGACGGTGTTTCACCTTCGGTTCTGCTCATGAAGTAATGGTCAATATCACTCATATATGCAGGGTCGAAAGTGAGTTGATTTACTCCTTGAACCTGTAAATCATGATAGTGATTTATTTTATTATAGAGAGCTATATGCTCAATTTCATCACTCTGGTTCAGGATAGTCTCCGCAGACGCTAATAGGCGAAGTTCAAGATAGTGCATAAATCGGATTTCATCATCCTTGAACAGTTCAGCAATAATTCTTAGATCATCAATGGATACATGCCAAGGATATGAATTGCTCAAACTTGGATCGAGGACAGATAGAGTCGCGATTCTTGCTCCTACCCATCCTAAATTCTCTCGCGTAATGACAATTCGGATTATTCTCCGGAAATGCGAGTTCTTAATTCGATGAACTTCTCGTTTTCCGGTCTCGTCAAAGAATGCCACTTCCTCCGCAGACTTGATATATTTTTCTGCCCTTTCTGATTGACGTTGACCTTCTATAATGAGATCTGATAATCCTTCAGCCAAGCTTTGAGGGGCGCCTCTATTCGCACCAGCAGAGAAGCCGCCAGCTTTTGCCTCGACTAATAAGAGTGTGTCATCAACACCAAGAAGGAGATCCAATTCCGTGAGGTTTCCAGCATCATCCGGGTTTGGATAATAGACATTTTGATATGCAAAATCTGGGTTGATAATTGAAGAGAGTAGATCGTTCGAATCAGACTCTAGTTGATCAGACCTCTTTTTGGCCATGACTGAGATCTGCGCAGGTCGTTTCTCAAACAAATCAGCCTCTATAATGTCTGCCATGTGATCCTCAAAACCGGAGTGATAGAAAGTATAGAATTTACCATCCACCTCCAAGAAAGGTTTGTAATGGAGCGCGGAGGTCGACAACGGACTCAAATCATCATGATCAGGACCAGTTAAGGTCTCAAGTATAGATTCGCCAGGCTTCACCGATAATAAGGAAAGAAATGGCTTTGGCAACGAGGAAAGGTCTGTGATTTCAAAAATAGCAGGAGTGAACGTGAGACGCATTTTCTCCTGCATCTCATCGTGCAGGGCCTTAAACTCTTCAGTCTCGAAAGCTGCTTGGGTACGCTTTATTTCCGCTGGTGTTGCTCCCGGATCTACAGCGTATCCTTTGTCTCGTAGTTTATCAGTAAATGTATTTTCTAGATCAAGTACATCACGGTACCGGTCGAGCACTCCGGTCTTTTGGTACTCGTCTATTTGACTGAGTTCTTCGATGATTTTCTCTACTCCAATACCGTATATCTCTTTTATTTGTTGCTCGTATGGCGAAAGAGAGGACCTCAAATAGTCGGCAAGAAAAAACGGGTAACGGTTTACCCGGATCATCAACCTTCTACCATCGATCATGAACCGCAATGAATCAATTTCTGTTGGCGGATTAGTAAGAGTCTCTCGTGTAAAAAGATACGTTTGGGTGAGTTGTAAAACCTTTAACGCTTGTGCCCAAATTTCTTCCCATTCTGTTTCTGAAGGTGTTTTTCCATCCTTGTTCACCTCGGTGCGTGCAATTAGATATTGAAGATACTCAACCGTTGAAAGGAAATAGGACTCATCAGCTTGGAACTCACTTTCGGAGCGGTATTTTAAAAAAAGCGGCATTAGCATATATGCCGCTCTGTGCATCAATTCTACAGGATCATATTTTGTAAGAAGCTCTTGAAGGACTGTGAGTTCACTCTCAAGATCAGCGAAAACCTGTTTGTTTTTTTTCTTAGAATACTCCAAGAAAGCCGCGTGCTGTTGAGGTGTTGAAGTGTTGGTAAAACTAATATGTCGTCCATAGCGCTCGATACTGATAGGGCCGTTCACAATTACCTCATCCGGTGTTTTTCTGACCCATTTTTTTTTGTGGTTTTTTGATCGCTTCTTACTCATATGTACTTAATCGTAACAATTTTGCATCTTAATATCGATTGTTCTCAATAAAATAGTATAGAAATCAGGCCTTTTTAAATGATGTTCAAGTCCTCTCAAGGATCAACGGGTTTTGTATTTGGACAATTTGCTGATGTGGTAACTTGTCCTCACTGGTGATCTCCGTTAGAAAAAGTTGGAGCAAGATCTCTGTATATATCGATCAGGATGACGAGTAGAAAACTAGAATTCCAACTTACAATTATGGATTGTTGCCAATTAGTTCCAGCTGGCCCGCAGCATACTTCCTTACAACTTCAATAGTTTCCTTACAAGCATTTCTAATATCATCTGGCGATGGGGTCTCATCATAGAAAGTTCCATGACTTAGATTATTAATCATTACACTCTTTATCTCCATACCTTCTTCACCAGCAAGAAACGTGATAAAAGAACTCAAGTCTTTTGACTTATCTGGGCGACAAAATCTGCCAATGGCCTCCAAAACAGATCTTATTGCATTTCCAGTTCCACAATCTGGACTCCCTCCTTCTGCTACATCATGAACCTCTTTTAATTGCTGTTTGAATGGAGCCACAAACTCACAGAGTTTCGACAGAGTATGTTCTGTCTTATTTGATTGGAGTGCGAAAGCGGCGTCGTCTTTAACGACTTTGTTTGTTCGCGATATATTAAAGAAATAGCTACTATGTGTAAGGACCAGTAGGTTTGGCTTGGAGTATTCAGCTTTTGCAAGATCGGCCGGATTTAGTGATATGTCGCCTTGATGGGAAATATTTAGATTTTTGAGAGTTTGGGCAATTGCGAAAACAAAATCGTAAGACATTGAGGTGACAGGATCATCAAAAACCAGGAACAAATGTTGATAGTCACTGTTTGCTTTAACTTTCTTATGAATAGATGCGATAAAATGGCAAAATGCTATCGCTGTTTTTTCGCCGTCACTTAGTGTGCGATGGGGGCCGCGAGACATTTCGTGCTCACCTCGCTTCAAAATAAATGTCTCTTTTTCAAAAACATATTTTTCTGCAAAGAAGAAGTGCAATAGTTGTTCAAAAGTGTCTGCAACTCGGGCTCGAGCATTTGATTTGGGACTTAATTTTTCGACCTCTTTTAGTTCTTCAGTTTTGGTTTTTAAAGTCTTCAGTTCGTCTCTGTGTGATTCAATATCAGTCCAGTTAGAAATTACGAATTCTTGCTCAAAGATCGAGCAGGCTGATCTCTGAAGCGACTTTCTTTCCTCGTCTGAGCGTTCGATTGCCTTGACCAATACTGAGCACTTCTCGTTATTTTCTTTAATGATCTCGGACAGCACGTCGACTGAAGCAGTCAGATCATCTGACGACATATCATAAGAAATAGTTAGATTATTCGCCTTATCTTCAATTAATTTCTTGAGGTCCACTATTACTGTGCGTACCGATACAAGCTCGTCTTCACAATTTCTAAGGCTACTGTTCTTTTGTGACTGAATGAAGCGTTTAAGTTCAGTATGCCTTAAATTCTGCTTGCCAAAATCGCTTTCAAGCTTTATTAGTTGGTGCTCAATTGAATTCAGGTTCTTATATATGGTACGAAGCGAGTTCTTGTGTTTTTCCTCTTCATCAGAAAAGTATTCCAAATATGCAGCAATAGTTGTAGCAGGCTCAGTCTCCACAAGACTCTGTATACAGAAAGGGCACTTTTCTTCTCCAGTTACCTTGAGTATCTCCAGGCCGGATTTATAAAACTCATTGTGATCTTCTATACGCTGCTTTATTTGTTCTGAAACCGTGGAAGGAGACGTTTCTTTCTTCAATAGTGACCTGAGTTCAGTCAAAATATTGAGGTCTATTAAAAAGGGCGGAACATCTTCAGGATACGACGGTTCGGATGGTAAACTTTTCAGTTGATCCAAGCTTTTTAGAATGTCTGAAAAGCTTGGATCAGGAGTTTGAGGTTTATCTTTTGTATTTTGCAAAAGCCGATCTAAATCCAACGACTTATATTCTTTGAGCTGTTTGTAGACAGACGCTTTCTTACTTAGTTTGTCGACCTTCTCTTCCTCAAAAGACGTGCGTAGTTTTGAAATACTTGTGTCAATGTCTTTTTGCGCCGCGATAACCGCGTCTTTTGCTGTTTTGAGCTTAATTTCATCGCTATCAATTGCGATTTGATTTTCGATTTTTCCATCTATTTCAAATTTATTTTCACGAAGCTCTTCTTGAACAAAATCTTCTGAAAAAACGTGGAACAAGGTGTCTGATGATTTTATTGTGCCACCTTCTTCACCTTTTTTGAGCTGCATGGAGCCAAGAACCTCTGATCCACGGTGAAAAGAAAAATTACCAGTACCATCAACCGATTCATCCGAAACTAAATCCCTGGACGCTTCTGAGATATCGCAACCTTGTCGATGGAGATCTAAATATCGAAAAGCCCGTGACAAAAACGACTTACCAGTTCCGTTTCTTGCGAAAATTAGGTTTTGGGCATTCTTGGTTAACTCTTCATCCAGTTTAAAAACTGGACCAAGATATTTCGCTTTTATTGAGAATTTAGGATTGGGTTGGGTATTCATGGTATTCTTCACCTTTATTTACACCATATAGTAGATATTTATCTACTGCAAATGTCTGGAATAATTGCCAACATGGCAACTTCTCGGGACATACCTAGAGGTTTGATGAAAAGTATCGGGTAATGGAGATTTATTTTTCATTGGTTATTGTGAAATTTTCTTCAGAGGGCACGGATTGTGGAAGAAAACATTTGGTTATCGATTACATACGCTTTATTAACATTATTGCTAACATATTTTGTAGTTATTGCGTTTCAGTGCCACAGCAAGAATGACTCTTATACTGACTACTTTTTGGCAAAGAAACAGCTCGGTTCCGGTGATAATGCCGTATCATATTTCGCCAGATTCACATCTTTGGCTACCGTTCTTACATTTTTCTTTATATTCACTTCTATAGAGGGTGTGTATATTGTTGTAGCGCCAATAACAGTCTTTCTAGGTGTTCTTCTCTTTAATAAGCTTGTGAAGGGTTTCAGACCTATTGATTCGTCTTGCAGCTCTATCGTTGAACACCTGTATAAATATTACAAAAATTCGATGTTGGCAACTATTACGTCATATCTGCTGCTTTTAGCAATTCTCTTGGTGTTACTACTTGAAGTGTATGTTGGGAGCAGGATTTTAGAAGCAATCTTTCCTCTGCCAAAAGATGGTTTCTTCAGTATATTTATTGTCGGTGTGGTTGTATTTTCATACGTGGCTGTTGGGGGGCTTCGTAGCATTGTGGCGACGGATAGGGTTCAGATGTTCGCAATATTTTCTTTTGTAGTTGCATCAATTGCTATCTTAGGAGTAAACGTAGTAGACGTTAATTACTCTGATTTGTTTCCGAGATCCGCAGTCTCTCTCGAGCCGATAGTAGTTATATTGCCATTAGCATTGATGCTTAACATATTGATAGTAAATCTGTTTCTTTTTCCATCGTTGTACTCCACGTGGCAAATGCGGTTTGCCACAGCCGATAATGATCAGTTTCTGTCGGGAAATTTAAAAGGCGCTACATCTGTTCTTTTGATATGGTCGATTTTCATAGCTATCGGCCTGCTGATGAAAGTAGAGTTTGGAAAGTTGCCATTTTCGCTTGGAGAGTTGGCAACTATTATGGGTGGCTCTGAATCACAGTTGATTCAGTATATAATTGCACCTCTTCTAATAGTGGCTGCTATATCAGCACTATTTAGTACTGCAGATAGTGGCGTTATACCAATTGTGCAGATGATTTACGACAAAAAATATAAAAAGGAGGAGTTTAGCTATATAAAAACAGGAGGCATTGCTGCGGTTTTGATGGTGTCAATATTTGTTCTCTATGCAGTTGTTTTTGTGGTTCTAGAATTTGATTTTGTGAAAGCTATGTTTTCTGTTTTTGGGTTTTCAGTGATTTTGTCACCAATGATACTTTGGTCCATTGTATTCCCGGAAGACCCCTATGCAGAACAACGGAGCGGCATCTTTTTGTTTGGAATATTATTGGGGCTTTTGGGGATGGGAATAATGATAGTATTAGGGTCAATTAATGGTGATACAGGTATTGTGCAATTAGCTCCAGTGATCGGATTTACTTTAGTAGGTTTGGTGTTATTATTTAGTTATCTAGGCCAAGGTTCACCCCGAAAGGCTTTGAATTAAATCCATGAAATTCTACATTCCTATTAGTATCGGAAATCCTAAGTTCTGTAGTGCAAATGTTAAAAAGGTTGCGAATTATCTTCAAATGAAAGATGCGAGCCTGACTATCGTATTATTTGATTCACTACGGGTTTTGACAAATGTGATCAAAGGTGACGACTATCTAGAGGCAGAGCGAAAGGCAGAAGTAACTACAGTTGATACACAAAGAATGCTATATAAAATATTCGAAGGGTATCAGAACGACGTCGAAATATTGCGTTCAGCAAGGTTGGCAAAAGATGTCAACGTTTCTAGAATTAGACGAATGGTTGTAAGATATTTAGAATCGAATAAGGAAGCGTTCGCGTTGGTGAATGCTCGCTCATATAATGTCTTGCGCAGAATGGGACTGGAAAAAACAGCTTATCGTATGTTTTTAGAGCAGCAGTACATTATCGAAGAAACATCTGTGTCTTTGTCGATCTTGACAAATAAGAAAATTAAGTCAGAGTTATACATTAAAAAAGAGAGTGGGCTAATTGACTATATTTTCGAAAACCCGAGCGACTTTTCGGATGAAAGTATTTTAGCAAATGGACGCAGATTCTTGTCCTGGCCTGAAGTGGGGATAGAGTGTTGATCCAGTTGTCTCTCCCAACGCCGATCGGTCTTAGCTGGAAACTGGTTCGTAATATAACCGTCTATTCATTGGGGATTCTCTTTGCGGTCAAGTTTAACGCTGACTTCGATCCGTTGGGTATGTACCAGTCTAGTAACGAGCCTTCTGATCGAATATTGGTCACACTCAAGACTTTAAAGATTATTTCTTTGGGATTGATATTTCTGGAATCAATAGAGCCTCTAGTTTATTCGGCTAACTTGAAGGCTACAGGCTTCCTATATAGATTTGCCCAGTTATCGGCTGTAGTTTGTCTTTTAGTCGTAATTGCATTGGTTGCTACGACAATGTCGGATAGGCTGTATACATTGTCATGTGAGTTCGTTGGCTGTGAAAACAAGGAAGCATTTAAAATATTTTTTGATATGGGAATGTCTGTTTTTCCATTGTTGGTTTTTGCATTTGTGAATATCACTTTCATGTGGCGTTTGGAAAAAGGTAGTTCTTTGTATAAGGCGGCGTTTAATTATTTCTATACTGTGAATATGCCCAGCGTGGTATCCATTTTGCTTGTTACGGTTCTTGCATGGATGATGTTGGCTGACAACAACGTTGTTTATGTGTATATATTCAATTCGGGGGCCATAGCACTCTTGATATTCATGACATTGTGCTTATCTTTCTATGCGGAAACAGTTACGCATTCCGAGCATGAAACTGATATTCAGAAGGACGGTAATTAAGCTACGCTAAATTTTAAATAGACTAGGAACCTTTTTTGTATCATCATAAATTTGCGATACTATGGTTTGGCAGTTTATGCAAAATGACCACCTGTTTTAAAGATGGTCTTTCAATTACAATAGGCCACGTTCTGCGAAACTTACAATCTTAGACCCTGCAACCACGAAGTGATCAAGGACACGAATATCAATGGTAGAAAGCGCATCTTTCAATCTCTTAGTGATCGCCTTATCAGCCATGCTTGGTTCAGCCACCCCTGAGGGATGATTGTGAGCGAATATGCATGCTGCTGCCTTGTGTTTTAGGACGGCATAAGCAACTTCGCGTGGATACACTGATGCACCATTAATAGTGCCTCGAAACATTTCCTCAATGGAGATTACACAATGCTGGTTATCTAGGAAGATAACAACGAAAGTTTCGTATTCTCTGTTTAGAAAATGTGTTGCTAGGTACTCAGTGACATCTTTGGGAGATTGAAGCGCAGGGCCTTTGTCGAGTTTTTCATGCAAAAGCCGCTTTGCAAACTCAAGAGATGCCGCAAGTTTCCTCGCAGGTCTCTTATCATCTGAACCGGATACAAGCTGTGTGAGGCGACCCTGGTAGAGCTTTGCAGTCGTTTTCTGACCGATAAGTATAGTGAGTAACTCCACATTGGAGAGTGACTGTATTTTCATGTTGAACTCCTTTAATAAATGAACATCCAACATCTATAAAATCGCACTTTGGTTTATTTGCCACGGGTAGATAAATTGCCAAGAGTGCAACTTCTCTCGTCGTGTGTGAATTAACTTGCACTCGTATGCTCAGGGTATGGAAACAAACCCACAGATCAGCTACTTCGCTAGGACAAACACGCGACACCCACATCTCAATTTTGGTATTAAGCAAAGTGATCGACTTTCACACATGTATATAATTGGGCGTACAGGTGCAGGTAAGACAACACTTCTTGAATCTCTCACTCTGCAAGATATTCATCGTGGACGCGGATTATGTGTAATTGATCCTCATGGTGATTTTGCAGAAAGACTTGTGGAAGCAATGCCTGAAGATCGTCAATCAGACCTTCTCTACTTCAATGTTCCAGATATGGATCAGCCATACGGATATAACCCATTACGCCGCGTACACCCATCACGAATACCACTGGCAGTCTCCGGCCTAATGGAAGCCATGAAAAAGCTATGGGATGAAGCCTGGGGCGTTCGCATGGAACACATTCTACGAAATACACTGTATGCACTGATAGAAGCTGGAGATACAACGTTCCCTGATGTCCTCCGCATGTTCACAGACAAGGAGTTCCGCAGGCAGGTGCTCACCAAGGTACACAATGAACAGGTACTCTCTTTCTGGAATGAAGAATTCAAGGCATACAATCCCCGGTATCGCCAAGAGATGATCTCTCCAATTCAAAACAAAGTTGGAGCTTTCCTAGCTGATCCAAAACTTAGACGTATTTTTACAAACGCTCCCATTGATCTTCATTTCCGTAAACTCATGGATGAGGGAATGATACTAATCATTAATCTCGCAAAAGGTAAGCTTGGAGAGGATAGCGCAAACATTCTTGGGGCTATGCTCGTTACCACTCTTGGCCTTGCCGCAATGAGTCGGAGTGATCTGCCAGAGGAAGATCGAAAAGATTTCTATCTATACATTGACGAGTTTCAAAGCTTCACCACGCTTTCGGTAGCTAATATGATATCTGAGCTCAGAAAATACCGTGTGGGGCTCATTTTGGCTCATCAGCACCTTTATCAGTTGCAACCTGATGTTCGGTACGCAGTTCTTGGAAATGCGGGAACTATGATTTCTTTTAGGTTAGGGGCAAAAGATGCGGGCCTAATCGGAAAGGAGCTAGAACCGATATTCCTGCCCACTGACATATTGGGGTTACCTAATTATTCAATCTATCTCAGGCTTATGATCGACGGCGCACCAAGCAAACCTTTCAGCGCCACAACCCTACACCCTCAGGCTTTATCACTATGAAACACAATTACGAAAAGCTATACTCAACCTTGTAATACCACATGGACAAACAATTATAAACAGGAGCAAAACCAATATGAAACTTCTTCTACGCCGTGATCAGAAATCTGGCATGCTTGGCAAGGTAACCTTTAGTCTTTCTGTACGTGCTGAACTCACCGACGAGGAAAAATCCCACATAAAGAAATATAAGCTAGGAGAAACCATGCTTTACGAGCGCGTAAAAACAATTGATCCTGGAAGTGGACTCCTAGGCTTAGCTTCCAGAACAGCTTTCAAGATGATCAACATGACTGTTTCAGTAAATGATCTTGAAAATGGTAAACAGGTTGATTGCAAGGACATCCTGGAGATGCTTGCCGTTGAGGAGCAGATCAAGGAAGCTGCTCAGAACTTCCGGTCTGTTCTTAGAGCAGCAAGCACATTCGGAGGCGAAGAAGTTATTGAGTTAGCATAAGTGTCTCAGAACTGGCTGAATTGGTTTCGAAAATCACCAAAAGATGTTGAGCGCGCTGAGATGCTTTCCATCCTGAATCGACAACATCGGATTAAAAGGTTAGAACCATTTAATTCAGATGATGAGATATCTAAATTTATTGTCGATATCATTTTCGAAGCCTGTGATGAATACAGGGCAACACCAGGAGAACCTTTTGGTGAGGCCCTCTATGATGCTATATATGGTCTCCTTTATCAGGATGCTATTATTGGCGAATTACCACATCCGTCAGAAATTGAACCGATTACTGTTGAGGAAGGGATACACTTTCGGGCGGCATTCAAACGCCATGAACGATTTCATCATGCTCAATCTCGCCTCCTCCCCATATGGAGAGAGAAGACCGTATGGCTTTTTTCTGGACTCATTGGCTATTTCCCAGAGTCCGTATTTACTGACATTCGTGAAGATGGCACTGCGGATGATGACTCTATCGTTCTACCAGAAGCACATGCTTATGATCTCTGTGAAAAGCTGCCAGAACTTATTCTGCGTATCATGCGAACGTTCTTTGATGATGACATCACGGACGCATATCTTTTTGAAACAATAAGGGAGACATTCGACGAAAATCTGTTTCGTGCATCAGGTCTTTCTATAGATCGACAGTATGACCGTAATCCCAAACTTATACTTCCCACAGATAGCAAAATTACCGAGCCTTCAGCACTCGTTGATGCATATCTTCAAGGGACACCATTTCATAGATTCTTCAATGAAAAGATGCCGTTTACCATCCCATTCCCGGCTCGTTTCGAGCACACACATATAGTTGGTGGAACGGGGCATGGGAAGACACAGCTCATGCAGTTTTTAATTCATCATGATCTCATGCGTTCAAGAGAGGATGGGCGTTCAGTTGTTGTGATAGATAGCCAAGGTGATTTAATTCGCACAATCTCACATCTAGACTGTTGGAACGAGCCAGAATTCCGTGATCGGTTCGTACTGGTTGATCCTAATGATGTTGAGAATCCGGTGTGTCTCAATATGTTTGATTTCAATAGAGACAGATTGAGTGGTTACGCTCCTGTTGATCAAGAGAAAATCCTCAATGCCACCATTGAACTATACGAGTACTTTTTTGGTGCATTATTAGGTGCTGAACTTACTCAGCGCCAGGGACTTATCTTCAGGTACCTGGCACGGTTGCTGATTGAGATACCGGATGCAACTATTCACACCCTTCGTGAACTCATGGAGAATGGTGAGAAATTCCGGCCATACATGGAAAAACTCACCGGAACTGCACGAAGTTTTTTCGCGACACAGTTTTTTGAGAGGAAATTTGGGGAAACCAAGAAGCAAATCTTAACACGGCTCTGGGGAGTAATGTCCAACTCTTCATTGGAACGAATGTTCTCGCATACCACAAACCGTATCGATATCTTTGATCTTCTCAATCAAGGAAAAATCATCCTCATCAATACCGCGAAGGATCTTTTAGGTCAGGATGGAGCGGCTATCTTTGGGCGTTTTTTTGTTGCTCTTATCTCGCAAGCATCAGTGCAACGTGCAGCGATGCCACCACACGAACGTCGCTCTGCATTTGTTTATATAGACGAGGCACAGGACTACTTTGATGACAACATTTCACATCTCCTGAACCAGGCGCGCAAATATCGAGTAGGATTGGTGTTTGCACACCAAAATCTCAACCAGCTTGGTGCTGGGCTGATGGCAAGTGTGCTTGCTTCGACGACCATTAAGTTTGCAGGTGGGTTGAGCGCAAAAGATGCAGCTATATTGAAGTCAGAGTTCCGTTGTACCCCAGACTTCCTTCTCAATCAACGCAAGGAGAAGAAACAGTCAGAGTTTGCATGTTACGTTAAAAACTACACAACAAAGGCACTCTCGGTATCCATTCCTCTTGGTTTTGTCGAAGAGAAGCCACAAATCTCACGATCCGAGTATGAAAATCTTCGGGATCAGAATCGAGAGCTATATAGCGAACCACCAGTGCTGCCGGAAGAAACAGAGTTTCAAAGTAGTAGCCCTAAGGCTGAGAAGAAATCTGCAAGGCAGCCAAAGCGTCCAGAGCCTCAGACACAAAAGAAGGTCCGACAGTATGGTGAGTCTGAAATTCCACAAATACTGAAGCCAGTACAGGCAGCTAGAGTGGTAAAACAAGCTCAGACAACTCCAGACAAAGAGCCTTTACCTGGTCGTGGCGGAAGACAACATAAGTACATACAACAGTTAGTAAAGCAACTTGCGGAGGAACGAGGTTTCAGGGCAACTATTGAGGAAACAATTCTTGATGGTGCAGGTCGTGTTGATGTGTCTCTTGTGCGGAATGGCACACGAATTGCTTTTCAGGTTTCGATAACTACAACAAAAGATTGGGAGCTTGGAGGGATTGAGAAGTGTCTTGCTGCTGGGTACTCTGAAGTTGTACTTGTAGGTCGGTCTGAGCGGCATATTAAATCCTTTTCAAGGTTTATCGAACAAAACCTAGATCCCAAGGATCAGGATCAGGTGAGATACATGACCTCTGATAACCTTATTGAATATCTTGATGGTTTTGGGAAGCCTCCTCCTTCTGAAGATGTGGTACGTGGATACAAGGTACGAACCGTGCAGCAGAGCATAGATTCAGATGAAGCAGCGTCCAGGCGCAAGGCAATTTCTGAAGTGATTGCGCGGTCTCTTAAGAAAAACAAGGAGTGAGCATTATCGATTATAGTATATACATCTAGAGGCAACCCCCTGTTAAGGGGGCTGCGGTATCAGACTTAGCTGCTCAATTGCTAGCTTAGTCGAGTACAGGAATACTATAGCTCAATAGTCTTTATTTGTTTATGGACAAGTTACAATTATGTTTTTGAGACATTGCTGATAGAACTGTGAGGAAAATCCCACTAGTTTTGTAAGTTGCCAGCCATTTCCTCATTCAGGATCTCGACCGATAAACCAAGAAATCGCGCCATTAACTCACGATGTTTAAGATAAAGAATAGCCTGTCCGCGTTCCCAGTTTCCCCAAGTTCCAGGATCAACGCCAACAATCTCAGCCGCATTCTTAATAGTCCAACCATTTTCTCTTCGTGTTGCAAGTAGTTGTTGAGGCAAAGTAATTGGCTTCAGAAATGGGTAGTAACCAAGGAACCTTATAATAGCAGGAACAGAAACAATTGATGGCTGTGTACGGCTCTTTTCCCAGTTCATGATGGTCCAAGGATTGGTGTTGAGCTCACAGGCCAGTTCTTTTTTAGTTAACCCTAATTTGAGTCGCTTTCTCTTGATATGATCACCCAAAGTTTTTGGCTCAAAATCATATGCCTTTAGAATCAATGAGTTAAGAGAAATATGAACAAATGGCAAAAAGGCAACGCGACCCTGTCCCTGTGGCTATTTTTCTAGCGAACAGTCGGATTGTTATTGTCCCACACCAAGGGTGCAGCAGTACCTTCAAAAAATATCTGGGCCACTTTTAGACAGGATAGATATTCAGGTGATGGTTA
>Ga0316204_10003207_pt1 | contig 33656 bp, 36 predicted proteins | sample 6monrhotite_MG_2_FD_205661 | JGI IMG/M metagenome (GOLD analysis project Ga0316204, IMG submission 205661) | Microbial mat bacterial communities from mineral coupon in-situ incubated in ocean water Damariscotta River, Maine, United States -... | ecosystem: Environmental > Aquatic > Marine >... | reverse complement strand
AAATTGATCTTAAGTATGTCAAATACTTAAGATACATTTATTTTTTCTATTTTTTGTTTGCTTCTTCTTGCAACTTATCGCAATTTTTACACTTTTAACTGCTGTCTAAGCATTAAGAATACACTTAGAAATAAATCTTTCGCCCCTGTTTATCCTTCTAATTTACTGAATGTTAACACTAATTCTATACTACTACCCTGACTAAATAAGGGTACTGTGCACTTCGGGGAATGGGTTGTGAATATTTTTCTAGTACATAAAAGGTATGCATAAGTTAAAAGACTGACTATTAAAGCTAAATCTCCAAAAATTAGCTATAAAGATGGATTTTGCACGGCAATAAAAAAATCTTTGGTAGTGGTTTTGAATTGCAAAATACTGATTATCAAGCCTAATTTTCAATCTGTTTCACATAGTACCAAAGAAGGTACGTGTGAGAACGAAGCATCAGTCCCACCTTTGTATAGAATTTCAGAGCAAGTGGTTTTAAAACCCTTCCTTTTTATAGTAGAAGTTCCGAGAACGGAAAAATGTAGAAGATGAGCGATATAGCTAAAAAGGAAAAACTCCAAATCTCACTCTTATGTGCTGGCATATCTGTACTAGTTGTAGTGGCAGGTCTAGCAGTTTACCACAATTTCATTGTTAAAGACGATGACGATGAGGAAGACAAAGATGATAAGGAGAAATCCAAAGAGAAGTAAGAGCTGAAAATTTTCAGCGTGTAGAAAGAAAGTACCAATGAAGGTACTTGGATTAAAATTTAAAACCGTAAAAAGATGAATTTTGAAGATGATTTAGATCGCTATGAGCGTGATGGAGAAGATCGGTTTGACAACTATGGAGGTCATGATGACTACGAAGAAGTTGACGGAGATGACTACTACTATGAAGATGCAGATGATGCATACGAATATGTAGATGAATTTGACGAAGACGATTATGATTCGTATTCAGACGATCAAGTTGGTCGATTAGACCCAAATGATACCACTTACACTTTTGTGGTAGTTAATTCCTCAACAGAGGAGAAAGAAGTGGTTCTATTTGGTGCGAATGAGGCATTAGCCGCACCAGCAGATGTTACTATTGAAGTAGCAGAATCAAGCCACAATGAAGTTCGTGAGGAATCAAAAGCGAACCCATTTACCATTGTGGGAATGAAAATGTCTGTAACAAATCAACAGCAATTTGACAATGTGTTGTTCTTGTTCGAGAAAACCTCGTCAGGTCGAGTTACAACCCATGTTAAACAACCTCGTAATTATCAGTCGCCACAAAACTTCGACCAGAAGTTAATACATGCGACTGATTTTACGATGCATGTAACAGGGAAAAGCTCACTTAGATTTAAAGCTAAGGCTGGAACAACAGTATTCACTTTCTCCATTCAATCCAGAACCAATATTGGTAATGTATTGCAAGGAAGAAATGTTGCTGAAGTCAATACTGCACCACAGGCAACTGGATTGCCACAAATAGATTTGGCTCGATTAAAAACGACACCAATACTAAGCCAAATGGCTAGTCCAGCAAGGAAAGTGCGTAGAGTGAAAAGACGACCAGCTCGAAGGGGCAGAGGTCGATCACGCCGTAGCTTCAGAAGGGGATAAACCCTCTTAATCTAACTGCCAAAGTCGCAATCTGCGCTTTGGCAGTTTTTAACCAAAAAATTTGAAGCTATGAAAAAACACCGTACAAATAAGATCAATCGCATCAACTACATTGTTCAGGAAAATCCTGAAGGTGTTGCTGAATTACTGCAAAAAGAAGGATACCAAATTCCAAAAAAGTTAAGTGCTTTAATTGAGCTAACAAAAAGCTGGATAAGCAGGGATGGCAAATCAGCAATTCTTAAACTGCTTAGTAAGCATCCAGAAAAGGATGCAATTCTAACTGCAAGCGGACACAAGCAATTTGACAGTTTTGATGGTTGCGGTTGCCAAAGTTCCTTTTCGGGAGGTTGTGGCTGCAAAAGCTCATTTGACGGAGATTGTGGTTGTGGCTGCAAAAGCTCTTACTCAGGATCAGAGGGAAAAAGGCAAGAGCTATTGGAAATGCTCGAAAGCAGTAAACCCACCGAGGTCTTAGCTCACTATGAAGAACTAAAAAGGCTAGCAAAAAAATATCCTGAAGATCAAGACATCAAAAATGAGCTGGAAGTAACATGGGATCACATGCGAAAGTCCTTCAAAAAGAAGGAGCAAAAGCAAAAGAATAAGAAAAGAAATTCAGAACAATCTGAGGACTCAAAGAAATCAAAAGCAATTCTAAGTCTTGGAGTAAAAGACTTAGCAGTTGGATCATTCATTCTTGGTGTGGCTCTAATTGTTGCTCAAATAAAATCATAAGACCATGCTAAGAATAATAGAAAAACCGAAAAAGTCAACTAGAGTCAAAAAAACGGCGCTGACCGATGGGCAAATTAGATCGCTTACAAAAGCAGCATCTCAAATTATTGCTGTAACAGTTGCAGAGAAGAAAATCAAGGTATTGGCTTTATTAAGAAAATTTCAAGCCCCTTTGACAAAAAAGCCTAGTTCGGAAGAATTGATTACTAGAATCATGGATAAACTAGCTCATAAAGACAGAAAGTTTAACCAAGAATTTGAACAAATTATAATTGAAGTATTTCCAGAATTAGGTGGGCAAGAAAGCTATGACAATTTCGGAGAAACTCCCTTCCAATTTGGAAGTACAGCTTCAAGAGGTTTCGGTGGTTCTAGTGGAAGCAGCTTAATTGATGGTGCTAAGACCATTGGAGGTGGTGCAGCATCAGGAGCAGCAAGCGGTGGTGTTGCAGGTGGCATTTTAGGTGCAATAGGCGGCATTTTCGGATTTGCTGCAAGTGCCAAACAGCAAAAAGCTGAGAAGGAAAAAGCTTCGGCAATGACTTTTGCGAGCATGCTTCAATATAAAGCTGCAAAACTTACCCAAGGTGGCGCAGGTGCTAAAAACATAGCCATAATGGTTACGGTGGTAATTGGAGTAATAGGATTAATAGCAGCCATAATGATATACAGTAAGAATAAAAAAGCAAAAAAATGGGACGATCAGGTACAGGTAGCATAGGCAGAAGAAATTTCGGTTTAACAGGCAAGGCTAAAGGTCAAAAGAGTAAAAAACTCAATGACCATTACAGCAATTGGTTTTGGGAATCAAAGTCTCAAAAGAAGTTGAGAGAAAATCAAAAAAACGCTGAAATTGAAAGAGTCAGAGCTGAAACAGCAGCAATGCAACAATTGCTAACCGAACAAGATAATCCAGATCATGGAGGAGGAGTTGGACAAGTAGCCATGATTGGTGGCGTGCTATTATTAGTGGCAATTGGAGTGATGATCGCAATCAAGCGAAAAGGCAAAAAAGCTGCCCCTCCTGCCGACCTACAAGCACAGGACTTAATTGTATAAGAGATGAGAAAGAGAAGAACAAATAATATGGAAAGACGATTGTACGGCAACCGTGATGACAATTATGACAACCTTTTATTCGGATTGATTAAAACCAGAAGCGAAAAGAAAAAGGAAAGTCAAGAAAGGTCGCAGAGAGATGCCAACATCAACTTGACCAATAGGCAGAATGAAATTGCTGCTGCGAAAGCACAAGCTGAAGTATATAGGGCGCAAGCTGAGCAGATGAAGGCACTAGCAGAAAAGAAAAATGCGGAGAAAGCCGATGTTCAATTGTCAGGTGCTAGAGCTACAACAAATTTGAAATATGTTGGAATTACAATTGCCGCAATAGTAGGTGTTGGAGCTGTGGCATTGACAGTATACATGATAAAGCAAGGGAAGAAGGCAGCCCTAATTTCTGCACGATTACAAAAAGCGAAGCTTGCAAAAGTGGCAGCATAACTAACAATTAAAAGACATGGACATTTTAGCAGACCCAAATGAATTTGAAACAACCGAGGACGGAGTAACCCAAGCTGGTGCTTTGGAAGTGGCATTTAAAAACATTGGAAATGCGGTAGCCACCGTTAACGGCGTAGGTCTTGACATTGGCGAGGCTAAGAATTATGGGTTCGTTGGAAAACCTTGGAGGGCGCTTTCATATGAAACGAACGGATCGGAACTAAGAATAAAAGTTACACTATGATACACGGAGAAGAATATTGGATAGGACAAATGGAGCAAAACGAAGAGTATGATTTGTTCTTTAAGAAAATCAGAAAGAAAATTAGCAACATTAAACCGCTGAGAGTTTTTAATCCGATACGAACGATAGGATCGGGGATTATAGGAGCTGTCACTAAGCCGCTAAATAAGAAAAAATCTACTTCAGCCCCAAGTGTCGATACTTCAGCTTTGGTAGCACATGCCACGGAAGCTAAAGAAGTTGAAATTGCTGAAGATCGAAAAGTCTTGATGAATGAAATTGCTGATTTCGAGAAAAAGAAAGTTGAAGATATTGAAAAAATCAACGAAGCAAAGACGGCAACAGAGCAAGCCGCAATTGATGCGGAACAAGGAGAAAATAAGAAAATGCTGTATATCGCCTTAATTGGACTAGGAGGATTAGCATTGGTCGGAGGAGTAATAGTGTATATAAAGAGTCGCCAAAATCAAATGGCTGCATTAAATATTCAAGAGATCGCTTAACTCGATAAAGGAGAAGGATATGAGAAAGAGAAAAAAAATATTAAAAAATGGAAATGATTACTTCTTAGGTTCAAAAGAAGGAGGCTTAAATCCTTTCACAGAATCACAACCAATTAGGAAAAAAAGGCGACAAACCATTGGAAATTTAGGAACTGGAATATTGAGACCTCCCAAGAGGGAAATCAAACACTACATAACGAAAAAGCCAATTCAACCCTTTGCAAAACCGTTAAAATCGAGTCTCTCAGATTCAGCAAAAACCCAGGAATTAGCCAAGCAAATTGCTGACTCAATTCAAGCTAGAATTGACAAGGCTACAATTGTAAATCAACATGCAAAAGAAGCTGATAAATCAAAATCTGAACCGATGAACAAGTTTTTGAAAGGAGGACTAATTGCAAGTGCCTTTCTTGCTGTTGTTATCGGTGTAGTAATTTATTCTAAAAAGAAAGTACCAAAACTTAAAACAGCCAAAGTATGACTATTCCAATTCCATGCAAAAAACAGCGATTTAGATTGGTTCTAGGTTTTTCTGTTGCTCGTCCAACCAGCTTAGTAATTGTTGGAAGAGATGCACAGAATCATTACACGACCTACATATCGAGGGAGGTTGTTATTTCAGCAAAGCATTTCAACGGACAACATGGATATCGAGAAATTCAAATCCCTTTCCCACTTGCTCCAGAATTTATGATGATAAACATTTGGGATGTAAACAACATTGGTGTTGACACTTTCAAACTATCCAAATTCAAAATAGAAAAAATGGAAACTCGTGTGGTAATTGAACACAAGGACACCCATGATTTTATTCCGTTTGCTAATTGGTTTTCTCAGAATGCTGGAGTATTAGATACAGGAATCTATGATAGCTCGAAATACAAATTTAGAATAGATTATATGAACGTAATCAGAAATGAACAAGGATTACCGATGGTTACACCAGCAAGAACTTCTCGAATGAACGGTAGAATTGAAGCAAGTCGTTACCATTTTGTTCCTCTGAGTGTTCCGATTAGATGGTTTATTCTGGTTCATGAACACAAGCACTTTCAGATCCCTACAAGAATTGAGAAAGAAGCTGATTTAACTGCATTAAAGGTATTCCTAGACTATGGCTTTCCAAAAGTCGAAGCCTTATACGCTTGCACTTTAGCCATGAAAGCTGAAACCACATTAGCGAAGAAAGCCAAGGTACAACGATTAAAAGATATACATGGATTCATTGACCACTACATTTTTAGTGGTGCTGTTGATAAAACAAGAATTAAAAAAGCGGCATGAATTCAGCTCGTCTACATATAAGCAGAACCTACAATCGTGACTCGCTATCACTTAGAGACCAATGGTTCAATGATCTTCAGAAGTTTGAAAAGGTGCAACTCACTTTTAGCAATATCACTACACAAGAGCAAAATGCAAGAATATGGGCAGCGAATCAGGGATTTGAAGTTAGTCAAGGAACACAAAGCTTTAGCACAGACATTTACCCACAAGTAATTGCATTCAATTCATTCAATAACTACTATTACATAGCCAACCAATTGGCAGGCTCAATTGAAGTGTTTGACCAATCAGGCTTATTGATTAGGAGAATTCAACTTGAACCAGATTTTGTAGGACTTGCCTCATTAGTTGATTTAACAGTTGATGACTCAACAGGGTCAGTTTTTGCAATTGGTAGTATTTCCAACACTTTATATTGGATTAACCCTCAACTAGAGATTGAAAAAAGCATTGCTGTATCAAATCGACCAATCAGCGTAGAATTTAACTCTACAACTGGCTTAATTCATATTGCTCATTTGACTGAGGCTGAAGTATGCATTATTGACCCATTACTTGAAACGATTAATACGGTAGAAGTGCAACAAGAACCAATTGATCTGGAAATTAATCAGTCAACAGGCGAATGGATCGTGGTAAACTCGGCTTCAAATTCGTTGAGCTTATTTGATGCTACAAATCAAAATATCGGAATTATCGAAAACATCGGTGAAAGCCCATTCAAGATACGACTGCAAGAGCTTAATCAAGCTGTTGTAATAACTGAGACTAGCAAAGAGGTTTATTTGATTGATATTGACAATCAGCTGATTTTAGAAAATGTGCAATTGGACGGCAAACCTGTTGATGTTCAACTTCTACCAGAAAGCAATTTTATCATATTGACAAATGAACCCAATCAGCTCATTGTACTTGGCAGTAATCTTGAAGAATTATCATCAAAAGAAATTAGCCACGCTCACAGCGGAACAGCTATTGATTCTGGCGGCAGTACCTTATTAATTCCTAACCCTATTTCAAACACAATAGAATTGATCCTCATTGATGGGAACAACAACCCCATTGTAGCAGGAGAAAACTATTTTGAAGTATTGAAGGATTTTCAACACAATCCTGTACTGGTAAAACATCTGAAGGTTCATTTCTCAGGGAACTCAAGCGCTCCATTTATTAGAATTGGCAGCAGAAGTCCCAGCGGAAAAACAGCCAGCAGAATTGTTTCAATGAATAAATACAGAAGCCCACAGCACTATGCATCCATCTACGAATTGACAGAATTTGAAAACGAAATAATTGATGGCAAAACATTTTGGGAGGTGCTGATCCCTCCTGAACAGCAGATTACTCTAGTGCTTTACTACCGATAGAATTGCACTAGCTAGTTAACGAGAGAGAAAGAGATTGATAATAGAGAGAGAAAAATGAGAGAGATGAAAAAACTAGATAAACTAATCCAATTTGCACAAAGACAAATTGGTACTAAAGATGACGGTATCATAGGTAATCAAACCGCAGCCCTCATTGAAAAAAGTATAAGCCAAATCCCATTTATTCTTAGGGATTGGGACATCAAAAGAAAGATAATTGCTTTGGTGCAATTCTTTGCTGTCTCAAAAAACATCGAAGTTGGAAAGATAGACGGTTTGTATGGCACAATGACCAAGTTTGCCTTAGAGCAATTGCTATTTCTAGAGAAGTACAAGACAAAGCAACCATCATGGAGAGATGAGGACAAAGAAAATTCGATCAATGATTCCGTTGGTCGCACGATGAATCCACATGCCTTTCCTATGTACAAAGATATTCGCAGCTACTATGGAGAACCAGCATCTAATTTAAAGACTGTTCCAACTCCTTACGATCTTCGATTGGCTTGGGATGTTAAAACCACAGTAAGCAAAATCACTTGTCATAAGAAGGTTGCAGAATCTCTAGTTGGAATCTTAGAAGATTTAAGAGATCATTTTGGCTTAGATAAGCTGAAGCAATTAGGTTTAGACCTATACGGCGGTGCTTTCAACAATCGAAAAATGAGAGGTGGCAAGAATTTATCAACTCATGCTTGGGGTGTTGCCATTGACCTAGACCCTGCGAGAAATCGCCTGAAATGGGATGATACCAAAGCTCAATTTGCGAAGCCTGAATACAAGTTTTTATTGGATGCCTTTTCTGCCGAAGGTTGGGTTTCATTAGGGGAAGCAAAGAATTATGATTGGATGCACTTTCAAGCTGTAAGGGTATGATGAGGGCGATCATTTTTGCGGCAATTGGATTCTGGATCAGCAGAAAAATATATGAAAACTACGATCAAAGAAGAAGGCAAGAAATTGTAAAAATAATGGAAAGAAGAATTGGAAATATATTATTAGAAGATGGTTGGACTGATGAAGAAATCAGAATCGCCCAAGATGAAATCTTAGCAGATTATGAGTAGTAGAATTGACAACATATTAATACCAAATGAAGACTCAGCTTGCCAATCTTGGAGAAATTACTTTCAAGATTTAACCGCCAAATACGGTAGTAAAAATGCTCGTGAAGCATGGCTATACACTTGGAATCAAAAGGGCAATAAAAGTTGCTCTAAAGACAAGGGCTTCAACAAATGGGCTGAATCAAATGAAATAGCTGTTGCAGATGGGTTAGATAAAGCTGTTGCAGGCGTTTCAGGAATTGGTCAAAATCTTATTAATGGCATTGGAACAATGACTGGTTTAGCTCCGAAGATTGGAGCAGTTGCTCTAATAGGCGGTTTAGGAATTACTCTCTTTCTGCTTTACAAGTTTGCAAAAGCGGTTAAACCCTCAGATGTGCTACAAGCCTTACCAGCAGGTAAAGCAACATCACTATTTAAAGCTCTAAAGAAGTAGAATATGAACATGAAAACCAAAATAGGATTAGGAATGATAGCAACAATCAGCATTATCGCTGCGATTGCAGCGTACAGAAAACGCAAGGCAGAAAAGCAAGATGCAGCTTACGAGAAATTTAGTGAGAAACTTGAAAATACAGAAGAGCCAGAGAAAATCGAACGAGCAGCTTTGCAGCAAGCCTTTGATCCTAATTATTGGAAGTCGGTCGTTTCAAGAACTGGAATACACAAACTCATTTCAGCAGGTGACGCAAAAACCTTAGCCAAGAAAATTGAAGCTGCATGGAATGGTGGCACTTTCTGGGATGACCTTGAAGAAGAGGTCTACGATGCATTTAACAATACCAAGCTAAAAACCTTTGCTGATGTTTCAAGAGTTGCAGATGCCTATAAAGAAAAAGAGGTTGCAGCACAGGACTTATGGAAGCACCTCGAATACAAATTAAGCGATAGCGAATTTGCTACGGTTAAAGGAATTGTAATTAAAAAAATAGCAAAATGAAAGTTGGAAATGCAAAAATAGACGATGTGGAAACAAAGGAAAAAGAAAAGTCTCCAGAAATATCCAAGCCAATGTTAACTGATACTGAAAAAGGTCTAATAAGTCTTGGAATTGTATCTGGGGCCGCCTACGCAATTCACAGCAAGAGAAGTGTTTTGGGGGTACTAGGTTTTATGTGGCTCGGTTATGTGGCAGGACGTGGATTTGGCTATTTGTTGAAGAAGAAAGAAGAAATCAAATAATGGAAGCCAAAAGGAAAAAACAAATCATTATTGGAGTTACTGGTTTACTTACAGTAGTAGTTCTCTATGGTGTTTATGTTCTTCTAACCAAGAAGGACAAGAAGACTGCTGAAGAGGATTCTACGACAACCGCACAAGGTTTCTGTAAATCTTCTGGTTTTCCACTTAGCTATGGAAGTTGTGGTAAAGAAGTTGGAGACCTGCAACGGTTCTTGAATTCAAAGCAGCACCCACCCCTTAGTTTGCTAAAAGTAGACGAGAAGTTCGGGAAAAGAACGGAACAACTAGCCAAGCAACATTTCGCCAGCACTTCTATAACAGCAAGCCAATTCGCTCAAGCAAAGTCAAAAAGTGGTGGAGGTTTTTTCAATAGGATTTTTAAATAATAGATATGAATAATACAGTTAAAATAGGACTCATTGGATTAGGAGGAATAGCACTTGGATTTGCCATTGCAAAAAGTCTCTCAAACCAGAAAAACAAAGGACAGGAACGAACAAAGAAAAAGCCCAAAGAGGAAGTAAAGAAAGAGCAGAAACAAGCTCCTACGATAGTTTCCGCTGATGACTTTCCATTGAAACTCGGATCGCAAGGCAACAAGGTAAAAAGGCTTCAAGTATTTCTAATGAGAAAACTAGGAGTGATCAGGAAACCAACTGGCGAATTCGATCAAATCACTTTAAAAAGAGTGCAAAAATGGTTTAAAGCTGAAAGTGTAAGTAGAGAAACCTACAAAGGTTTAATGCTAGATAGAATGGTTCACGATCAAAGAAAAAGAAGAACAAATGGACGACCCAAAAAATAAGCCAAATCTTTTTAGCTACCTCGATAAGGTGCTAGATAGTGATGGTATAAAAACCAGTAATAAGATTGAAGTTAAAGTTGACAGAGAAACAGCACTTACGCTTCTTGGCATAGGATTCGGCTTGGTAGTGTTCAGTCAATTGCTTGGAGTGGGTTTACGTGCATTAACAACGAAAAGAAGAACGGTATGAATAAGAAGATAATAATAGCATTTGGGATTTCAGTATTTGTTGGATTGGGATACATCGCATACAGAAGAACGGATTTCGGTAAGACCATAAAAGCAAAATCTATGATAAAGAGAATCACGGAAGATATTGAGGAAAGAAATATGAAATGGAAGTTTCCTGAAGAGCTGTTGGAAAAGACCAAAGAAGAACTAATAAAATTCTCTTTTAGCCAATTGGAAGTGATAGAAAAGTATGTCAAAATACGGTTAAAGAGAGTATCAATGGAGGAAATTAAAGACTATCAAACTTTAATGAAAACGAAAGAGATAGATAATATAAAAGACTTACAAAATTTAGAAGATATGTTGTTCAATTCTTTTGGATTGAGCAATGGATATAGAAGAAGTTAATCAATTAAGTAAACAGTAAAATATAGAAAGATGGAGATATTATTGGAAGAAGGATTACAAAACATTGCACCATTCTTAGGCAATCTTGAATGGATGTACATTATAAGTTTTATCATTCTTTGCTATGCATGGCAAAGAATCGAGTCAAAGATAGAGTGGGATTTCATAAAGAAAATTAAGAAGCGATTCCAAGTAGCAATTTTAGGGCTGTTCTATGCACCAGTTTACTACCTTCTATGGGGTTTAGACAAAACTCAAATAGGTTCATTATTGACCTCTTTTCTTGTATCATTTGCTTTTCACAAGCTCTTAGTGGACGTCATCATTGGAGCGATAAAAGCCAAGATAAGACTCTTTGCAGTAAATAAAATCAAGGGAGGTAATGATGAATAAATGGATGATCGGCTTTTTAGTTGCCCTTCTCAGTTTCTACTTGATAATGGTATTTGTTGTGGACTACGGTTCAGATAAGGACAGCAGCAACATACAGAACAAAGTAGAAGAGCTTGAAACTAAAAGTAAAGAGCTTACAGAGCAAAATAAAATGCTTGACCTAAAAATTGAAAACTTAGAAGAGACTACGGATAGTCTAAGTGAATCAATTGCGATAGTCGAGTTAGAACAATCACAATTAAAAGAGAAGAGAGATGAAAAGATTAGTAGTGTTGATGGGATGGATAATAATGAGTTGTTCAGTTTTTTCGCAAACTTTAAAACCCAGCCTAATACAGATTAAAGCAGATACAAATTTCTGCTTCACAATTCCGCAAACTAAAACGATAGCCACCTATTTGATTAAGGGGCAATTTGCTGACTCTTTGGAAGTGTCTTTTGATAAGGAAGTAAAACTATTTCAAAAGAAGCTGGAGACTGAACTGGCAATCAAATTGGATTTAAGACAAAAAATTGAAAACCTCGACCAGATTGTACTGTACAAGGACGAGAGCATAGGGTTGTTGCAGCAGGAGATAAAAGAAAAAGACCGCAAGATTAAGAGGGCAAAACTGCACAAGATACTGCTTGGTGCTGCCTCAGTTATTTCAAGTGCGGCAATAATTTTAAAATAGAAAAGATGAGTTTTAGCGGAAGTTATCAAAGTACAATTATTGGAGGTTCAGGACGAGGCGGAGCAGTATTTATTACTGATGTAGAGCCACAAGATATTGCCGACAATGTTGGAGGGAAAGTGTTTTCTTCTAGTGGAAAAGTGTTGGAACAATGTGTGACCAGTACACAATTTGTAAGAATTCACATTCTAGCAATTACTGGCTTTTCCAATTTTAAACCGACAATTCTTGTTGCAGGGGCAATTGTAACTCTGACCCAAGACGAAGATCAGAATGTTTGGACTGGTACAATTGATCTGGATTTAGCAAATAAGGTAGTTGTTACAGCAGTTCATGAGGATGGAGCAAATCACAGTATTTCAATACTTAGTGATACTCTTCCATTAGTACAGGATGCAATTTTTGTGGGGAGCTATCCACTTAATCAAACAGAGTTGAAGGAAAATGATGCCTTCGATCTAGAGGTCAATAGTGTAAGCAACTTTATCTCAATTGAGCTGGATGACTTTGGAGCAGCCAAACCACAGGTCTTCAATTTCCCTGCAAGTGCAAGTGAAACGGTTTCAATTCAAATTGCAGATCGTGGAGATGTAGCAGCGAAACATGGTGTGAGAGTGCGAATAAAGAATACCAATGAAACATTTAGCGAATGGTTTGACACAGGATCACTTGGAGAAGTTGATGGAGTAAACAAGCTTACACTAAACAACCTAAAACCTAGTATTTCATTAACAGACATTCTCTATCCTGAAAACCAAGAGGCTTTAAAAAACAATGAGACTGCTACTATTGTCCACACCATTTCTGATTTTGATCTAGTTTCATATAGTTCAGCAGGACAAATACAAATTAATGATAGTGGGACATATCTGGAAAATAAACCTGTTCAAAGATTAGCAGGTTCGTACAATGTTAGCTTTGCTAATCTTAGTATTACTGCAAATAGAACAGCTAATGGGTCAAGCATACAACTTGATGCAATCGTTCAGATTGCCAATGTTATTCCTGACATCACAATGGTTGCTCCTACAGGTAGGCTTATATCAGGAGGAAATGCAGGCACAGAAATAGAATCTCATACAATAAGGTTGAGCTCCTCGCAATTGTTAATTGAGTTGCCAACGATAACAGCTCCTATTGGACAATTAACTGGTTCAATGGCTGCAACTGCGAATCCATTGACGTTTGAGCAAAGCATCAATATTCACGACAATGACCCCAAAGGAATATTTCAATTACAACTGACATCAGCCAAAAATTTGTCAGGATTGACAGTTAATTCCTTTAGCAGTTCGGCAAATTATGAGATTGGTGGATTCTCAAAAAGAACAATACCAATACCAGCCTTTGCAAACGAAGTATTCATTGGAACACTTGTCAGAAATATTGGAAAGCTAATCGTTCAAGACAAAGATTTAATTCCGATGACTTATGCAAATAATCTCGAAGAGGGATTGCTGCAATATACAATTACCAAACCCTCAAATGTTCTAAACCCAGAGGGAGATATATTTCATTGGAACGACAGCCAAGCCATTAATAATAATACAACAGGTTTCGCAACTGTAACAATGGAAGAGCCACCGTAAAAATGAGAGTTAGTTACAAATAATTAAATGAAGTTGAACCGCCTTTTGACTGATAAAGCACAGGGCATAATTGAGAAGAAAAATGGATGAAAATGTAACAAGAGCGGATTTTGAAGCAAATGCAGCGTTAAACGCACAGGAATTTGCCAACCGCCAAATATTATTAAAAGGAGATGGAGTGCCATCAAGCCCTGCTCCCTTTGGAGCAACCTACCTAGATCAAACTGCCACACCACCTATCCTATACAGACAAATGACCGCTGGAGTCGGTAGCAATTGGGTTCAGGAAGGTGGCGGAGGAGCTGGAGTAAATGGAGCAGTATTTATAACAAACATCGAACCGCAAGACCCTCTAAAAAATGTTGGACAAAAAGTATTTAGTTCAGATGGAGAGGTTTTGGACTCAGCAGTAACTAATACAGATCTCATTAAGGTAAGTGTACTTGCAGCGATAGGAACAAGCAATTTCAAACCTGAAATTACTGTCAAAGGAATTGATGTTATACTTGTTCAAAATGCTGGACAACCAATCTGGACAGGAACGGTTGATATTGACCTGCAAGCAGCAACAGAATTAACCGCTACACACGAAGATGGGGCAACACATCAAGTATTAATTGCTGTTGATACAGGTAGTAAAATTACATCAGCACTATTCTCAGGAGCTTATCCTGCTACACAAACCGAGTTAAAAGAGGATGACAGTTTTGACTTGCAAGTGCAAACTGATACTCCGATGGTCAGAATAGAAGTTGAAGACTTTGGTGCTGCACAAGCTGAAGTATTTGACTTTGCCGAAAATGACAATGTTACCATTACTATTAAAATTGCAGACCGAGGCGATGCACCACAACAGCTAGGGGTGCGACTAAGAGCTATGAACTCTAATGGCTCATTTGGAGAATTCTTCCTAAGTGAATCGCTAGGAAATACAGATGGTGTACACTTGGTAGTTCTAAATAACGCACATCCAGCAGGCATAATTGATGCTATTGAATACCCTGTCGGACAAATGGCGATTAAAGATTCCGAAGCAGCACAAGTTGATTTGCAAGCTACTGGTTATGATGAAATACTGTACAGCTCTCCAAATGGAGAATTAGGCATCCCAAATCCAAGCGTTTTTGAACCATTTAAGGTTGTAAATCGTGCATCAGGAGACTACAATGTAACTGTTCCTAACATTTTGGTTACTATGACTAAAGTTTCAAATGGAGCAGTAACAACAGCACTCGCGAATGTGCAGATAGCTCATGTCGATCCTGCTATTTCCATATTTCTGCCAGCAAATAGGCTAAGAAGCGGTGGAAATCAAGGAACTCAAGTTCAAAATCACTTGGTTGTGCTTACTTCAGACCAAGAGCTTTTGCAAGTACCGGTTATCTCTGCCCCACACGGAACACTTGAAGCGGTCATGGTCGATCAAGGAGATAAAATGAACTGGACACAGAACCTTCGTGTTCATGATGACGATCAAAAGGGAGTATTTCAATTTTCATTGTCTAGTGCTGTGAATTTAGCTGCCAAACCCATTTCATTTATTGTTGGAAATAGCAACTACGAACTAGGTGGTTTTGTAAGCAGAACATTCCAAGTTCCACCGTTTAACAATGAACTTGCGATTGGTACAACAGTAAGCGATTCTAGTAAAGTTGTGGCTAGAGATAAAGATAGCATTTTGTTGATCTACCAAAATTCTTTGGCGAATCAATTAAAGGCTTACAGTATTACTGGACCAACTAACACACTTAACATTAATGGCAACTTATTCTTTTGGGCAGATCAGCAAGCTGTTAATAATAACACTACTGGATTAGCAACAATCACAATTGAGGAGGCTATCTAGTGGACGTTTATTGGACAGTTGAGCAGGCAATTGCAAATGCAGAAATATTTGCTGAAGAGTTCAGCAATCGTCAAATCCTTTTATATGGATTTGGCGAACCTTCTGCTAAAGCACCTGTGGGAGCAGAATATGAAGACAGATCAATACTGCCTCCAACTAGGTATAGAAAAACAGGAGAAAATGATGAGGACTGGACAAAAGTTCAGATCGTTGAAACTGCTACATCCCAAGAGGTAACAAACGGTGTAAGCAACGAGAAAATGGTTACTCCAGCCACTTTATCGGAAAGGCTCAATTCTTTTGCCGATAATGTTCTAAACCTGCCAACTCAATCACAGGATTTAGGAGCAGCCGCATTTAGCATTAATGCTAATGATAGCATCGACAACTCCCCATTTATCATAACCATGCCTGAAACTTCGCATGCAGCGATTTCAATTCAAATATTCAGCTACGCCTTAAATTCTAAGCTCACTAACATAATTGGAGGCCAGATTGGTCAAGTAGTCATTTTGCGAAGAGGAGAAAGTCATGCATTGGAAATAGAAAGTACAGGAAATATAAAAATATCATCGCTCATGCAGTTTGATGACAATGAGAAACTAGACAATATATCCCTTCAACGAATATCCACATCAATCTGGGTAGAAGTTGGAAGGAACTGATCTACCTAATAGCTATTGGCAGTAATCGGTTGCGCACGAGAGAGAATTAAGGGAAGTAGGCGCAAACACTTCTAAAGTTTAACAAGCTGCCTTCGCTGGCAGCATAAATCTAATTTCTATGATACATTTTGTGGTGGCATTGCCACCAGTATTAGAACCGAACAGCATTTACTACGTCCAGATTGACGGATCAACTGCTCAACATTTTGTTTCAGACCAAGCTGGGAATCCCATCGAAGTCTCGACAGAAAATTTAGTGAAAGCATACATGGCAACTCTGAAAGGAACAGCCAATGGATATGCTGAACTAGACGGTTCAGGAAAATTACCAAGTGGTCAGTTACCTGCTGGTTCAACACCAGGGGATATTTCTGCCATTGAATCTGGTTTGCAAGCAAATATTGACCTCAAAGCTGATGCGGCATCTGTGTACACACAGGCTGCTGTTGATGGTATTGAGTCAGGCTTGCAAGGGCAGATCAACGGTAAACAGGCAACCTTATCAAACGCCTCAGATGTGGCGAAAGTTGGTAATGGCACGTTCGAAGGGAAACCTTTTATACTGCTTGAAACAGTTGACTGGTAATTATTATGCTAAGACTGGAGGGGTTTGCCCCTCCAGATTAGTTACTCTGATATGAAGATACAAAAACTAAAAAGCGATACGGTTGGGACACACTACCCAGAGCAAGCCATTATACTGACAGATAAGGGAGAAATCTTCGTTACACAAGATGATCTTACTGAAGACGGGTTTGAACTGCTAAAATTCCAAACTTATGACCTCGAACAATTGACCACAATAGTAAATGCTGCTTTAAAAGGAAATCCAATTAGGAGTTCTGCAACCGTTGAGATTGAGGCGAACGCTGTATTTGTGTCCTCTGTATCAAATTTATACAAGGTAGATGGCTATGCTGAATTTGAAGTTCTTAATCGTGTGCTTGGTGGATTTGAAGGTCAAATCATATCAATTGTTGGAAACGGCACAGCATTAACAATAAACAATCAAGGCAACATTAGAATAAACAGCGACTTTGTTTTAGTAAATGAATTTAGCATACTCCGAATACAAAAAGTTGCAGGGCAATGGAGTGAAGTATCAAGGAATAGTAACCAATAAGGGAGATAAATGATGGAAGATTGGCAATATTATATGAAACTAGGAGGTATCATTTTCGGTGCGTCAGGCATTTGGAAGTTGGTCGAACTCTTTATTCGTGCGAAAATGGATAAGAACTTAAAGGCAGCAGAAACTAAACATTTGCATGTTCAAACTGAAGCACAAATCGTTGGCAATTGGATTCAATGGGCGCAACATTTAGAACAGCAAGTAAAAGGACTTGAATCTGTGATTAAAGGACTTGAAGGTGTAACAAAAGAGAACGAGAATCTAAAAGAGCTTTCAAAGAGTCAGCAAAAGACAATTGAATCTTTAAAATCCAAAATCTCTGCATTACAAAAAGAAATCACGGCTTTCATACAAGAAAAAGAGACTTTACTAGCACAAATTGATACATTAAAGAAGAAATGAACCTAAAAGACCAACATCCGCTTGTTCAGGCACTCCTAGCTGCATCTTTGGTGCTTACGGTTGCAAATTTGGCGTTCCTAGTGGCAGATCGCTTTAAAAAGAGCCAAAAATGCACCTGTTCTGAAAAATCATGAAAATTCAGTCCAAATACCTTTATTATGCAGGCGGAGCAGTAATTGGGCTTAGTCTGATACTGTTATTACACAAATATTCTAAAAGCAAATCAAAACCTATTGATTTATCGCTTTTCGATAGCCCCGACCAAAAGGGATCTGGCAATCAAATGAAGCCAAGCTTTCTCAACCTTCTTCAAAAAGCTGAAAAGATGGCTGGATTTAAGTTCAACTACAATTCTGCCTATCGAACAAGAGCCTATAATATCAAAGTTGGGGGTGTATCAAACTCAGCACACCTGTATGGTCTAGCGGTGGATATTAAAGCTGCAAGTAAAGCCATAAGAGATAAGATAGTCTGGGCTGCGAAAAAGGCAGGATTTAAACGAATTGGAATAGGATCAAACTTCGTTCACCTTGACAGCGATAGTTCAAAACCGCAATACGCCGCATGGGGTTATCCGCTAGGTGCAAAGCCACCATTCAACCCTTTCGCATAGAGCTAGAACAAGATACTTAACGCTCTTTCAAAAGTAATACCCTACTTGCAATAATGCTAAAAGGTACTCGTTTAAAAGAAAACAAGACCTATTAAATCAAACTATTCTATGCAATTGTTCGTAATACTCTTGTATCCTCCTCGACTAATAAATATAATTTAACTAATTTTAAAAGCAACGTTTATATTCCCAATAAAGTCTAATTACAGAGAAATTGTGGTAGCAACTTGCATCAGGTTAAAACGAATTGTAATGAACAAAGAAGAATTTTACGATCAATTGTTTGGAGGTCAGACTGACCTTCAAGAATTATTTGAAGGTTACAAAGGAGGTAGTTTTTCTGACCTGCATGAATATGTTATGGAAAAGGCGCAAATTGAATTTCATTTTCCTAATGATAACCCAGAACTAAAAGAAGGTAGAAGGGCAATTTCAATCGAGCAACGAAGTAGATTTAGCCTTTTCAGTAGAACACTTGAAGAAGGAACAGATTATTCTCCTGAAGGTTTAACTCTTGCAAAGGAATTCCTAGCTGGAAAAAGCTCATTTATCAGCTCACAGTAATAAAACTTTCCGAAAACTTTTATTTAGAACTCAATTGAAATACGTTGAAGGCTATTGAGGTTTCATGAAGCTTTATTTTAGAAACAAATAAAATTAGCACCCAAGTTAGCACCCATTCACAACGAAAGCCCCTAAAACTAGGGGCTTTCGAGGCAATTATGTACCCGGAGCCGGGGTCGAACCGGCACGGCCGCAATGGCCACAGGATTTTAAGTCCTGCGTGTCTACCAATTCCACCACCCGGGCAATTGGTACATTCTGAACCTAAGTTCAGAAGACACTTCCATAAAAAAATTCCTCTTCCTAAGAAGAGGAATTGGAGCGGGAGACGGGATTCGAACCCGCGACCCCGACCTTGGCAAGGTCGTGCTCTACCAGCTGAGCTACTCTCGCATTTGTTGTTAAAGATCTACCCTTTTATAAGGGGCAACAAAAGTAATATTTTTTTCCTTCTAAGAAATCATTTTTTTATTTTCATTCATCAAATTTTTGAAGCTAGTTCTTTTAAACTGGAAAGCATAAAATCTGCATTAGTTGGCAGACTACTTTCTGCTGAAATGTATACTGTTGTCATGGTAGCCCTTTTTCCCATCTCTAGATCACTAAGTGAATCTCCTACCATGATTGATTTTTTAAATTCTATTTCTGGAAATTTTTCTTTTGCCGACTCCACCATTCCAATATTCGGTTTTCTACAAGTAGCATTTTTCTCAGCCAGTTCAGGGCAATAATAAATTGCATCAATTCTCCCCCCAGCAGCTTCAATCTCCTTCAGCATCATTCCATGCACTGCTTCCAAATCTTCAACAGTCATTAGTCCTTTCCCTATACCTTGCTGATTGGTAACTATGACTATTCGCTTAAAAATTGAAGTGAACTTCGCAATCGCTTCTTTAGCGCCAGCTATAAATCGAAACTCCTCCACCCTCTTTACATAATCACCTTCCAACTTCTCATTAATTACCCCATCTCTATCTAAAAAAAGTGTCCATTCTTGATCCACTTTTAAATCTTCTATTCCCATCTTATACTTTTTAGTCTTATTCTACGTCTCTATTTTGTTCCAACATGAAATTTAACGAAATTCGTGCCCCTTATTAAAATACACAAACTTTACGATCAGAATTGATGAATAAAACACATTTAGTTTCAGGAGGCTGTGGCTTCGTAGGTAGGAATATGGTAAACCGTTTGTTTAACAACACAAACGACCGTATTATTTTTGTTGATGATCTTTCAGTAGGAACAGACCCAAGCACTTGGTTAAACGAAAAACCTGTTCGTACAGAAAAAAATGCAACTTTTTATGGAGAAAATGAGCGTTTAATTTTCATCAAAGATGATTTTAGAAACACCTTACATCAACTCAATAAAAATGAAAATTATTTTCAAGAAGAGTTAAAAATTGAATTCAACAAATTTGACGATGTATTTCATTTTGCTGCAATAGTTGGCGGTAGAGCAAAAATAGATGGTGATCCGATGATGGTTGCATTAGACCTTTCAATTGATGCTGAATTTTTCTATTGGATTTGTCGCCACAAACCTGCTCGTGTGCTATACCCAAGTTCATCAGCAGCTTATCCTGTAGACCTTCAAACAGATACTCATGCCATTGCATTGAGCGAATCAGATATTGATTTCTCAAGAATGGGTCAGCCAGATATGACCTATGGATGGTCAAAATTAACTGGAGAGTATTTGGCACATATCGCTGCTAAGTATTATGGAGTTTCTGTAACTTGTATTCGTCCATTCTCAGGTTATGGTGAAGATCAAGACTTAACTTATCCTGTTCCTGCAATTGCTGCAAGAGCTGCTAATAAAGAAAACCCATTTGAAGTTTGGGGAAGCGGAAAACAGGGTAGAGATTTTGTGCATATTGATGATGTTTTAGACTGCACTTTATTGGCCATGGAAAAAATTACCGATGGTACTGCCATCAATATAGGACAAGGTCAACTAACTAGCTTCTTAGACTTGATTGATATCTTCACAGATTTTGCTGGATATAAGCCTACTATAAAACCATTATTAGACAAGCCAGTGGGTGTGCATTCTCGCTATTGTAATATGGATTGGGTAAAGGAAAATTTAGGCTGGGAGCCAAAGATTTCAATTCGTGAAGGAATGAGAAGGGTTTATGAAAAGGCACTTTCAAATCGATAGATGAGCAAAAGAAAGATCGTTTGTTTTGGCCCTGGTCCAAAGTTTAAAGGAGGAATTTCCAACTACAATACCTCTTTGGCAAAGGCCTTGGATAAATTTGATGACACTGAAGTTCATATTGTTTCTTGGACTCAGCAATACCCTGCGATAATTCCTAGAGAATTTGTAGACAAAAGCAGCAAGACAGACCTACTTGAAGGCACTGATATTAATGTTAAGTACATTACTAATTACAACAACCCTGCTTCTTGGAAAGCAACATACAACTACATTGTTGGCTTAAAACCTGAGAAAGTAATCTTTCAATGGTCTATTGCTGTGCAAGGCTTACCCTTGGGTTGGTTAGCCAAACGATTACAAAAGCACAACGACATTGAAGTTATTTTTGATTTGCATTTTGTCATTCAAAAAGAAAATAGCAAACTCGATCAGCTTTTCACTAAATATGGTATTGGACAAGCAGACAACTATATCGTTCATGCCTACAAAACAGTTGATGAGCTTAAGGCTACATTCCCAAACAAGCAATTCAAGGTAAATGAAGATGGGAGTAGAGAATTAAAAAATGACGATACCGTTATTAAACTATACCACCCTATTTACGATCTATTTCAACCAGACTCAAATTTTGATGTAGCCAACTTTAAAAAAGAACATAAGTTAAAAGAAAACGTCTTTTTATTTTTTGGATTTATTCGCAAATACAAAGGCTTGCATAACCTTATTGAGGCATTCAAAAAAGTTACTGAAGAACGTCAGGATGTTTCTTTGCTCATCTGTGGAGAGTCATTTTGGGCAACTTTAGACAACTCTAAATTCAGCACCAAAATCAAAAATGCTGTTTTTGGTTTGGCCAAAAAACTGTTTCTCAAAAAAGCTGATGATGAAAGAGAATATCGCCCTTTGGAATTAATTGAAAAGTTAGGCTTGGAAAAAGACACCATGGTGGTAAACACCTTTATTCCTAATGAAGATGTAAACAAGTACTTTCAAGTAAGCAATGCCGCAGTACTTTATTATGACTATGCCACTCCTTCCGGTATAGAATCTTTAAGTTACAACTTCAAACTCCCTATATTAGCTACCAAAGTGGGGCATTTTCCTGAAACAATTGACGATGGCTTCAACGGTTATTTAGCAGAAGCAAATGACATTGACTCTATGGCCAAACAAATGCTTCGATACCTTGACAACCCACTCCCTGCTGAAAATGTTTCAAAAAAGACGGAAGCCTTAAGTTGGGAAAATTATAGCAAAGCAATCTTAAAAAGATAAGACGGCTCTTTTTATTGACAATATTTTTATCTATTTTTGACTAAAATAACGTCAATATGTTTTTTGGAAATAACCTACATCTCCTTCGAAAAAGAAGAAAACTATCTCAAGCGGATCTTGCTAGTGAAATCGGAATCAAAAGAAGTTCATTAAGTGGCTATGAGTTAGGTAGTTCTGAGCCCAACTTTGAAAACTTACTAAAGTTCTCTGATTTCTTTAGGATTTCAATTGACAAGCTGCTAAAGATTAATCTAAACACCATCTCTCAAATCTATCTAACTCAATTAGAACAAGGATTTGACATTGATCTCACTGGTGGCAAACTAAGAGTTTTGGCAACCACAGTAGATCAAAACAATGAAGAAAACATTGAGTTAGTTCCTGTTAAAGCTAAAGCTGGCTACACTACTGGTTATGGTGACCCAGACTTCATCAAAGTCTTACCAACCTTTCAATTGCCATTTCTAGATAGAAACAAAAAATTCAGGACTTTTCAAATTAGTGGAGACTCCATGCCTCCAGTATCAAATGGTTCTTGGGTAACAGGAGAGTTTGTTCAAAATTGGAGAACGATAAAAGATGGCTACCCCTATATTGTTGTTACCGAAAATGAAGGAGTTGTTTTTAAAATTCTATACAAACAATTCGATAAAAATCAGAGTATATTATTATGCTCAACTAACCCAATATATGAACCCTTTGAGATTAATATTAATGAGGTAATTGAGGTATGGAAATTTGTCAACTATATCAGTGATGATATGCCCGAACCTAACCTGAGTAAAGATCAATTGAGTAATTCAATGATGAGTCTGCAGAAGGAAATACGAGAAATTAAAAATACTCTCCGCTCAGAAAGCTAATAAATTCAAGGCTTTACCCAAAGAATTCCCCAACCTATTGGTATATTTATACGTCTAAATAGTCGACTTGTAAACATACCATAATGAGATATTTTCTATACTCGATTGCTTTATTACTTATTCTCTCTTTAAACCTAGGGTTTATTACAAATGGAAACGGTCCAACATCTACCGCAACAAAAGAAATAGAAATCCCTACATTTTGTAAAGCATCGCCTGATCCCACAGTAATAAATCAATCTGATGGCTCTTCAATTACCATTGTTGGAAAGGGCAATATGAATAATTATTGGACTGAAACTACAGATGGTTATTCTATCGTTAGAAATAAAAAAGGTGTTTACGAATATGCAAATAAGGTAAATGGGAGTTTAATTCCAAGTGGCATAAAAGCCAATGATATTGGCAATAGAACATTAAGCGAAACAGCTCATTTAAACATCACTCCACTCTCTCTGCAACCTAATTTCAATCCACTTAAAAGTTCTGTGCTTAACCAAGTTAATGCACATCTTAAAAACAAAACCTACCCAACTACTGGAAACATTAATGTACTTGCCTTATTAATTGAATACCCTGACTTAGACAGCACATTTGCAGTAAAGGAGTTTGACAGCCTACTGTATGGAGCAAATTTTAGAAGTGGAGATGGGAGTTTTAAATCGTTCTATGAAACATCTTCTAATGGTCAGTTGACTATTACAGTTGATGTTGAAGGCTGGTTTGAAGCAGATAGCAACCACATTTATTATGGTGTAGATAGTGGTTATGGTCGAGCTGCAGATCTAGTAAGAGAAGCAGTTGATGCCGCAGAAACCGCAGGCGTAGATTTTTCTCAATATGACAATGATAGCGATGGCGATGTAGATGGGATTTTAGCTATTCATTCAGGCCCTGGAGCTGAACAAGGAAGTCAAGGCGAATACATTTGGTCACACCGTTGGGTGCTAAACGGGGGAACTGCTGGCCAAGTTACTTATGATGGTGTAAGGATAAATGATTACATGATTAATCCAGAAACCAGAACTGCTGGTGCTGTTTCTAATCTCGTTGGAATTGGAGTAATCTGCCATGAATTTGGACATAATTTAGGCCTACCTGATTTATACGATACTGATGATATTAATGGAGGGTCGGAAGGAATTGGTGAATGGGGATTGATGGGAAGTGCAGGCTACTTAGGCAATGAACATAGACCTGGAAACCTATGTGCCTGGGCTAGAATTGATCTAGGTTGGGACAACCCTACCCTACTTACAATTGGACAATCTGGGGAATATAAATTACCTCCAGCTAGTTTAACTCAGGATGCTATTTTTAAAGTTAATACTAGCAAAGCAAATGAATATTTTTTATTAGAAAATCGTCAAAAGGTTGGTTTAGATTCTGACCTTAGAGGTAATGGTCTTGCCATTTGGCACATTAACACTAACAAAACTGGTTCTTCTGGCAACAGCGTTAATGCTGATGAGAATGTTAAAGGTGTTGATTTAGAAGAAGCTGATGGAGCAAATGATTTGGATGATGAGAACAATAGAGCCGATGACGGAGACCTCTTCCCCGGTTCATCCTCAGCCACTACATTTGATGACCTAACCAACCCCAACGCAAAGGTTGATACAGGAATTAATGCAGTAAACTCTAACCTTAGAATTGCTTCTATAAGTGAGCTTAATGATACCGTTTTCTTCAGTTTTGGACCTGCTCCTGGACCTGCCTGCTCTACTCCTGACACACTAACAACTGCCAGCGGAAGCTTCACAGATGGAAGTGGTAATACTGAGTATGCTCATAACCAAAATTGTTCCTGGCTTATTCAAGTCCCAGCTGGTACGGTAACACTTAACTTCTCAAAATTTAAGACAGAACCTACAAACGACTCTGTTACTGTTTATGATGGAACAGATGCTACTGCTGCCATCTTAGGAAGCTTTAGCGGAACTACAATACCTGGATCTCTTACTTCTTCAACCGCAGATATGTACATTGAATTTAACACACACACTAAAAACGACTCTGTTACTGTTTATGATGGAACAGATGCTACTGCTGCCATCTTAGGAAGCTTTAGCGGAACTACAATACCTGGATCTCTTACTTCTTCAACCGCAGATATGTACATTGAATTTAACACCAATGCTACCTTAAATGATTCAGGTTGGGCTGCCACTTACACTAGCAATGTAGTAGCTATGGGGTGTGGCACAGATACTTTAACTACTCTCACTGGAACTTTTACAGATGGTAGCGGAACTACAGATTATGATAATAATTTAAGCTGCTCTTGGCTCATTGAACCTGCTGGTGCTATGAGTATTACATTTGGATTAGATAGTTTAAACACTGAGGTAAGTAAAGACAAAATAACAATCTATGATGGTAGCACAAATTCAGCGCCTGTATTGGGTAGTTACTCAGGAACCAACAACCTAAATACACTTACCTCATCAGGAGGAACTATGTTCGTTGAATTTAAAACGGATGGAGCTAATACCGATAGAGGCTGGGGTGCTTATTACAATGCCTCTACTGCTGGCTTAAGTTGCACTGGTTCAACAACATTTACTGCAAGTTCAGGATCATTTAATGATGGTAGTGGCGCAAACGACTATAGCAATAATAGATTTTGTACTTGGTTAATTAACCCTCCTAGTGGTCAGATTGAAATGAGCTTCATCAATCTTAAAACTGAAGCCAACCTTGATAGGGTTTTAGTTTTTGATGGTATGGACAACACCGCTCCTCAAATAGGGAGTTATAGCGGCACAACAATACCAGCTCCTATTGTTTCTTCCTCCAATGTACTTTACCTTGAATTTAGAACCAATGGAACTGTTGTTGACGAAGGCTGGGATATCAGCTACCAACCTTATGCTCCTTCAACTTGCCAAGGAGACGATACCTTAACAACATCTATTGGAACTTTTGGCGATGGAAGTGGATCTGAAAATTATACTGATACGCTTGATTGTACTTGGTTAATTCAACCTCCTGGAGCTACTTCTATTACCTTAAATTTTAACAGTTTTGAATTAGAAAATGGGAATGACTCATTAATAATCTACAATGGAACTGATGCTACTGGAACCAAAATTGGCGCCTATACAGGAAATGTTATTCCAGCCGTTTTAACAGTTAACAGTGGCAATGTATTCATGGAATTCATTACAAACAACACCATCAATAACGATGGCTGGGAGTTGACTTACACTTCAACGCCAATTTGTTCTGGCACTACTACCTTAACTGGATCAAGTGGAAACTTTACTGATGGAAGTGGAGCAAATGATTACGAAAATGACCTTGATTGTAGTTGGCTGATCCAACCGCCTGGCTCACCAAATAACATCATCTTAACCGTTAACAGTTTAGAACTTGCCTTTGGTTTTACCTTCCCTCCATTTTCTAGAGATGAAGTACGAATTTATGATGGAAACAATTCCTCAGGAACACTCATTACTATCTTAACTAGTTTCTCTAATCTAAATTTCTTACCTGCGATTATTGCCACTAGTGGTGAAATGTATATTGAATTTGAAACGAATACCAATACCACAGATGAAGGTTGGGATTTTTCTTATACTACATCTGAAGATGAATGTGCCCCACTTATCACCTATACTACAAACACAGGTAGGTTAACAGATGGAACTGCTAATTTTGTGGATTATGGTAATAACCTAGACTGTTCTTGGCTAATCCAACCATCTTCTCCGAATCGATCAGTCAACATAACTTTTGCTGAAAATATTTTCTTCGACTATTTTGATTTAGACAACACCGACACTGTATTTGTACATGATGGAGCCAGTACAGCTGACCCTATATTGAGAAAATTAACAGGATCATTGGGATCAACTACAGTCAATTCAACTGGAGGAAGCATGCTAGTAACCTTTCAAACGGATGCCAGTGGAGTTGATAATGGTTGGACCGCAAATTACACTACAAGTATTGTCCCAACTTGTACCGGAACCACTACACTAACAACCGCATCCGGAACTTTTGACGACGGAAGTTCTGATGGAATAGAATATACTCCCAACAACAATTGTTCATGGCTAATTCAACCTGCTGGAGTAAGTTTAATTACACTAAGCTTTGACCGTTTTGATACTGAAAGTGGCAACGATGAAGTAACTGTATATGATGGCAGTAATGAATCTGCTACAGTACTAGGAACTTTTTCTGGAAATAACCTCCCCAATACAATACAATCATCTGGAGGTAGCCTATTTGTTCAGTTCAATACTAATGGGAGCGATGAAAGGAATGGTTGGGAAGCTACCTACAACTCTACTTCTAATCAATGTGTCCCTAATGTTACCTATACAGCAGCCGTAGATACCATAGAAGATGGAAGTGGAAGTAATAACTATGATAATAATCTAAATTGCAATTGGCTTATTCAACCACCAACGGCAACTTCAATTTCACTCGAATTTTTAGAATTTGATTTGGCTGCTGGCGACACCATCACAATGCACAATGGTTCAACGAATTCTTCTCCTCGAGTAGGCCGTTATTTTGGCCCTAATAATGTAATTCCTCCAATTCTTACTTCTTCAACCGGCACTATGTTGATTGAATTCAAGACTGATGGAAGCAGCACTGCTGATGGTTGGGAGGCTGCTTATAGCATTACTTCTACTAAAAGCTGTATTGGGACAACCACTTTAACTACTAGTTCAGGGAGTTTCACTGATGGAAGTGGGGCAGACAACTATGATAATAGTTTGGGATGTAGCTGGCTTATTCAACCTACAAATAACCCTGTTGGTATAGCTTTCACCATGGATTCTATTAAACTTGCCAATACCGGTGATTTTGTTAGAGTATACAATGGTTCTGATGCTTCAGCTCCACTATTAGCCACATACACTAATGGATCGACAAATACTGTTATTGCATATAGCGGCAGTATGTTTGTTGAATTTATTACAGACAATGTATCAGTTGATGAAGGTTGGGGAGCATCATATGTTACCACAAATTCATACTGCGCTCCAAATACAACTCTTACAGGAGTAAGTGGATTTTTTGATGATGGCTCACCTAGCATAGCTACAGATTATTTAAACAATACAGATTGTGAGTGGTTAATTGAACCATCAACACCGAACTTAGCGATTAGCTTAAGGTTTACCAGGTTTAGCACTACAGGTGTTGCTGACTCAGTTACTGTATACGACGGATCTACTACCAGCGATCCTATATTAGGAACTTTCTCTGGAGGCGCAGTTCCATCTCCTGTTATATCAACAGGTAGTTCAATGCTAGTAACTTTTAAAACAGATGGCGCTACAACTTCTGACGGTTGGAGGGCTTCCTACATTACATTCCCACTTCCAAACTGCTCAGGACAAACAACATTAACTGCAGCGAGTGGCACCTTTGATGATGGTAGTGCAAATGGAGATAACTATGGACCTTTTAGCAACTGTACTTGGCTAATAGAACCTACAGGTGCAATAAGCATAGATCTTGATTTTAACAGATTTGCAACCCAAGCAGTTGCTGATGTTGTTACCATTTACGATGGAAATACCACTGCAGCCCCAACACTAGGCACTTTCTCTGGCACTACTATTCCCGCTACAGTTTCATCTGGAGGTAGTATGCTAGTTGAGTTTACTACCAATGGGAGTTTTGAACGTAATGGATGGGAAGCAAGCTACACTTCTTCAAATACAGTTAACTTATCTGCAAATAAAGATACTGTCACCATCAACGCTGGGGCCGGTAGCACTGGAAACTTTAATGTTACCTCCAATGGCTCCTGGACTACTTCAGATAATGCTATATGGTTAACTGCCTCACCTTTAAATGGCACACAAAATCAAACTGTTAACCTTCAAGCTATACAAGGAAATATTGGTCCAATAAGATATGCAGAGGTATACATTAGCTCTACTGTTGGATCTGCTAATGATACAGTGGTGGTGGAGCAACTATCTTCTGGTAGGTATCTGGTTGCAAACCCCGACACTATATTCTTTACCGATATTCCTGCTACTTCACAGGACATTAACATTCTTTCAAATGTTAATTGGAACCTTACGTCAAGTGCAAGCTGGTTTACTATTGGCACACTATCAGGAACAAATAATGGCAGTTCTGCCATTACAGCCCAAAACAATACAACAACACAAATTCGTAGTGACTATGTAGTTGCTAGTGGAAACCTTGGAGTAAGCAATGATACAATACATATTGTTCAAGAAATCTCTTCCACAACTCCTAGATTAGAAGTCACTCCAAAGAGCTTAGTCTTGGCACAGCCTTTTGGTAGTTTAGACTCTTTTACTGTAAATTCTAATGTTGTATGGCAAGCCAGTGTTGGAGATCCATGGCTAACATTGACATTACCGCCTACTACTTCTGATACAGGTAAAATCATTGTAACTGCCAATAGCATGAACCCTAATACTTCATCTAGATCAACTTTCATTGCAATTGAGAATGTTCAGGGTGGCAGTCCAACCTTATTTGATACTGTATTTGTTGATCAAGAAGGTTTAATAATCTCTTTAAGCGGCAGTCCTGATACTGTTTTACTTTCATCTACAACTGCTAGCACAGCTAGCGTTACTGTAAATTCCAATACAAATTGGGTTGCTACAGAAGGAGACCCTTGGTTTAGTCCAAGCCCATCTTCAGGCAACTCTGATGGAACAATAACACTTACCACTAATTCAGCAAATTCACTAAGCACTCAAAGAGTCTCTTTTTTAGAGTTGAGCGATGCTGCCAATGGTGTCTTTGACACGGTAATAGTTATACAAGATACTGCTGCTATTGGTCTAACAACCAACCCTGATACAATTAGAGTCAACTCTACTGTAGGCAGCACTAATACATTTACTATATCCACTGGTTTTGGTTGGGTAACTGTGGTAAGTGAACCTTGGATCTCAATAACTCCTAATTCAGGAAACGGAAGTTCAACTGTAACAGTTACTGCCAATTCTGATAACCCTTTAAATGTTGAAAGAGTTGGTTATGTAGCAGTAGATGCTCTTTCAGGTGCCATTTATCAAGACACAGTTTATGTAGTTCAAGAGGCTAGTCAAGCAGTATTAACAGCTTCACCTTCTAATATTAATTTAGGCTTTGCTTCTGGAAGTAATGACCAAATAAACGTTACATCAAACACCAACTGGACTGTCACGAATCCTGCAAGCTGGCTTACAATAGCTCCTTCTAGTGGAAGTAATAATGGATCTGTAACGGTTACTGCAGCTTCAGATAATTTAACTGGAGCAAGTAGGTCAGCAACTTTAACCTTTAGCGCTTTTGGTGCAATCGATCAATTGGTCACCATCACTCAAATTGATGGAAGCACACCTATATTTGAAGTATCTGTAGACACAGTTTTTGTTGACAATCCGCAAGGTAGCATTGGTACCTTTTCAATTCTATCCAATCAATCTAATTGGAGTCTAAGCGAATCCACTTCTTGGCTATTGATCAACCCCGCTTCAGGGTCAAATACAACTATTATTACTGCTTTAGTGGCCAGTAAAAATATTTTAGGGCAAGATCGTTATGCTGAAGTTACTGCTTCTGCAACTGGCTTTGCAGATAAAACAGTAGTAATTGCTCAAGAAAAATCAACTCCTTTATTTCAAGTTTCTCCAACAGCTATTGCTCTAGGGCCAGATTCTACAGATTTTGCCAACTTCAACATCAGTTCGAATATGAATAGTTGGAAAGTATCCGAGAATGCTTCTTGGTTTAAAGTAAGTCCAGATTCAGGATCTTTTACCAGTCAAATAAGAATTGAAGCTACAGAAACAAATAACAGCAGTATTATTAGAAGTGAGGTAATTACCATTACTTCTCCACCTCTTGTATCCAAAACAGTAACGGTTACTCAAGATACTGTTTGGGCTATTGGAATTAAGGAAATAGCTATTGAAAATGCAATTAAGCTGTACCCTAACCCAACAAGTAGCGTAGTAACTCTAGAACTTACTAATTCAGTTGATATCAATTCAATTGAATTTGAGATCTACAATTTGCTTGGCGAAAAGATGCAACTTTCTTCTAATCAACTTTCAACTAAAAGCGTACAGTTTGATTTAGGAGGTTATGCCAAAGGCATTTATTTTGTTAGAATGAATTATCATGGGAAAGTATTTTCCAAAAAGGTTTCCCTGCTTAAATAACCTAATTAAGTTTCCATGATGAATTGAAGAATCTAAAAGGCTTTCTCCTTAAAATGAGCCTGGTATACAACCTGAATAAACAACTCTACGTCGTTAATTAGTTGGTTATGTAATTTTAATACTACTACTATGAGAATTCTTCATTCAATTATAATAATCTCTAGTTTATTTCTTTGCAATTTTAGCCTACCTATCCCTAACGAGAGCCAACATGATAAAAATGAAAAAAAGAGAGGTGTAAATGCTCCTAGCTTTTGCAAAGCTTCTCCATTTCCTACTACTATTAAACAAACGGATAGCACTGAAATAACTATTGTAGGTAAAGGGAATATCAACAATTATTGGACAGAAACCACCGATGGTTATACAATTATTCTAAATAGTAAAGGAATTTATGAATATGCCAATAAATTGAATGGCAATCTGATCCCTTCTGGAATAAAAGCCAATGATACGGGAAAGAGAAGTTCATTAGAGATAACACATATAAGTAAAATCCAAACCTCTCTAAAACCTCAATTTAATCCTTTAAAAAGTTCCATATTAAATCAGGTTAATGCACAATTGAAAAACAAAAACTATCCTACATCTGGTAATATTAAAATCCTTGCCTTATTAATAGAGTTTCCCGATTTGGATAGCACATTTGCCGTATCAGATTTTGACAGCTTATTATACGGATCCAACTTCAGAAATGGGGATGGAAGCTTTAAATCATTCATAGAAACTTCTTCGAATGGAAAACTAACAATTACCGTTGATGTCTTTGGATGGTTTGAAGCCAAAAACAATCACACCTATTATGGACGAAATAATGGAAATAGTAGGGCTGCAGATTTAGTAAGAGAGTTAGTAGATTCAGCTGAAGTAGCAGGAGTTGATTTCTCAAAATACGACAATACTAAAGATGGTAATGTAGATGGTATTGTAGCTATTCATGCAGGACCTGGAGCTGAACAAGGTAGCAGAACCCAATACATTTGGTCTCATCGTTGGTCATTAAATGGAGGAACATTGGGTAAGGTAACTTATGATGGCGTTGATATTAATGACTATATAATCGTACCTGAAACAAGAACTTTTGGAATCGCAAAAAACCTGGTAGGAATAGGAATCATCTGTCATGAATTTGGACATATTCTAGGATTACCAGATTTATACGATACTGATGACTTAAATGGTGGTTCAGAAGGGATAGGAGAATGGGGAATGATGGCGTCAGGAAGTTGGTTAGGAGATGAACATTTGCCTGGAAATTTCTGCGCTTGGTCAAGGATTGAATTAGGATGGGATATCTCTAAGCAACTAACTATAGGTCAATCTGGAGAATATTATTTGCCCCCTGCTAGTTTGAATAAAGACGCTTTTTTTGAAATTAATATTAATTCGTCCAATGAATACTTTCTGTTAGAAAATCGCCAAAGAAGAGGTTTAGATTCTTCAATAAAAGGAACAGGCTTAGCCATTTGGCACATTAATGAGAATAAAACTACTGCCCTTGGCAATAAGGTCAATGCAGATGAAAATGAAAAAGGAGTCGATTTAGAAGAAGCCGACGGAAAAAATGATCTAGACAAAGAAGTTAATCGAGGAGACAGTGGTGATTTATTTCCAGGCTCTTCTTTAAATACCAGCTTTGATGACTTTACTGATCCTAATGCTAAAATTGGTACAGGTATTAATGTGATAAATTCTAATGTTAGAATTTCTTCCATTGAAGAAACGAACGATACAATCTTTTTCCACTTCGGACCAGAAACAGCTCCGGCCTGTTCCTCCCCTGATACCTTAAGATCCAACAGTGGTAGTTTTTCAGATGGGAGTGGCAACAATCTATATGCGCACAATCAAAATTGCTCCTGGTTAATCCAATTAGATACAGGCATCATAACACTCTTTTTCTCAGAATTTATGACTGAATCTGTAAACGACTCCGTGACACTATACGACGGAACCGATGCTACAGATTCTATACTAGGAAGCTTTAGTGGATCTTCTCTTCCACCTGCCATCGTTTCTACTAGCAATTCCATGTATATTGAGTTCAATACAAACTTTGCAATAAGTGATTCAGGATGGCTAGCACACTACGTTGGAAACATTCCAACTATAGGATGTAATACTGATACACTTATCGTACCCTCTGGATCTTTTACAGATGGCAGCAGAAATATGAATTATGAAAATAACCTTAATTGCTCTTGGATCATTCAGCCTCCTGGGGCCAAAAACATCACTTTCGGATTAGATAGCATCAATACTGAAGCGGGAAAAGACATCATTACCGTCTACGATGGTAACACAAATACCGCAGCTGTTTTAGGAAGTTATTCCGGAAGCAATACTCTCAATGCATTAACATCAACTGGAGGTGCAATTTTAGTAGAATTTTCAACTGACGCTGCAAATATT
>Ga0316204_10003206_pt1 | contig 33670 bp, 38 predicted proteins | sample 6monrhotite_MG_2_FD_205661 | JGI IMG/M metagenome (GOLD analysis project Ga0316204, IMG submission 205661) | Microbial mat bacterial communities from mineral coupon in-situ incubated in ocean water Damariscotta River, Maine, United States -... | ecosystem: Environmental > Aquatic > Marine >... | reverse complement strand
GCTTGTAGGAATGCTGATGATTTCTACAGGGTAACTATGCTAAATAAGGATGTTGATAGATAACACTCAAATACCGCTTTTGCGTGTTAATTGGCCTGGTAATGCTGACAACGCTCACTATGCTGGGACTTAATTATCACAGTACCGACACTGTCATCGAACTTGAGCAGGAAGAGGTTCTGTTACGCGATGTTGAGGCGGGTATGCTGATGTTGCGACGCAATGAGAAAGACTTCTTGATGCGTAAAGATATGAAATATCTAGATAAATTCAATGCCAACCATGAAATGTTGCTCTCCAAGACCCGTCTATTAGCAAAAAATTTAGAGGGTAGCGGCATCAATTCCGAAAAGGCACATAAAGTATTAAGCGTGATGAGCGCCTACGCTGAAGATTTTCGTGCTCTTGTCAATGCACAGCAAAAAATCGGCCTACATTCTAAAGATGGTCTATATGGGAGTCTTCGCAAGGCAGTCCATAGCGTGGAGCAATTGATTAAAGAGCAGGCCAATCATCAATTGCTTAGTGACATGCTTATGCTGCGCCGTAACGAAAAGGACTTCATGCTACGTGACGACCTTAAATATCGCCAAGTTTGAGGCTACCTTGTCAGCAAGTAGTATATCTAGCGATGTAAAAGAGCAGATTAGCGTTAATCTGGCAAAGTATCGTGCTGACTTTCTTACTCTGGTTGAGGCATACAAGGAAAAGGGCTTAAATCCAAAAGAGGGTATTCGAGGCAAGATGCGTCGTACGGTCCATCAGTCTGAATCGCTGTTAAAAGAAATGGATGATGAGATTTTCGTGGCGATTGAAGGCAAAATTGCTCAAATCAATATTTGGACCTTGGTAACTGACCTGATTCTGACAGGTTTTCTCGTGGGGTTGTTGTTGTGGCTCTCACGAACCATTGTCAAGCCGGTAGAGTCTTTTGCCCAAACCATGTTCCAGGCTGCAGAGAATCATGACTTAACCCTGCGTGCGGATGAAAGCAGTAAATGTGATCTGGTCATAATGGCACATGCCTTTAACGAAATGATGGAGCAGTTTCAGCTTTTGTTAAGCCAGGTTACCGAATCAACTTCGCGGGTGGGGCTTGCCTCCAACGCATTGGCTGAAGTTACTAAGGACACTATGGATAGTGTGCAGCAACAGCGGGCAGATAGTGATCAGGTAGCAACGGCTATGACCGAGATGACGGTGAGTGTGCAGGATGTTGCGAGCCGTGCACTACATGCTGCAGATGCTTCTACACATGCTGATTCAGAGGCAGAAAAGGGTACTCGAGTAGTGACAGAGTCTGTTGAGGGTATAAAACTGCTTGCCAATGAAGTTGAAGTAACCGCTACCACCATTCTTGAATTGGGAGAAGAGAGTCATAATATCGGTACGGTGTTAAGTGTGATTACAGGAATTGCAGAGCTGACGAATCTACTCGCACTTAATGCGGCAATTGAAGCAGCCCGTGCCGGTGAACAAGGCCGTGGTTTTGCCGTGGTTGCTGACGAGGTTCGTACCTTGGCACAGCGTAGTCAGCAGTCTACTTAGGAAATCAGGGCCATTATTGAACGTCTTCAATCCAAGGCAGGAACTGCGGTTAAGGCGATGGAGGCTGGTCGAACCCAGGCTCTGGTTTCAGTAGAGCAATCCCAACAGGCAGGGGAATCATTGAAGGCCATTGCTGAAGCAATCGGTACGATTCGTGGTATGAATGTTCAAATTTCCACGGCTGTTGATGAGCAATCATCTGTGGCTGATGAAATTAATCAAAGCATGGTACGTATTGCTCAGGCTGCTGAGAGTAGTGCTGTGGGGGCTGAGCAGACTATTCACACAAGTGATGAACTGGGTAGTCTCGCAAATGAATTGCAGGGGCAGGTTGCGGTATTCAAAATAGCCTGATAGCTACTGGACATTATTTTTAGTAAAGCTGCTCAACCTTGCTTTTTATTATGTGATGACAGGTCGCCTCTTAATTTAGAATAGATCCATCTGATTTGCAGTCAATTGTTCAAAGTTTTCACCAATAAAATGTAGTAAGCCATCAGCAACAGGCTGCAATTGCTTGTCGATATAGTGTTGGTAGTCAATGGGGCTTTGCTGTTTCTCAATCGGTTCTGGTCCATTCAGGGTAATCAGGTAATCTACCCAGCGAACCTGTTTGTTTAATTTTCGTGCCGCTTTAACATGTGGTGGTTGATTGCGTATATAGGCCTCAAGTGGTTGTCGTAGGCGTTTTCGATATACGAGCTGATCATCGAGTAGGCCCTTGTTTAGCATTGCCACGGTTTCTTTTAGATAGGCCTTCCATGGCTTATTGAAAAATATTCGATCGTAGAGCTCACGTTGAAAATTTTGCGCAAGTGGTGTCCAGTCGCTTCGTACGCTTTCCAGACCTTTAAATACCATCTTCATTTCCCCCGCTTTATCCCTTATCGATCCCGCGTAACGTTTTTTACTGCCAGATTCTGAACCTCGTATGGTGGGCATGACAAAGCGTATAAAATGCGTTTCAAATTCAATTTCCAGATGTGAAGCTAAATCAAACTGTCTGGCAATATGCTCTGTCCACCAGGTGTTAAGCATTTTCGCTAATTCTCTTCCAGTTTTTTGGGCTTTGCTTTCGCTATATTCGGGGCCTAGTAATACAAAAACCGAGTCAGTATCACCGTAGATAACCTTGAAGCCCTCTTCTTGAATACGCTCGCGACTGAGTTTGATAATTTCATGGCCACGACGTGTAATGCTGCTGGCAAGTTTAGGGTTGTAGAAGCGGCAGCCCTCTGAACCTAATACACCATAAAAAGAGTTCATGATGATTTTTACGGCGTGCGATAAAGGTTGATCGCACGCTTTTTTTGCGGCTTCTCGAGCCTGCCAAAGCTCAGTAATAATCTGCGGTAGTAAGTATTTATTACGTGAGAATTTTGCATCGAGAAAGCCGGGTACGGGTTTTTCTCCGGGTTGTGCCAAACCCAATGGGTCGATTAAAAAAGTACGGATGATGCTGGGGTAGAGGCTTTTGAAATCAAGCACTAACACGTTGTCATATAAACCAGGGATGGAGTCCATGACATAGCCACCAGGGCTGCTCTGATGGTATGACATACCACCAATATCATGGGCAACAACTCCAGCCCTGTGTAGTCGAGGCAGGTATAAATTATCAAAGGCTGCGACTGACCCCCCTTGGCGGCCCATCGGTAAACCCGTCATGGCTGAGCGTTGGCGTATAAAGTTGAACAACTCTGTGTGCTGAAAGATATCTTCGACTAAAACACAGTCTTCAATGTTATAAGCTGCCAGAGTGGGTCTTTCTTCACGAAACTGTCTTTGAATCTCAGCAACTTTATCGATGCCATTGGCTTCTATAAGCTTGTCGCGACCGAGTAGCGATTTTGCAACATGGCTTAAAGCAAAGCTGTCAAAGTGCCAGAAAGCAGCTTTTAAGTTGTCGATGCCATCCAAAGCCACTCGTCCAGGAATGCTGGCAATTTTTATTTTCCCTGCTTGATGGGGTTGAAGCACCGTAGCCTGTTCTTTTCCACGTCCGAGAGCAAAATTGAGTCTTAGTGCCTTGCTGCGTTTTTCGAGATAGTCGATATCAAAGTTGATTAGATTCCAGCCAATAATCAAATCGGGGTCTAGCTGCTTTATTCTTTCAAAGAATCTTATGAGGAGTGATTTCTCATCGGTCTGCCAATCAATGTCTGAGGAACTGCTCCAGTCTTTTGCATCTCCCTGCATGATGACGGTTTTGGATTTGGCCTGGGTAAGTGCAATGGAAATGATTTCGCCATTGATGCCATCGGTCTCAATGTCGAGACTGAGATAGCTGAGTTCTGGATGGTATTCAGCAGCGCGAATCGATGGGTCTCTAAATTCAATATAACCTTCTTTCTGAATACCTTTTCCAATGACCTCTAAAGAAGATTTGATGAAGCGTTCCATGAGAAAGCGGTCGTGCGGCTTAATATCAGATTCGTAAAGTGAAACACCGTGAAATAAGGCGGTTTTACGAAATTGCTGTAGATTTTTTTGTTGGTCAAAGTACAGCGCATCGACCGCTTTACCATCGAGTCCGTGCATCTTTAATGTTTTGCGTTGCTGAAAGTTCCCCTCAATGAGGCTGTCACGGGCGATAAAGCATACGGCCTGTTGAGCGGTAAAAACGAGGCGCAGAGGGCCTTGTGGTGAAGCGGCCCAAAATACAAGTTCAATGCCTTGTGATCTATCGCGCCAATGGCGTGTCAGTAGATAGGCGGGTAAGGGTGGCATGTTGATAGGCGCAGATAATTTGGTTGGACCAATAAGATGGTGGCATGATGATGCAATCGCACTTTGAAGGCTACAGGAAACATGGCAATTAGCAGGCAGCAATGGAGTTGGGCTTTATACGATTGGGCTAATTCAGCCTTTGCTACGACAGTAATGGCCGGATTTTTTCCGGTATTCTTCAAACAGTACTGGGCAGTAGATCTTTCAGTAACCGATAGTACTTTCTGGCTGGGATTTGCCAACTCAATGGCTGCTGTTGCCGTGGTCTTGCTAGCGCCAATGCTGGGCGTTTGGGCAGACCGGGCAGGCATGAAAAAGCGTTTGCTGATGTTATTTGCACTACTGGGTGTGGTGATGAGTGGTGGACTTTTTTTGGTGCAGCAGGGGCATTGGATGCTGGCGCTCTGTCTGTATGTGTTTGGTGTTTTGGGTTTTTCGTCGGGCAATGTGGCATACGATGCCATGCTGCCAAAAGTCGCAGATAAGAGCCAGCTGGAGAAAATCTCGGCACTGGGGTTTTCAATGGGATATCTCGGTGGAGGCATACTCTTTGCTATCAATGTCTGGATGGTTACCAGCCCTGAAAGTTTTGGTTTGGCAGACAGTGCGGCTGCAGTACGCTGGTCTTTTTTTCTGGTGGCCCTGTGGTGGGCAATATTCACTGTGCCGGTATTATTATTTGTACCTGACCGGGAGGCCTCGTTGCAGCAAACAAAGCCAGCCAGTTCGGTTTGGCGCGAGTTAGCTATGACTTTTCGAGAGCTGCGAGCCTTGCCAATGGCCTTCACCTTTCTGATGGCTTATTGGTTGTATATCGATGGTGTGGACACTATTGTCCGTATGGCGGTCGATTATGGCCTTGCCCTGGGTTTTGATGCCAATGGCCTGTTGGCTGCTCTGCTAATTACTCAGCTGGTGGGTTTTCCTGCAGCGTTGCTGTTTGGCGCTATTGGTCAACGAATGGGAGCGAAACGTGGTATCTGGATTGCTATTCTGGTCTATGTCCTCGTCGTCTTTTGGGCTTGGCGTATGCAATCAAGCTGGGAGTTTTACGGTTTGGCGGTGATGATTGGACTTGTCCAGGGGGGTATTCAGGCCTTGAGTCGTGCCTTGTTTGTACGTTTGATTCCAGTCGCACAGGCGGGACGTTTTTTTGGTTTGTATAACATGATGGGTAAATTTGCGGCCGTGATAGGTCCGTTACTTGTTGGTTGGGTATCCGTTTTATCGGCAAGCCCCCGGATGGGAATTTTGAGTGTTCTAATTTTATTTTTTGCTGGTGCCATTTTGCTCGCACGTGTAGATGTTGCCGTGGGTGAAGCCCAGGCCAAGAGTCTTTCTTGATGCAGTATTTACTACTTATTTTTTTGCTGTTTGCGCTACTTTATGGCCCTCAATACTGGGTACAACAGGTTCTGAATAAATATAACAGGCAAGATGAGGATAATTTTCCTGGAACAGGTTCTGAACTGGCTCGGCATTTATTGGATCGATTTAATCTTCAGCATGTGAAAGTTGAGATAACCGAACAGGGAGATCATTACGATCCAGGTGAAGAGGTCGTACGATTAACAAAAGACAAATTTGATGGAAAAACCCTCACGGCTATCACAGTTGCCGCACATGAATGTGGGCACGCCTTGCAACATGCAACCGGGCACTCTTTATTTAAGTGGCGGACACGATTGGCGCATACGACTATTTTTGCAGAACGCTTAGGCTCTTTCTTACTCTTCGCAGCACCTTTGCTGGTACTGGCAACGCGTGCACCTTCGCCCGGTTTTGTTAGTGCAATAGGTGCGTTTCTCATGATCGGGTTTGGCGTCGCCCTGCAGCTACTGACTCTTCCGGTGGAAATTGATGCGAGCTTTAAAAAAGCGCTGCCATTACTTAAGAGTGGTTACCTTAGTGAGTCACAATACCCGGCTGCTAAAAAAATCCTACGTGCAGCGGCGTGGACTTATGTCGCGGCTTCATTATCCAGTCTTTTTAATTTTTGGCGCTGGATGGCCGTACTGCGCCGTTGATGTGTCAAATGCCGGAAATCTGCCCTTAAGCACGCCATTTGATCGTCAAAGGTTTGTCGCTACCTCATGGGTGATATGTAAGCTATTGATTTAAAATAATAATAATGCGGCGTTAAGTTGGCATGACGATTGCAATTCCTTCAGTATTATTTCTATGAATCCATTCACTTTATACAAAGGTAGAGCACTCTAATGGCAAAAGACGACATGGATATCGAAGGTGATGAAGAAGGTGCAGGCGGTAAGAAAAAGCTGATCATCATCATTGCCGCAGTAGTTTTATTGCTTGGCGGTGGTGCCGCAGCTTTCTTCCTTATGGGAGATGACGCACCTGCTGAAGAAGGAGGGGAGGTGGCTGAATCTGCCGAAGCTGCTCCAGCTCTAGAAGAAGGTGATCCTCAATATTTCGCTCTTGACCCTAAACTCGTTGTAAACCTTGCCCCAGGTGGCCCAGCTGGCATGTTGCAATTGGCTATTCAAGTCTATACCCGACATGCAGAAGTAGGTGAATTTCTCGAAAAGCACTCACCAATGATTCGCCATAATCTGGTTAACCTACTTGAGGAACAAGACAGTAATACATTACTCACCCTGGAGGGGAAGCAGGCGCTGCAGGCGTCAGTACTTGAGTTGTTAAAGCAAAAGATGGTTGAGATGGAACAGCCCGGAGAGATCAAGGGCGTTTACTTCACTGAGTTTGTGTTGCAGTAACGGATCATGGCTGACGACTTACTTTCACAAGACGAAATTGATGCGCTGTTACATGGCGTAGATGGCGGTGATGTAGAGACTGAATCGGATGATTTAGAACCTGGAGATGCTCGTGGTTATGACTTTGCCAGCCAAGATCGCATTGTCCGTGGCCGTCTACCAACACTGGAAATGATCAATGAGCGTTTTGCGCGCTATTTTCGTACCAGTTTGTTTAGCATGTTACGCCGCAGTGCGGATATCTCGGTATCGGGTGTGCAAATGCTGAAATTCTCTGAGTTTGTCCACAGTTTATTTGTACCAACCAGCCTGAATATTATTCATGTTCCTCCGTTGCGTGGAAAATCCCTTTTTGTACTCGATCCTAAACTGGTCTTCAGCGTAGTTGATAATTTCTTTGGCGGTACGGGGCGTTTTCATACCAAAATCGAAGGTCGTGACTTCACGCCAACTGAATTGCGTGTTGTGCAGATGCTGCTAGGTATAGCTTTTCAAGATCTCTCAAAGGCCTGGGATCCTGTTCTAAGTGTTGATTTTGAATATTTGGGTTCAGAGGTAAACCCTCAATTTGCCAATATCGTTAGTCCGAGTGAGGTTGTTGTAGTAACGACCTTCAGTGTTGATCTGGAGTCTGGTGGTGGTGAGTTCTATATCTGTTTGCCTTATTCGATGCTTGAACCCATTCGTGAGTTATTGGATGCAGGTGTACAGAGTGATCAAAGTGAAAAAGATGATCGCTGGGAACAGTCTATGCGTGAAGAAATTATGGGAGCAAGTGTAGAAATTAATAGCACCCTGGCCGAGGTTGAGCTCTCTCTGAAAGATGTTGCAGAGTTACAGGTCGGTGACATTATTCCCGTGGATATTGGTGAGACGCTTGAAGTGTCTGCTGAAGGACTTCCTTTATTCCACGGCACGCTTGGTGTTCATAAAAACAAATATGCAATTAAAGTCGGCAAGTGGATTGAACGTAAGCAGGTTCGTGGTTTGCAGGATCTACTCTTGGATCATGCAAACTCCAAGGCTGAATCAACAGAAATGAGTACGCGCTAGGCGCAATGACAGGCGAAGCAGATATGAGTGATGACGAAACAACAGAAACAGACGATGCCATGACTGATGACTGGGCTGCTGCAATGGAAGAACAGGGTGTTGAAGAAGACGCTGCTGATGATTGGGCTGCTGCACTGGAAGAGCAGGAAGTAGAGGAAGCTGCTGCTGCGGCAGCCCCTGCCGCTGAATTCCAACAGCTACAACCAGAGAATCTTTCGGCAGGGGATGTCAACCTTGATGCCATCCTTGATGTTCCCGTCACTATTTCGATGGAAATTGGTCGCACCCGAATCAATATCCGTAATTTGTTGCAATTAAATCAGGGCTCAGTGGTTGAACTTGACCGTCTAGCGGGAGAGCCGATGGATGTTCTGGTAAACGGCACCCTGATTGCACAAGGAGAGGTGGTGGTGGTTAATGAAAAATTTGGTATTCGTCTAACCGATATTGTCAATCCAGCAGATCGAATCAAGCAACTTAATGCGTGATGTTAGGAATAGTCATGACTCTATTGGTTAGTGTTAGCGAGTAATTTGATGAGCAGGTTGAAATTAAGTGTTGCGCCCCTGTTGCTGATTACTGAAGTCGTTAGTGCAGTGCCGGGTGAGGTTAAGTCACGTCTGGAGGAAGGTGCTTCAGCCCCATCAATGGTGGAGTCTTCGCATCTTATTGATACGGCATTGGGTTTGATCGTGGTGCTGGGTGTGATGCTTGCACTGGCCTGGCTGGTTAAACGTTATGTTGGTGTACCAGGTATAGCGAAAGGTGTTGTTAAAGTAGTTGGTGGTGTTTCACTGGGTCCGCGAGAACGCGCTGTTGTCGTTTCAGTTGATGGTCAGCGGCTATTACTCGGCGTTGCTCCGGGGCGAGTGCAAACCTTATATGTGTTGGGTAAAGACGAATCAGACCAGCCTGCTTTTGCAGAGCAACTCGATCAGGTGCAGAGTTCGGAGCAGGCATCATGAAGCTTTGGCTGATCCTGTTAATTTCATTTAGCCCTTCATTGTTTGCAGCGCCAGGTATTGAGGCTCTAAATGTTACGCCCGGTGATGATGGTGGTCAGACTTATACTTTGAGTATTCAAGTGCTGTTGATGATGACAGCACTCACCTTGCTGCCATCGGCCTTGATGTTGATGACCTCATTCACGCGTATTGTGATTGTTTTGTCTATTTTGCGTCAGGCCATGGGTACAGCACAGACGCCTTCAAATCAGATAATTATCGGTTTGTCTTTATTTTTGACTTTTTTCATCATGTCGCCGGTCTTTAATGAGGTTTATTCGCAGGGCCTGGGGCCTTACCTAGCCGATCAAATGAGTGCTCAGGCTGCCTTTGATGCAGCTCAAACTCCGGTGCGTGAATTTATGATGGCACAGACACGCGATGATGATCTGGCACTGTTTGCTCGTTTATCAGGTGAGGAAAATTTTGATCGTGAAGCGGATGTCCCTTTTAGTTTGTTGATTCCCGCTTTTGCTACCAGCGAGTTGAAGACTGCTTTTCAAATTGGATTTTTACTCTTTATTCCTTTTTTGATTATTGATCTGGTGGTAGCCAGTGTTTTGATGTCTATGGGTATGATGATGCTATCCCCCCTGATTATTTCACTGCCATTCAAAATCATGCTGTTTGTGCTAGTTGATGGCTGGGCCATGGTTATGGGGACATTGGCGACCAGCTTCTATGTCTAAATAAAAGTTAAACACAATATGTTTTGTGATCGCCTTAGGGGGGCGTTTTGTTTTTCCCTACTAGAAGAGGTGCAGGCTAGTGGATGCAGATACAGTTGTTAATGTGGGCCGACAGGCAATGCAAGTCACCATGTTACTGGCGGGGCCAATCTTGTTGGCATCATTAGCTGTTGGTTTGCTTATCGCGATGTTTCAGGCAGCGACACAAATCAATGAGATGACCTTGAGTTTTGTCCCAAAGTTGATGGTGGTGGCAGCAGTGATGATGGGGGCAGGCCCTTGGTTGTTGCGACAGATAGTCGGCTTCACAAAAAATCTCATTGAGAATATTCCCTACCTTATTGGCTGATAACCTTGGAATTTAGCGACGCACAACTTGAGCAGTGGTTAGCCGATTTTATATGGCCCATGGTACGCATCTCAGCAATGCTTATGGTTGCGCCAATTTTTAGTGTTCGTCAGGTCTACACGCGTTATCGATTGTTACTGGCAGTGCTGATTACGATTGTGATTCAGCCAACACTTGCTGCATCGCCGAATCTGGATGTATTTAGTTCGGATGCGCTATTGGTAATGATTCAGCAGATTGGCATTGGTGTCATGATGGGAACTATCTTGCAGCTGGCCTTTAATGCATTGATTTTTGGTGGCCAGGTTATGGCATATAGCATGGGCTTGGGTTTTGCCAGCATGATGGATCCAGCGAATGGTGTTCAGGTGCCGGTGGTTTCTCAATATTGGCAGATCCTGGCTATGCTGGTTTTTCTCATGACCAATGGCCATCTCACTTTGATTGAAGGTATCAGCGAAAGTTTTGCTATTTTGCCGATAGCCGTAGATGGCCTGACAAGTGGTGGTCTATGGGCGATTGTGACCTGGTCATCCACGATGTTTTCAGCTGGTTTACTCATGGCCCTGCCAATCATTATTACCTTATTGTTGGTGAATATCGGTATGGGTGTTATCGCTCGTTCAGCACCTCAGCTTAATATTTTTGCCATTGGTTTTCCTATTACTCTGATGGTAGGTTTCATCGTTATGTGGGTAACACTGCCGCATGTGATGAGTGGTTTTGGAAGCCTTGTTGTTGAATCTTTTGCTGTTAGTACTGATATTTTGAGAACGAAATGATTTTTTATTTGGCGAAAAAACATGATTTTCGTTTGGCATCAAAGAGAGCAATGAGCACTTTTGTGGTTGACAATATTTTCCTTGCTTGCCGGTTAAACTACGAGGTGATGCATGGCTGAAAACCAAGACGGCCAAGAAAAAAGTCAGGAACCAACGAGTAAACGTCAGGCCGACGCTAAAAAGAAGGGCCAGATTGCCCGGTCAAAAGAATTAAACACCATGGCGATTACAATCTTTGGTGTTTTAGCAATTATGCTGATGGGGGCCGATTTCACTAAAGGCTTTGAAGACCAGTTTCGCCATCATCTGATTGTTTCGCGTGAAGATATCTTTGACCCTAATGCCTTGATGGATCATTTTATTGCTGGCACGCAGCAAGCACTTTTAATGATTCTGCCGTTTTTTGCGGTAATGGTTCTCGTCGCTATTTTGTCTTCAGTTGCCTTGGGTGGCTTTAATGTGAGCTTTGAGGCGATGCAGCCTAAATTTTCAAAGCTTAACCCTATCAAAGGTATGAAGAAAATTTTTAGTGCGAAAGGCTTGATGGAGCTATTCAAGTCTCTGGCTAAATTTCTTCTGGTTGCGATAGCGACAGCCATCGTTTTGTGGAATTGGCGTGACGATATTATTTTGCTCGGTAGTATGGATCTTGAAGCGGCACTCACAAAGGGTGTTGATATGCTGGCCTGGGCATCTTTGTTGTTGGCATCAACGATGATTCTTATGGCAGCGATAGATGTGCCATTTCAGATTTGGCAGCACACTAAAGAATTGAAGATGACGCAGCAGGAAGTCCGCGATGAAATGAAGCAGACGGAAGGTCGCCCAGAAGTAAAAGGTCGAATTCGTCAGTTGCAGCGTGAAATGGCTCAGCGTCGAATGATGCAGGAAGTGCCTAATGCCGATGTAATAGTGACCAACCCAACGCATTATGCGGTAGCACTCCGTTATGATCCGGAAAAGATGGCCGCACCAATTTTGCTGGCAAAGGGTAGTGACCTGATTGCTGCAAACATTAGAGAAATTGGTGATGCGCACAATATCCCGCGTATTGAGGCACCCTTGCTTGCACGGGCAATCTACTTCAACACCGAATTGAATCATCCCATACCGACAGGCCTCTTTTTAGCTGTGGCCCAGTTATTGGCTTATGTCTTCCAGTTGCGGGCATACGACACTGAAGGTGGTGATATCCCACAACAGCCGCAGGAATACCCTATTCCTGAAGAGCTAAAACATGATTAAAGGTTATTAGAAGCTGATGGAAGCAATATTGCTTAATGTGAAGCAACTCGGCGCACGCGGTATGGGTGCGCCTTTGGTTATTTTAATGTTGCTGGCGATGATCGTATTACCATTGCCTCCCTTTCTTCTTGACTTATTTTTCACCTTCAATATTGCGCTGTCATTGATTGTATTGTTGGTCGTGGTTTATGCCTTGCGGCCTTTGGATTTTGGTCTTTTCCCCTCGATGCTCTTGATTGCAACTTTGTTGCGCTTGGCACTGAATGTTGCTTCTACACGTGTGGTTCTCCTCGAAGGGCATACTGGGCCGGGTGCGGCAGGCAAGGTGATTGAGGCCTTTGGTGAGTTTGTTATCGGCGGTAACTATGCAGTTGGTCTGGTTGTATTCTTTATCTTGGTGATTATCAATTTCGTGGTTGTTACCAAGGGTGCAGGGCGTGTTGCTGAAGTTTCAGCGCGTTTTACTTTGGATGCGATGCCAGGCAAACAAATGGCGATTGATGCTGATCTTAATTCTGGCCTGATCGATCAAGATACTGCTCGTACAAGACGTGAAGATGTGGCCAGTGAGGCGGACTTTTACGGTGCTATGGATGGTGCTTCTAAATTTGTGCGCGGAGATGCTGTTGCCGGTATCTTGATTCTGGTAATAAATATTATTGGTGGCCTCAGTATTGGAATGGGGCAGCATGGCTTGGATATGTCGACGGCCATGCACCATTATGTTTTGCTTACTATTGGTGATGGCCTGGTTGCACAAATTCCTTCACTACTCTTGTCTACCGCTGCAGCGATAATTGTTACCCGCGTTTCTTCTTCTGAAGATATGGGTAGCCAGGTTTCAAACCAGCTACTAAATAATCCACGTGCACTGTTTATTACCTCGGCCATCTTGATATTGCTGGGTGTTATTCCTGGAATGCCACATCTAGTCTTCCTGCTGCTAGGCAGTGCTATTGGTGGTATGGCTTATATGGTTGCCAAGCGAGAGGCGCTTCCGCAGGCGGTTGAGGAAGTAACGGATCAACTTGAGCCTGTACCTGCTGCCAGTGAAACGCCTGAATTGAGTTGGGATGATGTACAGCCTGTAGATATCATTGGTCTTGAGGTTGGCTACCGCTTGATTCCTTTGGTTGATCGGAATCAGGGTGGTCAGCTGATGAATCGGATTAAGGGTGTACGTAAGAAGCTGTCACAGGAGCTGGGTTTTTTGGTCCAGTCTGTACATATCCGTGACAATCTTGACCTGCCTCCAAATGCCTACCGTATTACATTAAATGGTGTTCCTCTTGGTGAGTCGGAAGTCTTTGTCGATCGGGAAATGGCGATTAACCCAGGCAAGGTGTTTGGCGAATTGCAGGGTACACCGACACAGGATCCTGCCTTTGGGCTTGATGCTATGTGGATTGATGTTAGTCAGCGCGACCATGCGCAAACGCTAGGCTATACCGTGGTTGATGGCAGTACTGTGGTTGCTACCCATTTGAGCGAAGTATTGCAGCGCCATGCAGCTGAATTGCTGGGGCATGAGGAAGTGCAGCAACTTTTGGATAATCTGTCTCAATCAGCCCCTAAACTAGTGGAAGATCTTGTGCCTAAGCTACTTCCAATATCGTCTGTTTTACGTGTGCTACAAAATCTCCTGCAAGAGGGTGTGAGTATTCGTGATATCCGTACAATCGCCGGAACCTTGGCAGAGCAAGCGTCAATTAGTCAGGATGCTGGCGCTTTGACAGCGGCGGTACGGGTGGCACTGAGTCGCGGCATTGTTCAGCAAGTCATTGGTCACGTTGAAGAAATTCCTGTTGTCGTGCTAGATCCAGGATTGGAACGGCTTTTGCAACAAACAATGGCAAATGCAGGAGAAAATGGTGCCGGTGTTGAACCGGGACTACTTGAGCAGATGCAAACGGCGCTCAGTGAGACAGCCAAACAGCAAGAACTCAGTGGTCAAGAAAGCATCCTTTTGGTGGCGGCAGGAATACGCCCTTGGATGGCAAAATTCATTCGTCATAGCGTGCCGGGAATGCATGTTCTCTCCTACAACGAAGTTCCGGATAACCGACAGATAAAGGTGGTTAGCACCGTCGGCGGAAATCAAACCTAGCTTAGGGTCACTTTTGTAGCCCTAGCCGAAGAAAAGGGGACCGCAGAGCATGAAAATTAAGCGCTTCGTAGCGCAGGATATGCGACAGGCTATACGTATGGTGCGAGAAGCGCTGGGCGAAGATGCCGTTATCCTCTCTAACAAATCAGTTGAAGGTGGTGTGGAGTTAACCGCTGCCGTTGATCTCAATGCAGAAGACCATGTTGAACCAGCTGTAGCGCCTGCTCGAACAGGGGCCAAGGTATCAGCACGTACTGTATTTCAACCGGCAGCGGATTCAGGTAAGACTGATGACACGCTAACTGACATGCGGCGTGAGATGCAGGATTTACGCCGTTGGATGCAGGCTGAGCTAAGTAGTATGAGCTGGCATGATCTTGGTCAGCGTGCTCCGCACTCGCAGGAGTTGCTCGGTCGATTGATGACATTAGGCCTTTCGGCTGATATCGCACGCGGTCTTTGTGAACGTGTGGCTAATATTGATGATACCGAGCTTGCCTGGCGTAAGGCATTATTCTTCCTTGCAAGTGAAATCCCTACGCTTGAAGATGAAGTGCTAGAGCGAGGTGGTATTGTTGCACTGGTCGGCCCGACGGGCGTAGGCAAGACGACCAGCATTGCCAAGATGGCTGCACGCTATGCTTTACGCAATGGACACCGCAGTGTTGCTCTTATCACGACCGATAATTTTCGTATTGGTGCACGTGACCAGTTGCACACCTATGGTCGCATTCTCAATGTTCCGGTACGTAGTGCAGCTGACCCGGATGAAATGGCAGATGTAATTGCATCGCTTTCTGATCGTCGCCTGATTTTGGTTGATACGGCAGGAATGGGTGCAGATAACGATCGTTTTGACCTTCAGTTAGAAACTTTACGTGCGGTTGGTCGCTCGCTCACAACCTTGTTGACCTTGTCGGCCACGACAGAGGGCATGGCCCTGGAGCGCGCTATTAATTTATTTTCTGTGGCGCGACCCGATGCCTGTATTCTGACAAAATTAGATGAGGCAGGTAGTCTGGGTTCAGCAGTTTCTGCAGTGATTCATAGTGGTTTGCCATTGGCTTATCTCACTGATGGTCAACGTGTTCCCGAAGACTTGCAGCTTGCGCGGGCGCAATCATTGATAAAACGTGCGGCTGAGTTGCTGGAGAAAAATCCTTCGACCTGCGATCAAGCCTATCTTGCACTTTCATACGGAGGTGGCGATGCCAACGCCCATGTCTGATAACAGCTCAGATCAAGCAAGTGGATTACGTCGTATGGTTGATTCACACCCAATACGTGCGATAGCCGTAACAGGTGGTAAAGGCGGTGTAGGCAAAACCAATGTTTCGGTCAATCTTGGTATTGCTATGTGCGAGATTGGCCATAAGGTTATGTTGCTCGATGCTGACCTTGGGTTGGCTAACATCGATGTCATGCTGGGCCTGCATCCCAAATATGATATTTCTCATGTATTGAGTGGTGAGCGTACTCTGGAGGAAGTCGTTGTTGAGGGGCCGGCGGGTATGAAGGTCGTACCGGGTGCCTCTGGTATGCAGTCACTGGCTGAATTAGGTGAGGCTGAACATGCGGGTATTATTCGAGCATTTGGCGAAATGGTGGGTGATACCGATACGCTTATAATCGATACCGCTGCAGGCATTTCAGACACCGTATTAAGCTTTTCTCGTGCATCGCACGAGATTGTTGTTGTGGTTTGTGATGAGCCAGCTTCGATTACTGATGCTTACGCTATAATTAAACTACTAAATCGTGATTATGGTCATCACCGCTTTAGAATCCTTGCCAATATGGTACGTACAGCACAAGAGGGGCGAGAGCTTTATAACAAGATGTGTCGCGTTACCGATCGTTATCTGGATGTAATGTTGAGCTTTATGGGATCAATTCCCTATGATGATAATTTGCGTAAGGCGGTGCGTTCTCAACGCCCTGTGGTGACGGCCTATCCACGCAGTCGTGCGGCACAAGGTTTTCGTAACCTTGCTAAAAAAACAGAGACCTGGCCACAGCCCAAGGGGGCTAATGGCCAGGTGCAATTCTTTGTCGAGCGACTTATTAAGTATTCCAGTGATTATGGGGAGATAGCGCTATGAATAACAGTGTGGCCGCTTACAGTAATGTCAAGGCTCAAAGCTATGATGACTTGGTTACGGCTCATGCGCAGTTGGTAAAACGTATTGCCTATCATCTGATGAATCGCTTGCCGCCTTCGGTACAGGTTGAAGACCTCATTCAAGCCGGCATGATAGGCCTGCTTGAAGCGGGTCGTAATTACGATGCGGGGCAGGGTGCCAGTTTTGAAACATATGCGGGTATCCGTATACGCGGAGCGATGCTGGATGAGATCCGTCGTTCAGATTGGACGCCACGTTCAGTTCACCGTAAGGCGCGCATGGTGGCCGAGGCCATGCGAGAGATTGAGAATGCCGAGGGACGTGATGCGCGTGATGTGGAAGTGGCTGAGTCACTTGATATGTCACTGGAGGATTACCACAGTATTCTGCAGGACTCCTCAGGCGCACGTATCTTTAGTTATGAGGAATTAGCTGAGGTAGGCGAAGTGGTTCCTGGAGATGCGGGTCATAGTCGCAGCCGCAATCACAGTGCTTTGGATGACAGCCCTTTTCAGGGGCTGCAAAAAAGTCGTTTTAAAGATGCTCTGGGCGACGCGATTGCAGGTCTGCCAGAGCGTGAGCGTCTGGTTATCGCCCTGTATTACGACGAAGAGCTAAACCTACGTGAGATAGGTCAAGTTCTGGGCGTTAGTGAATCCCGTGTCTGTCAAATCCACAGCCAAGCAGCAATTCGTTTGCGTTCGCGCCTTGGCGAATGGTTGCCAGAGCACGATGAATGAAGTTTTTTTCTTTTTTGTAAAAAAAAGGAAAGAACGGCCTAAATTTTTCGCCAATCGGCCGATACCCATCCTGAGTCAAACGTGACAACGCCTTTACCCAGGCGGTAACAGTACTGGAGGTTACCTTGGACAAGAACATGAAGATCCTTGTGGTAGATGATTTTTCTACCATGCGCCGCATTATCAAGAATTTACTGCGGGATCTTGGCTTTACCAATACAGAAGAAGCTGATGACGGATTAACCGCGTTGCCAATGCTGCAATCGGGAAAGTTCGATTTTTTAGTTACTGATTGGAATATGCCTGGAATGCAGGGCATTGACTTACTTAAGGCTGTTAGGGCTGACGCTAAATTGGCTAGTTTGCCGGTATTGATGGTGACGGCTGAATCGAAGCGAGAGCAGATCGTCGAAGCAGCGCAAGCTGGAGTTAATGGCTATGTGGTTAAGCCCTTCACTGCAGGTACGCTAGAAGAAAAAATCAATAAGATTTTCGAGCGAGTAGCAGCTTGATGGGAATTAATGATGAGTGAAACAGCTGAATTATCAGTAGGAAAAGATAACAAACTTGAGCGCGCACGGGCCTTGGTTGCTCACCTTGAGGCGGGTCATGATGATGAGGCAATGGATTCCATAGCAGAGCTTTCAGGATTTCATGATAGTCAGCTATTTCAAGAAGTTGGCAGATTGACTCGGGAGTTACATGACTCTATTAACGGTTTTGTCGCCGATTCTCGTATTGCTGATATTGCGCAAAGTGAAATGCCGGATGCTGCAGAACGTTTGAATTATGTGATTACCATGACCGAAGAGGCGGCAAATACCACGCTTGGTGCAGTAGAGTCTGCGATGCCTCTGGCCGATGCTCTACGAGACGATTCTCAGCGTTTGGCTGAATCATGGAAAATGTTCAACGCAAGGAAAATGACGGTTGAAGATTTCCGTAGCTTGAGTAGTGAGCTGAGTGTGTTTTTAGAAGATACACAAAGTAACTCTAATGCGCTGAATGCAAAGCTAACAGAAGTCCTGATGGCGCAGGGGTATCAGGATTTAACCGGCCAGATTATTCGAAAAGTTATTGATCTTGTCGGTGATGTTGAAGGGAAGCTGGTGGATCTGGTGCGCATTTCAGGTGCACATGTAACAGCAGAAGAGAAAAAAACTGATAACGAGAGAGATATCAAAGCGGCGGGGCCTGTGGTGCCGGGAGTTGATAAAGGTGACACCCTGGACGGTCAGGATGACGTTGATGATCTTCTTTCTAGTTTGGGGTTCTAGATAATGAGTTTTGATGCCGATGATGAAATCCTCCAGGACTTTCTCGTAGAAGCAGGTGAGATTCTTGAGTTGCTCGGTGAGCAACTGATTGATCTTGAGCAGAGCCCAGAAGATGATGATCTTCTGAATGCAATATTTAGAGGCTTCCATACCGTAAAAGGTGGTGCTGGTTTTCTCGCGATTGACCCTCTTGTTGAGACCTGTCATCGTGCAGAAGATGTCTTTAATGTATTACGCCAGGGGCAGCGCAAAGTTACTTCTGAACTGATGGATCCTATTCTTGAAACACTGGATGTCGTCAACGACTCCATGGATATGATTCGAAATGGTGAAGAGCCAGCACCTGCTGACCCTGGACTGTTGGCACGCCTTGAAGTTTTCACGGTTCCAGAAGGGGAGGCTGTAGAGGCCCCTCAGGTTGAAGTCGCGCCAGAACCGGAGCCTGAGCCGGTTGTTGAGGTTGTGGAAACACCTGCTGCGTCTGAAGCGGGTGTTGTCCCTGGTGGTGAAGATATCACTGATGAGGAGTTTGATGCCTTACTTGACGAACTGCATGGTAAAGGAAAACACGGCACAGTTGAGAAGCCTGTAGCAGCAAGTAATAGTGACGAGATTACTGAAGATGAATTTGAAGCCCTGCTGGATGAATTGCATGGCGAAGGCAAGCATTCAACACCAGCGGCCGCAAGTGCACCAGCTAAACCTGCTTCAGCTAATAGCGATGACATTTCAGAAGATGAGTTTGATGCATTATTAGACGAAATTCATGGCAAGGGTAAGCATACTGCGGCGGCAGCTGTTAATGCTGCTGAACCTGAACCTGAACCTGAACCTGAACCTGAACCACAAGTAGCCAAGGCAGCTGAAAAACCAAAGCCTGCAGCTGCTCCCGCAGCACCAGCAAAGGCTTCTGTTAAAGAAAAGGCAAAACCCAATGCTTCCAAGCCTGTTCAGGCTGAAACATCTGTTCGTGTCGATACTCAACGTCTCGATGACATCATGAATATGGTGGGCGAGCTGGTATTGGTTCGCAATCGTTTATCAACAATGAAAACGGCTTTGCAGGATGAAGAGTTGGCCACAGTAGTGGGTAACTTGGATGTTGTTACTGCGGATCTGCAGTTGTCTGTTATGAAGACGCGGATGCAGCCGGTTAAAAAGGTCTTCGGTCGTTTTCCTCGCGTAGTACGGGATCTGGCGCGTAATCTCAATAAAGAAGTCGATCTTGAGATGCATGGTGAAGATACCGATTTGGATAAAAACCTCGTTGAGGCTTTATCTGATCCGTTGGTCCACCTTGTGCGTAATTCAGTTGATCATGGTATCGAAACACCGGATGAGCGGGAGAAGTCAGGTAAACCTCGTCGAGGCACTGTTGTGCTATCGGCTGCACAGGAAGGTGATCATATTCTGTTGTCGATTAAAGATGATGGCAAGGGTATGGATGCTGAGGTGCTACGAGGTATCGCTGTTGAAAAAGGCATGATGGATGCTGAAGCAGCAGCACGTCTTGATGATAAAGAATGTTACAACCTGATTTTCCAGGCGGGCTTTTCTACCAAGAAAGAAATTTCTGATGTTTCAGGTCGTGGCGTCGGTATGGATGTGGTTAAAACCCGTATTGCCGAGGTTAATGGTTTAGTAGAGATTGACTCGGTTAAAGGTAAAGGCAGCACCATAATCATTAAATTGCCGCTGACACTGGCGATTTTGCCAACATTGATGGTCGTGCTTGGGGATCAGCCTTTTGCTCTACCTCTGGCCAGTGTTGTTGAGATTTTCAACCTTGATTTGTCACATACCAATACGGTTGACGGTCAGCTCACAATTCGCGTACGTGGACGCGCCTTACCGTTATTCTATTTAACCAATTGGTTGGCTACAGGTACCCGGACTTCCTCGGAAGAAGGTGGAAATACGGGGCATGTCGTCGTTGTCAATGTGGGCGGCGTTCAGGTCGGTCTTGTGGTTGATTTACTGGTTGGTCAAGAAGAAGTAGTGATTAAACCGCTGGGTGCCTTGTTGACAGGACTTGATGGTATGGCTGGAGCTACCATCACGAGTGATGGAAAGATTGCATTAATACTCGATGTTCCTGGTCTGATGCGTAAATACGCTAAACGTTTTTGAGCGGATCGCTATAGGAGGCAGGGCAGACAATTGAATGGTGTCCTGAACATGCATGGCTGAATCTGTCCGAGTACTAGTAGTTGATGACTCTTCCTTTTTTCGAAAACGAATTCGAAATGTACTGGAAGCGTCACCACAGATTTCGGTTGTGGGAGAGGCGGCGAATGGTGAAGAGGCTTTACGTTTAAATCAGCAGTTGTCGCCTGATTTAGTCACTATGGATGTGGCAATGCCGGTGTTAGATGGGATATCGGCTGTGCGTCGTATCATGCGTGAGCACCCGACCGACATCATTATGTTTTCCTCTTTGACCAAGGAAGGTGCGCAATCAACACTTGATGCATTAGATGCTGGTGCTGTTGATTTTATCTCTAAACCGACTGGCGGGAATGAGCCAGAAGACAAACTACATGGCGCCTCTTTATTACGTGAGCGAGTCTTGCAAATTGCACACGGCAGTAAACAGCGAGGGCGTATCGGGCCATCGGAAACTCGGCCTTTAAATGTTAAATCTGTTAAACCTAAGATTTCTACGCAGTCGAAACAATCAGGTACGTTACAGTTAATTGTGATTGGCGCATCAACTGGTGGACCGATCGCCGTTCAGCAAATTCTTACCCAGTTACCTGCAAATTATCCATATCCGGTGCTTGTTGCTGTACACATGCCAGAGGCCTTTACTGGAACTTACGCGCAACGTTTAGATGGTGTCTGCCAATTACGTGTGAAAGAGGCCAGAAATGGTGACGCCTTGAATGCGGGGCAAGTGCTGATTGCGCCAGGTGGGTATCAAACGCAAATACAGAAGCGAGGCGGAAAAATTACAGTGGATGTTCAGTCTGGCGGCGAACATCTTTATAAGCCAAGTATAGATAATTGCTTTAGTTCTGCGGCTAAATCACTGGGTAATGGTGTGCTTGGTATTGTGCTAACTGGGATGGGATCGGATGGTGCGATGGGGGCAGCTATGTTGAAACAGTCTGGCTCTCTTATTTGGAGCCAGGACGAAGCCAGCAGTGTTGTCTATGGTATGCCTCAGGCGGTTGCAAAGGCGGGAGCTACTGATCGAGTGCTTTCTCTATCTGATTTAGGCGAGCAGTTAAAGGGGATCAGCTAAATGGATATGCTGAGCCTTTTAGGTGTTGCCGTAGCCTTCGCAGCTCTTATCGGTGGTAACTGGCTTGAAGGCGGGCATATTGATGCCTTGCTTAATGGTCCGGCATTTATGATTGTAGTGGGGGGAAGTGTTGGTGCTGTTTTATTGCAAACGCCACTGACAATATTTGTCCGTGCCATGCAAATTTCTAAGCAGGTCATTATTCCACCCAAGCTTCCATTGGAAGATTTAGTAAAGAAAATGATCAATTGGAGTCATCTTGCTCGCAAAGAAGGCTTGCTGGGTCTAGAAGATGTTGTGAACAAAGAATCTGATTTGTTTGTCCGCAAGGGTGTACAGCTTTTGGTCGACGGGAGTGAACCAGAAGATTTACGACGAATGCTTGAACTCGAAATCGATACAAATGAACAACGCGATCTGAACGCGGCAAAGGTTTTTGATTCTATGGGAGGCTATTCGCCAACGATAGGAATTATTGGTGCGGTGATGGGCTTGATTCATGTCATGCAAAACCTGGCAGATCCATCTCGATTAGGTGAAGGTATTGCAACGGCCTTTGTTGCAACTATTTATGGAGTAGGCCTGGCGAATCTCTTTCTGTTACCGATTGCGAGCAAATTGAAATCCCATGTTTTGGCTAAAACGCATTATCGTGAACTTGTAATTGAGGGTTTAGTGGCTATTTCGGAAGGTGAGAATCCGAGATTAATTGAGATCCGCCTACGCGGATTTATCCATTGAGATAAGTAATGGCAAGACGACGCAAACAACTTCTTGAAGAGGGAAATCACGAACGCTGGTTGGTATCTTATGCCGACTTCATTACCTTATTGTTTGCCTTTTTTGTTGTGATGTATTCGATTTCATCCGTTAATGAAGGGAAGTATCGCGTGCTCTCAAAAACACTCAGTTCAGTGTTTAATGAGGATGCAGGCGGTGTAGATTCTGTTAATTCTGATGTTATAAATGTTGGCGACCCAGTCCGTGACATAGTTGCACTGCCCGATAGTTTTCCTTTAGCAACTCAGGCGAACAAAAGTGAGTTTGAGCAGCAACTTAATGCACAGGCGCATAAGGCACTGGCCGTAGCTGCCTCGCAGCAACGTGTGCTGGATGAACTGCAAATTTCACTGCAGCAGCACATGGATCAAGGCATGATTGATCTTCGCAAGAATGGCGATCGTATTGAAATTGAGATTAAGGCCAAGATGCTGTTTTCATCAGGTAAAACAGTTTTATCTTCTGCTGCAATGGATGCATTACGTGATGTTTCTCGGAGTTTGCTGGACATCCCTAATCCTGTTCAGGTAGAGGGTCATAGTGACAATGTTCCGATCCGCAGCCAGACCTATCGATCTAACTGGGAATTGTCCGCTGCCCGTGCTGCCAGTGTAGTGCATTTCCTGAGTGGACAAGGTATTCGTCCACAGCGCCTGGCTGCTGTTGGCTTAGGTGAATATCGCCCAATTGCCAGCAATGACACAATTGAGGGTCGGATTAAAAATCGTCGTATTACTTTGCTGATTTTGGGCGCAGAGCCTGAAATATTTGAACCCGGTCAAATTGTTCCATGGGCGGAAGGCCCGGCGGCGCCAAACCCATGAAAGTCTGGACTATCGCCAATCAAAAGGGTGGGGTAGGTAAAACTACAACAACGGTTGCCTTGGGTGGGCTTTTGGCTGCGTGGGGTCTACGCACATTAATGATTGATGTCGATCCACATGGGTCGCTTACTAGCTATTTCCGTTACGACCCTGATTCTCTCGACGAAAGCAGCTATTCGCTATTTCGTTCGGTGGCTGAAAAAAAATCTCCCGATCCACAATCACTTATTTACCAAACAGGTACAGAAGGCTTAGATCTTATTCCTGCAGCAGTGGCTCTGGCGACACTCGATCGCCAATCAGGCCGACTTGAAGGTATGGGTTTAGTACTCAAGCGGACTGCTGAGGCGCTACAGTCTGAATATGATTATGTATTGATAGACTGCCCTCCGGTGCTTGGTATCTTGCTAATTAACGCTCTGGCGGCCTGTGATCGATTAATAATTCCTGTGCAGACCGAGTTTTTGGCAATTAAGGGTCTGGAACGCATGAAGCACACTATAGAAATGATTGATAAGTCACGTCCTAGCCGTTTGCAATACACGGTAGTGCCGACGTTTTTTGATAAACGTACTCGCGCCTCAAACGATAGTCTCGCAATTTTACGACGTAATCATGCCGAGCATCTCTGGGGCGGGGCTGTCCCTATTGATACCCGCCTACGCGAGGCCAGCAGAGCGGGCCTGCCTCCTGCGATGTTTGATCCATCCTCACGCGCTGTAGCCTCCTATACTGAATTACTCGAAAGCTTAATGCAGGAAAAGGTGGGCACATGAAATCTAAACCTGTTGTACCCATAGCATTGGTAGAAGCAGATCAGGCTTTTTCTGGTCTGCTTGATACCTTGCTTGCTGATGTCCCTGAATATGATGCGACGGCGGAGATAACGGAGCCTAGTATTGAGGTTTCTCCTCAGATAAGTGAAGTTCTGGTTGAAGCTGAATTAAATATTGTTGAATTACAGCCGATACAGAGTACGGAGACGCTTGTTGCTGAAACATCACCGGTGTTGCCTGACTGGGCAAAAGGTGAATTTAAGCTATTGGTGGTGAAAATGGGCGAAATGCGTTTTGCTGTGCCCTTGGTGGGCCTAAGTAGTATTGCCCCCTTAAAGGGGGACGATGAGCTCACTTCAATTCCGGGGCAGCCGGCCTGGCATAAGGGGGTTATGTCTTATCGTGACAGCAATCTTGTGGTTGTTGATCTAGGCGTTTTACTGGATACACAGGAAGCAGAAGAAGAATCAACTTATATCCTGGTAATTGATGAAGGGCGGTACGGATTGACATGTCGTTCACTGGAAGAGCCTTTGACACTTTCGGCGAGTGATATTAATTGGTCTAAACCTGGGGCTCGCCGAGATTGGATGTCGGGAATGTTGAAAGACCAAATGTGCGCTTTGCTCAATATTGAGAAGATAACGCAGCGTTTGAAATAATATTGAACGAATAATTTAAAAACCGGCATGAATTATGCTGGGGTAACTAACAATGACTATAAATGTCGTTTTTTTGACGATGGGTCAGTAAAACAGCATTGAAGTGGAGAACAAATATGAGCAATGCGGCAGCAGAGGCATCAACTGATACAGGTGTGCAGCTTGTCACCTTTAGGTTGGCTGACGAGACATACGGTATCAACGTGATGCATGTACAGGAAGTTTTGCGTATTACTGAAATAGCCCCGGTACCTGGAGCACCAAGCTATGTATTGGGCATCATTAATTTACGTGGCAATGTTGTGACGGTAATTGATACCCGTAATCGTTTTGGTCTGATGGCAAGCGATACAGATGATTCGAGTCGAATCGTGATTATTGAATCTGATGAGCAAGTCGTTGGTATCCTGGTCGACAGTGTGGCTGAAGTTGTTGAGTTAAACACGACTGATATCGATTCAGCGCCCAATGTTGGCAATGATGAAAGTTCTCGATACATTCAGGGTGTTGCTAACCTTGAGAATGGTCTGCTTATCGTTGTGGACTTAAATAAATTACTGACGGAAGAAGAATGGTCTGATATGGCGGAGTTCTAGCCTATAGAGTGGTTTTAAGCCGCAAGCGCGAGGTATAGCATGCAAGATGTTAAGCAATTAGGGTATGTAGGGCCGGTAATGCCGACGGCCAAGACTCGTGCAGCTGGTGAGAAAACTCGTCGTTCTAATGATTCAACAGAAGAAAAACGACGCTCTCAACAGCACAGGTCAAATAAAGATCCTGATGATGAGCACGTGGTAGACGAATATGCTTGAAATTCTGCTAGTACTGGGCAGCCTAGGTGTTGCATTTATTGCCTTGTTTGCTGCGTTTGATGTCCGTAAACAGTGGCATGTCTCGCGTGATCAGGTCACCGCCTTAGAGCAGCAAGTGGCTTTTCAGCAGCAAAGTATTCGTGCGTTGACCTCAGGGGCAAATGGTTTAGATCGTCGACTATTACGCATTGAGGCCAGTGAGCGCGTACTCAATGAAAGACAGGAAACCTTCGAAAATCAACAGGCTCCTGAGCAACCCTACAGTCGGGCAATTCGCCTGGTTCATCAAGGAGCAGGTATTTCACGTCTAGTTGATGAGCTTGAACTGAGTGAAAGTGAAGCTGAATTAATTGTTCGATTACATGGTCTTCGCGACAGCGCTTAATCCGATTACCTGATTAAAGAACTCGTTCAATATTGGCGAGTACTAATAAAACGTGTAAGACTTACAGGCTACATCTTGGCTTGTAAGGAATATCCATGTCTATTTCAAGAATTTCCCTCCCCATTGTCGCAGCCTCACTTAGCTGCTTTGTTTTCAGTACAGGTGCGTCTGCCGGCTTCCAGGATATGTTTAAGTCAGCCGGTTCGGTCTTTGGTGATGCCAAACCTTTGCTCGGTGCTACTTCAGCCGCATCACTGAGTGATTCACAGATTGGCGATGGCTTAAAAGAAGCTTTAAGCATTGGCGCAGAGCGAGCGGTAAGCTTGCTTGGTAGTAGTGGTGGTTTTTTGAATGATCAGTCGGTTCGGATTCCTTTACCCGGCATGCTTCAGACAGCTGGTAAGGCATTACGGGCTGTAGGGCAGGGGAGTTATGTCGATAACTTTGAGAATACGGTTAATCGTGCTGCTGAACAGGCTATTCCTGAAACAATAAGTATCGTAAAAGACACCGTTAGAAATATGTCGTTAGAAGATGTTCGGGGAATTCTTTCAGGAAATGACGATGCGGCGACACAGTTCCTACGAAAACGTGCAGGCAGTTCTTTGCATCAGAAAATCCTGCCGATTGTTTCTCAGGCAACCGATAAGGCTGGAGCAACTTCTGCTTACAAGTCACTCAAGGCCAAATCAGATGGCGCTTTAGGCGGCAGCTCATTAGGCGGGCTTGGTGGCTTCCTGAAACAGGATAAATCACTCGATCTTGATGATTATGTGACTGAAAAAGCACTTGATGGTTTATTTCTCAAGTTGGCGGCAGAAGAAAAGGCGATACGTGAAAACCCTATTGCACGTAGTACCGATCTATTAAAGAAAGTTTTTACAAATTAAATAAATGATGAGCGGCAATGTTGTCGCGAAGAGGAAAAAGTATGGAAAATCCAGAACAAATAATCAGCATGCTTCAGGGCTATTTGGCTGAATACGGACTGAAAGTTGTCGCAGCGATTGCGATCCTGATTATTGGTCGTATTGTCGCCAAGTGGTTACGGGGCTTTATCGAAAAGATGATGACCAAGGGTAAAACCGACAGCATGATAGTGGGTTTTGTCGGCAGCCTGGTTTACATCGGCATGATGGCCTTTGTTATTCTTGCTGCTCTGGGGCAGCTGGGCATTGAAACCACTTCATTTATTGCGATCTTGGGTGCTGCAGGTCTAGCGATTGGTTTGGCTTTGCAGGGTTCTTTGGCTAATTTTGCAGCAGGCTTCTTGTTGATCATGTTTCGTCCGTTTAAAGTCGGCGACTTTATCGAAGGTGCTGGTGTTTCAGGCGTAGTTGAAACCATCCATATGTTCACTACCACTATGCGTACCGGTGACAATAAAACTATTATCGTTCCGAATGCAAAACTCTCGAATGACAACATTATTAATTATTCGACAAAGGAAGAACGCCGCGTAGATTTGAGTGTTGGAACCTCATATGATGCTGATATCAAGCACGTTAAGACAGTCCTGGAGGGCATCATTAGTGCTGAAGGTCGTGTGCTTAGCGACCCTGCACCCATGATTGCAGTAGCCGAGCTGGCAGACAACAGTGTGAATTATGTTGTACGTATGTGGGTCAAGAGTGGAGATTACTGGGGCGTATTTTTTGATACGACAGAGGCAGTCAAGGTTCGATTCGATGAAGAAAATATCGGCATGCCTTATCCACAGCGTGATGTTCACTTATTTGAACATAAAGAAGGCTAATTTTAGAGATTAGCGCCAGATCAGACTGATTGGCGGACTAAAAGCCCACAAGGTAGGCATCTTGTGGGCTTTTTTTTTGGGGAATTTTCCTCAGACGCTAGGGTATTCCCTAGCAATTATTAGGAGCCATACGGATTTCTCTGCCAGATAAATCGTCCATAATCTTTTGCAGCCCAGATGTGAGCGGCTCGTTAGAAGTCGCCACACAAATGTAAGCCAAAGGAGAGTATAGATGGAACAGCGGAAGAATAATCGTAAGCCTATGGCGCATGATGCGGTAGTTTCTTGTCCTCAGTTTGGTCTATTTAGGGGCTATATAGAAAATCTCAGCCTGCAGGGTATGTATGTGCGGGTCACAACGGTCAATATGTGTCTGAATGTTCCTGTTACTATTACTTTTTATCCTGAAAGTGAAAATTCGGCAGTGTGCTGCAATGTCGAAGGAATGGTCGTTCATCAAGATTCTGATGGTTTTGGTGTGAGTTTTGCTGATTCTGAAGAAGATAACCAGCTTGTCTTGCAAGAAGTGCTTGCCAAGCAGTCCTACGATAACGACATGCTGAATCCTCGATTACTCGCCAGCTAAGCTGGGGTTTTATAAGGTTATTTTTGTTGTTCTGAGCGGTGTTTCTTGAGTCCGAGCCATGCATGCGTTAAAAGAGCGTATGGCAGTAAGTAATGATTCTTTAATTCGGCGTTTGCCGCTCCCCCTGTTGGCGTTGGTCTTTGCATTAACCGTAGGCACTCTGGCCTGGTTCGTGGTTGATCATGTGCAGTCACGGGCATTGAGTGACATTTTTGACAATGCATTGGATGAACAGCTTAATCAGGTGTCGAGAGAGTCTCTGATTCGTTTTGAGGGACACCGTCTTTCCTTTGTCTATCTTGCTCGTTTGCTCGCCAATCACAGGCGTCTGGCTACTTACCTGGACCCTCTTATCTGGCCTGAAACGAGTGGTCAAATTCGTACTTACGAGACTTTTCAACCCCAGTGGCTACCGCGTCAACGCGTTTGGGAAGGCGTCGCTCAACCAGGGCACTTGATTTTGGCTGATCGCCGTGGAGGCCTGAGAGAGGTCTACAGTCTTAGCGGTGATCCACTGCCTAAGCAGTTAATCGATGATTCTTCACTTTATCTTGCAGCAAGTGAGCAGCGTGCCTTTTTGACAACACTAGGAGGAGAACCATATCTGATTGTATCTGAGCCCGTAGAGGACACGGCATCGTATCGAATGGGTAGTCTGGTCATGTTGGTGCCTGTAAACAGCGTCTTTCTAATAGCGTCTCAGCAGTCCGTGCAATCAGAACAGAGCATTGCCGCAATACTGGATGCAGACGCACAATTGATTTTGTCGAGTTCAGATCCCTTGCGTATCGAGTCGGGTGTACGTGTGGATTCATTGAATAATGCCTATGTCGTAACGGCACAATCATTTTTTGAATACGATGATTCCGATTTAAATATGCTCTATGCAACATTACTTCCACGCTCGGCATATCGTACGACTGGAGACGCTATTCTTGAGCTTGTTCGTCATCAGCGCGCAATAGGTGCTGCCAGTATCGTGACGATATTCGTTTTATTGTTTGTGCTGCTATCTAGCCGTATTAATCGTTTATTACGTCGTCTGCAAGAATTTGCACAAAAAGCCTTGGGTGATAAATCAGTAGCTATACCTCGTAAAGGTAATCAGCTGTTAGTGCTGGAAGAGCGCTTACGTGATGTTATTGATATGGTGTTAAACGCACGCGATGAAATGCGTAGCCGGCATGAATCAGAAATCAAAGAGACTGAAACGCTACGTGTGGCGGTTATGGAGGCCTCATTAGACAGCATTGTTACTATTGATTCTCAAGGGATGATTGTTGACTTTAATCCGACCGCTCAAATGACATTTGGCCGAACATTACCCCAGGCTATTCAACGAAATTTAGCAGAGTTGGTATTTGAACCGGCCTCGGGTGACGCTTTTCAGCATATGTTGGAAGATTGTAATACTGGACTTGAGAGTAAAGAGCATCCTGTACAGCATGAACTTCAGGCAATTGATGGTGATGGCAAGGTCATAGCCGTCGGTGTCACAATAAAGCCTGTGTTATTGGAAGAGCAGTTACTTTTTACGGTGTATATCCGTGATATCGAAGAGCAGAAAGCACAGGCAGCTGAAATTCACGCATTAGCCGCGTTTCCAGAAGAAAGCCCTAGTCCCGTTTTGCGGGTAAATGCACGTGGTGTTATCACCTATGCGAATGGACCAAGCCATGCATTGCTGAAATATTGGGGGTGCCGGCCTTTGCAGACACTTCCCGTATATTGGCGTGAATGGGTTGAACTCGTGCTTGAAAGTAAGGATGTCCATGAACTTGAGATCAGCACAGATGATGGTGATTTTTTATTGTTGTTAACGCCATTTCCTGACCTTGGCTATGTCAATATTTATGCTCGAGACATTACGCTTGAACGTCGTACTGAGAGTGAGTTGAAACAACGCCAGGCTGAATTAGTACACGTGGCTCGTCTCAGTACGATGGGAGAGATGTCTACCGGTATCGCACATGAATTGAATCAGCCACTGTCGGCTATTGCCAATTTTGCAAATGGTTGCGCCAGACGGTTACGTCTGGAAATTGGTACGAAAGATGAGTTACTCAGTGCCCTGAAGCAGATCTCGGTACAAGCAACCCGTGCAGCCGAAATCATCAAAAGATTACGCAGTCTGGTTAGTCGGCAGCAGCCAGTACGGGCAGCCGTAGAGTTGAATGAGTTAATTGCAGAGGTTTGCGACTTACTGGCGCATGACTTACGAAAGCATGAGGTTGTTGTTGATCGTAAGTTGAGCGGGTTTTCTCTGGATGTGATGGTTGATGCGGTTCAGATTGAGCAGGCATTAATCAATTTAGTGCGGAATGCACTGGATAGTATGGACCATCAATTGCCAGCAGAACGAAGGCTTACTATTGCTTCTGGTATGCAGGATGATGGTATGGCTTATGTTTCTGTGACAGATAATGGCAGTGGTATTAAACCCTCTGAAATGGAACATTTATTCGATGCATTTTTTACTACAAAAGAATCAGGTATGGGAATGGGATTAGCTATAACGCAGACGATTGTAGAAGACCACCGTGGTAGAATTCATGCCGATTCCTGGCCCGGTAAGGGCAGCACCTTTACTATCGAATTACCACGTAATATTGAATCAACGGAGAGCTTGGCCTCGTGAATATGACAGCGCGACAGACTGAACCTATGGTGTGGATCGTCGATGATGATGAGGCCATGCGTAGCTCACTTAAATGGTTAATCGAATCCGTTGGTATGCGCGTAGAAACATATGAGTCTGCAGATGCTTTTCTGAAACAGCATTACCCCGGGCGTTCCGGGTGTCTGCTATTGGATGTGCGCATGCCGGGTATGAGTGGTCTGGAGTTGCAGGATTATCTCCATGAGCAACATATGGAGACGCCAACCATCATAATTACCGGGCATGGAGATGTGCCTATGGCAGTAAGGGCAATGAAATCAGGTGCGATTGATTTTATTGAAAAACCTTTTAATGACGAGGTGTTATTGGATGCTATTCGGCGGGCTTCAGCCTTTGAAGAACAGCGTCGTGACAAGACTGCTATTTCAGCTGAGCTAGCGGTACGTCTTTCGCATTTAACACCACGTGAGCACGAAGTGATGCAGAGAGTGACGGAAGGAAAGTCGAATAAAGAAATTGCCAATAACCTGGGCGTTTCGGCTAAGACGATTGAAGCCCACAGAGCACGGGTGATGGAGAAGATGCAGGCCGGCTCTCTTGCTGAACTGGTGCGTATGGCGATTACGGCTCAAATGGCAGTAGAATCTTGAGCCTTGTCTAATAGGGCAGGTTTTGCTTTTTTTGCAGTAAACCCTCATCAAACTGGCTTGCAATATCTGCTATTTCTTGGCTGGATGCCGTGTAGTTTAGCTTCGGTAGTAAAAGACCTGTGACTTGCTGAGTCTGTTCCAGTTTAACCAAAGCAGGGTTTGTTATTTGTTTTAAAGGATTGCGATTTTGTGGGATGTGCTTGGAGTTCAGCACATCGCCCTGGTAATTCGCAAGGTGGAAGTAGCGGAACGGTGCGCCGTTTAGGTCAAGCACTGCCAGATCCAGTTGTTGCAGCGGAAGGGCCGGGCCCGCAAGGACCTCATAGCTATACAGAAATGGGATAATCAGTAGCGACTTAAAGAATTGTTTTTGAAACACGGAGTGTCGTCCTATTGAGCGCTACATCCGTGAGCAGTGTTTATTTTCCTGGAAAATCAGTACCAACTGACCATTTTAGTCAGTTGGTGTAGTAAAACCATCTACTCGCGCACATTCTGTGCAAAGCACTTAGAGTGTGACTAACTCAGTGATAGGGCTGACATTCTTCTGTTCGACTTTACTGTATAAGTCATTCAGTGCGGCCTGCAGGGCTTCTTCGATGACTGGGTGGTAGTAAGGCATCTGCAGCATTTGGCCAACAGTCATATCCATCTGGATGCACCATGCCAATAAGTGACCCAGATTTTCGCCGCGGATACTGATCATTTCGGCGCCGAGCATTTTTCCTGTCTCCTTATCAGCGTAAACACGGATAATGCCTTTGTTGTTGGCCATGATCAGTGCCCGGCCAACTGGGGCTAGCATCATCTGGCCGATAACGGAGGTATCAGGGTCGAGATCTTTAAAGGGCGTGCCAACTTGTACAATATGTGGGTCACAAAAGGTGATGCCAAGGTAGGTTTTACGTTTAAAAGCGGTATTGTTACCTGCAGCGGCATTGTAGCCAGCAATCTTTCCTTCATCACCGGCTTCGTGAAGAATGGGGCGTTCACCGTTAACGTCACCGGCAAGGTAGATGGGTAGGTCACCAATTTGCATGGTGTTTCGATCGAATGCTGGGATGCCTCGGGCGTCTACCTCGATCCCCGCAGCGGCTAGGTCAAGCGATTCAACATTCGGTATTCTACCCAGGCTGGCAAAAACTTTTTCAACAACAACACTTTTGTCACCAGCCGTTACTTTGATTTTTCCATCAGAGGTCTTACTCAGTTCAGCGGGGTGTCCAAGCCACAGGGGCATTTCTTTACCAATGATTTTGATGGCATGATCGGCAACTTCAGGGTCACTTATGCCACCGATGGAGTTAGCAAGGTCAATCCCGGTAACGTCTACGCCCATGCGGCTCAGTGATTGCCCAATTTCAAGGCCAATAACACCAAGGCCAATGACGGCAGCAGAGGCAGGAAAGTCCTCCAGTTCAAAAAAATCATCGGTGGTAATAATGTCTTCACGGAAGTCGGCCCAGGCTTCTGGCACGATAGGGCGTGAGCCGGTAGCAATAACGATTGCGTCCGCACGAATACGTTGCCCGTCTTCAGTTTCTAAAAGATCAGGTTCGACAAATTTGCAGTAACTTTCGATCAGCATCTCTTCAGGAAAGTTATCGGTGCTATTGGAAAGTACGCGATCGACAAAGTTATCGCGCAGATCACGAACGTATTCCATTGCTTCAGGAACATCCAGCGATAAGCCTTCGCCGCCTTCTAAACCAAAGCGAGAATAGACGGAGCGGCGATGAACATCTTCTGCTACCTGGATGGCCACTTTTGAGGGCATACAGCCGACACGGGCACAGGTGGTACCGAGTTCGCCACCGTTGATCATGACAACGCTTTTGCCAGCTGGGCGAACCTTGCTCATGGCATTTAAGCCAGCACTGCCTGAACCAATAATGACGACATCGACGTGACGTTCTTCTTGCATGCTAAATCCTTGAATTGGAGATTAATTGGTGTGGATTTTACCTCAAGTGCTAGGAAAAATAGCTAGAAGTTACTGGGGTTAAAAAGTCCATGGGGATCAAACTGTTGCTTTAGCCGCTGCTGGAGTTTTTGGTGCAATGGGCTTAAAGGGTGAAAGGCGCTGACTGTTGAGGGTGAATTTCGAAAAATTTCGGCATGGCCGTTGTGCCTGGCTGCTTCATCACGAATTTCCCTGGCAGAAGCCTTACTGTAGAGCCATCGCTG
>Ga0316204_10003205_pt1 | contig 33677 bp, 18 predicted proteins | sample 6monrhotite_MG_2_FD_205661 | JGI IMG/M metagenome (GOLD analysis project Ga0316204, IMG submission 205661) | Microbial mat bacterial communities from mineral coupon in-situ incubated in ocean water Damariscotta River, Maine, United States -... | ecosystem: Environmental > Aquatic > Marine >... | reverse complement strand
TGGTCACCGGCATCAATGCCGCCGGCCGATTTTTCACTTTGATTGTTTTCAATCGTGTTGTTAAATAAATAGCCGCCATTCAGCAGGCCGAGACCCGCTGCGGACCCGGTAGTGGCATTGTTCGCAACTTGGGTGCGTAATAGGGATAAATAGTTTGTTGATGAGAGGCCACCGCCTGAATCCGCCTGGTTGTCATTGATGAGGCTGTCTTCGATGGTGATCGGCTGGTTACTGCCATTGTAGAGTCCACCGCCGATGCCGTTCAGGGCGATGTTATTTGATAGTGTGATGTCGTTAAGCAGAATCCGTTGGTCTACCTGTGTACTGCTGATTGAACCCAGTATTAATATGCCACCGCCTAATCCGCCCTCGATTTTGCCATTGATGAATGAAATGCCCTGAAGCGTTAGGAAATGTGCGCCACGGATGTCCATGACCCGATCCAGTTGCGCGGCATCAATAATAGTTTGTGAAGAACCTGTGCCAATGATTGACAAACCGTCATTAACGTCGAGGTCGCCACTGGCACCGGCGTCTTCGTTATTACCCGCGATTGACAGTGTATACGTTCCCGCGGGTAACTGAATCGTATCCCTGCCCGCCAAGGCGTTTGACTGTTGTATGGCGGCCCGTAGTGAGCATTGATTTGCGGCAGTGATACAATGCCCATCTGCCAGGTTGTTATCCACGGCATCCGTTTGCGTGTCTACCACAAATTCCGCAGCGCTGACGGCCTGTGGCATCAGGGTCGTTGCGCCAATCATGGCGGTGGTAAGGGTAGTCGTCAGTAGTGTAATGATAGCTTTCATCGTGTCCTTCTCTTAATTTAAAATTCATCGCCGCACACGAAACCAATGGTGAAACGAATGAATTAATTTTCAATGCCGTTGGTATAAGCCCATCGTTGCATCAATGTTCTAAACATTGTACTCCGTGGCTTATTCAACGCTGCCCCTGGATTCCGCACGCTTCATCCAGGCTACGGGTTGAGCGTGGTGTTTAACCTAGATTCCGCCCCGTTGTAGCCTGGATGTCGTTGACGAAATCCGGGGTGAACACAACCCCTGTATTGCCAGATAAAACAGCGCGGCCAAGGGGACTCGTTCACGAGAGGCCAATACATTGTACTCTGTGGCTTATTCAACGCTGCCCCTGGATTCCGCACGCTTCATCTAGGCTACCGGTTGAGCGTTGTGTTTAACCTAGATCCCGCCCCGTTGTAGCCTGGATGTCGTTTACGAAATCCGGGATGAACGGAACCCCTGCATTGCCAGATAAAACAGCGTTGCCAAGGAGACTCGTTCACGAGAGGCCAATACATTGTACTCTGTGGCTTATGCAACGCTGCCCCTGGATTCCGTACGCTTCATCCAGGCTACGGGTTGAGCGTTGTGTTTAACCTAGATCCCGCCCCGTTGTAGCCTGGATGTAGTTTACGAAATCCGGGATGAACGCAACCCCTGCATTTTCAGATAAAACAGCGCGGCCAAGGAGACTCGTTCACGAGAGGCCAATACATTGTACTCTGTGGCTTATGCAACGCTGCCCCCTGGATTCCGCACGCTTCATCCGGGCTACGGGTTGAGCGTAGTGTTTAATGCTAGCAGAGCAGGCATTGCCATGTTTTCTGATCCCTTTGTTACTTGTTTCGAGATTTCTTTCATCATGAATGCTGGAAACAGGCGTCTAATGGTATTTTGAAACTGTATTTTCAGTCTATCTATCGTTGTTGACGAAAATATTATGCAACCGCTACCAATCTTATGTTGGTAACAATTACGTTATGGCTTACGTGATGGTGGTAACTGATGATATTGTTGGAAGATGCTGCAAATGCACCAACGATGACAGTCCTTTGCAGGGTACGTTTACGTAAACTCGATAAGTGATACTCCACTGATTATCCTGTGTTGTCAACGGTTAGAGCCTGAGTTTGAGCGGTAATCGGGACAGTTGTGGTCGTTTGTTAACCGTAGTAATCCAGCGTTCAATAAGGGGCTTAAGTGCCAATCAACCGGAAGATTAATTACCGGTATGCCTATATAAAAGATTAACAAGGCAGTCACGAACAGGTTCCCATTTTCAGTGAAAATTGTTATTAATGGGAACCCGTGCGTGAGGGCTATGGTGCAACGGTTATCGGAAACCAAGCAAGCTGCTCAATCTAAAAGGCCGTGTCGTTGTCGTTGATGGTGACCACGGTGTTCCGTTGTTTACCAAGGGTTGCGCCTTGTGGTGAGCCGATGGTTAACGTGATGGTTTCGTTGGCTTCAACGTCATAATCATCAAATACCGTTATGGGAACGGTCACCACATTCGTGCCGGGCGAAAACAGTAAGGTACCCTCAAATAACAGATAATCGACACCAAACGTGGCGCTTCCACCGGTGACAACAACGGCAACAGTGGCGTCGGTTTTCATGCCAGGGGTTCGCACCACCTTCACCTCGATAAACCCCACCGATTCGTTAACGGCGGCATTGGCCCGCTCAAACTGCACCGTGTCAACTTGCCCTGCCGGCGGACTGTCATTATCCTGTATCGTGAGTGTATGGGTACTTAATCGGCCAATGGTTGCACCCCCCGTTGGTTTTGACAATGACAGTATCACGCTCTCATCCGGCTCAAGGAGAGTATCATCGGTAATGGATATCATCAGCGATTTTTGTTTTTCCTGATCCTTGAAGACCAGGGTGCCTTCCGCAAACACATAATCTGACATTAGCCGTGCAGTGCCGCCCAGTATTTTATAGTCAACGGAAATTGCGCCATCCAAGCCATCGGTGCGCAGCACTGATATGGCCAGCACGCCGGCGTCTTCCGCAACTGCGTTATCGGCTAAGGCGAACTGAACCGTGCCGGGTTGTTGCACGGGTGTTTCATTATCCAGAATAGAAATCGTCAATGAGCGCTGACTGCCCAATGTGCCACCCCCTTCAACCTTAGTCAGTTCAATCTCAATGGATTCCGTGCCTTCGAGTAGGGCATCATCGACTAAGGTAAAGGGTATATTGATTTGGTTAATGCCATCATCCAGGAAGGCGGACCCTGATTGCAGCACGTAGTCCGTATTCTGCGTGGCGGTTCCACCCACCACCGCATAGCTAACCGCAAGCGCACCCCGCGTGCCGAGTTTTCGCTGAATGGAAAAACCGGCGGTTGCCGAGTTTTCTGCGACATCCATGCCGGGTACGGTAAATTCGACAATGCCCTGGGCCGCGCGGCTTTCATTGTCATTGATACTAATGCGCATGGTGCCCAGTCCGCTTGGAATCACGGCCCCTTCTGAGGGGGTGACGACATTCAGGGCGATCACTTCCGGGCCTTCAAAGAGCGGATCGTCAATGAGTTCAACAACAAGGGACTGCCTTAATATACCGGCAGGGAAGACCACAACATCGTTTGTTAATGTGTAATCGTTTCCAAGTGTTGCGGTTGATTGGGATACATCAATGTCAGCCGATATCGCGTGGAATGGAAAGGCGCTGTTGCGCACCAGATTTACCAATAGCGCGGGGCGCGATTCATTGATGCTAATGCTGGCGGATTCCATGCGTATTTGCGACGTTACCGGGGGATCATCATTTGTCACAATAAGCGTGGTTTGTGGCTGGTCTCCCGATGTAGTACTCAATGTGGCACCCAATGTTGCGCCCCCCGTTGGATTGAGCAGGCTGATTAACAAATGCTCGTCTGCTTCATACACCGTATCATTATTCAGCGTGATATCTATATTTTTTGGCGCAGTGTCGCCATTGGCCCAGACTAATTGGGTTATTGCATCCGTGAAACGGTGGCCGGAAATACTGCTGGTATTCACGGCTGTCATTGCATAGTTAACGGCAATGTCGCCCTCTGAGCCACCAAGCCGCTGGACAAATAACGACACGGTTCCGTCAGATTCGCTGACATTTTGCGTGTGCAGCGAAAACACGATTTCACCGGCGTTTACCGGGAGTGACTTTTCTTCCAGTGAGCCTATATCACATTGCAGGTCACTTCGAGCGTGTAAGCGTTGGTCGGTATCCGGGCATGCTGAATTGTCACCATTGTCGATGGCCTGGCTTTGGGGTTGTAACCCGGTAATCGTGGCTTTTTCGCCGGCGAATGTCGTTCGTAGTAACGGATCGACCTGTTTATCGCTGGCGGTGGTTAAACCGCAGGAATTATCACTGTCAATATTGAAACCGCCACTGTTCAATGTACCGTAACAACTGCTTGAAAGCATGGCATCGCTGACAATGGAGTTGGTAATCCGCGTTGTCCCGGTGTGGTAGCGACGACTGATGTTTGCGCCGAAATCGCTGCTACTGTTCAATGCCATGGTGGTGTTAGTAAAGGAAGCAATGTCGCCAGCACGGCCAATTAAAAACACGCCGCCGCCCATTGAACGCCCGCTGCTCGCGGTGACACGATTGGAATTGATGGTCATATTGTTAAACGCGAAATGTCCATTTGAGCCATAGAGCCCGCCGCCCAGCGCGTTTCTATTGAGTGAACTACCAGTGTTTGTAATCTGATTGCCCGCGATAACACTGGCAGACAGGGTGGTGAGAAAACGGGTGGTATTGGATAATGTCAGCCCGCCACCCCGTGTGGTCGAGGTGTTATCAATGATGCGGGTGTTGGTGATGGATGATATATTATAGCCTTCGACGGCACCGCCGGACTCCTGCGCATGATTGTTTTTCAGTGACACATCATTTAACGCGATTTGACCGGTCACAAATCGGTTGTTGAGCATTAGTCCGCCGCCTGACCTGGCAGCCTGGTTGTCGTGGACTTTTAATTGACTTAGAAAGACATTGCCGGCACTGGCCAGCCAGATACCGCCACCATTACCTGATTGGGACAGCTGACCCAAGGCCCGGTTATTGGAAACCTCACCCTGATCGATAATAAGATCATTGTTTGCAATAATTCCACCGCCTGAACCGGTGGCCAGGTTGTTTGTAAACGCGGTTGCCATACTGTGCATGCCGCCAAATGAGGCCACACCACCACCATTACGCGTGGCGCGATTATTAGTAACGAGCGAATCCCGAAAATGCATGGCAGCGGACAAACTATACACTGCACCGCCGTCCTGAGCGCCATTGTTATCCATGCTGACGCGGGTGAATTCAACGCGACTGGTTACACCGATATACACCGCGCCGCCATTGCCACGACCCGCATTGCTGTTGTTTATCACCATGTCTTCAAAAACATAAACCGGTAATACATTGTTATTACTTGCCCTGGCAACCCGAATGGCACCGCCATCGGTTGCGCCTGCGTTTCCATTGACCAGTGTGATATGGCTTAAATTAACGGTATTCGCACCCTGGATGTCAAATATCCGATCAAGCCCTTTTCCATCAATGACGGTGGTGTCTGCGGCGGCACCGGTTATGGTGAGGTCTTCCGTGATATCCAAATCACCGCCTCGATTCACATCCTCATTCGCGGTTCCCTGTAAAACGTAACGGTTAGCGGGGAGCAAAATGGTGTCTTTGCCACCCAGGGCATTTGCCTGCTGTATGGCGGCGCGTAAGCTGCAATCACCGGTTATGGCAATCTGGCAACGACCGTCAAGTAAATCATCGTCTGCAGCATCACTGTCGGTGTTGACGGAAAAGGTAGCTGCCTGGACATTGCTTGTTAAGAGACTCATTAATAATAAAAGACAATACATTAAATTCCCTGCCAACGTATTTACCTGGTATTCCTTTATGATCTTCACTTATGCCTCCTAATAATACGCCCGGAATATAGAACTGCGTGATGGGCATACCTGCACATCACGCAGTTTTCGTTACCGCTGTTTACTTATGCTATTTATTTGAAAAAATACAACTATAATGCTATGGCTAAATGTCACTGCCAAAGGTGGTTCGGCCGCCTTCTTGTTTAAAGAATACGAAATCCACATTTTCAGTGACATTAGAGTTATTGCGTTGGACAAAATTGGTAGCAGCAGAACCACCGCCCCAGATGCTGTTAATACCGCCGATGATCCATCCACCCCAGCATAAATAGCTGCCACCGGTGGCGCAGGTTTTGCGTAAGGCTGCGGCATAGGCACCAACGGCAGACGGTGGTACATTGGTTGCGGGAAGGTCGTTGGTAGAACTGGTTCTCACGCCAATGTTATCCAGCATGTGGATGTACAGACGTTTTCTCACTTCGTCTTCCAACGCCAGCAGGGCGGATGCCTGCTCTTCCGTGGTATTGCCCAGGAAACTGGCATCGCCGGTGTAGTTGAATTTCCATACTTCATTGGCATTGCGGGTTTCAACTATATTGCGAACTGACGACGAGCGGAAAAAACGACGCTTGTTACGTACACTTTCAAAACGGCTGTAAAAGGTAGCAAGATTGTAGGTCGCGGCGTAACCGGCATGCGCCATTACTTCATAATTGGTGTTTAAGTCAATGATCAGATAGGCGCCCAGGTTGTCTTTCAGTGCAGGGTCAGCTTCTAATGGACAAACACCTAATAGCGATAACACCACACCGGCAGAAAACGAATCAGGCACATTTAACTGCGGACCCTGGCTTGTGGCAGGTTGCAGGGCCATGGTGCCGTCCGGGAATTTTTGTACGCCGTATTCAAACAGACCCGGTACAGACGCTTTTAACAGCACAGGAATGTCATGTATACCGCTACCGCTAAACCCGTCATTTATCGACGCATGTAACGCAACACTGGTAACCGGAATACGTTTCCAGTTGACGTTCATGCCAGGATTTGCTGCGGCAAAGTCATTAACCAGTCTGGTCCATCCGGCGCTGTATAAAAATTTGGCGGAAGCACCTGCAATTGACGCATAACGGTCATAGACACCGGCTGCGCTGTCACGCAGTGATTCTAAGGTCGTTGTGAGGCTCACCAATTGCGCTGTTAGGGCTGCAACCGCTGACTCTTCGCGTGATAACTGCAGCTCTGCACGGCGTAACGTTGAACTTGCCGTGGAAACCGCGCTTTCAGCCGGCCATAAGACATTGTTACGAAAATTAACATATTCCGTTCTCGTATCCACATAGTCCTGCCGTTGGGTGGCGCAATCAATGACCGGATCAATGGTTAGCGGATCTGAGATACAAAAGCTGTACTCATCGCGAGCCGTTAGCATGTCAATTCTAAGCCCCTCAAACCGGCCTTGTGCAGTCAGTAAGTCATCTTGCGCTAGTTCCAGGTTGGCCGTGGCATCGGCAACGTCGGATCTCAGCAAATCCAGCTTGTCATAATCGATTTTGCTGTCCAGATCCGCGATGCGTAGATTGATGCCATCGATGGATGCCTGCAGGGTGTTTTCCTGCGCTCTGGCACGGTCAACGCTGGGGCAAAACCCCACATTGGCATTGGTGATCAAACCATCCAGCACCACATTACCTTGCGTTGGTGCAGCAACGTAGCCTGTTGTGCAATCTTCACTAAAATAATAGGTACTTGCCGCAGCGGGTTGAGTCACTACGCCACAGTCGGTAACGAGTGCCGGGGCCGTATTGGCGTGAGCATTTTGCATGCCCATTAGTGCCATTGCGCCAACAATCGCATACATGCCGATGGCTGGTCGTAAACAATTACTGTTCATTAAACATCTCCTGTATAGATAAATTGTCCATAAATATTCTACAAACATGTTATAAATTATCGATCAACGTTAGATACGTAATGTCTGGTTGCACTGGTTGTTGTTTTGCCCTCCGTTGTTGTGGTGAATTTAACCTGGTTTAAGATTGATCCTTGGTTTGTTTTGTTTGCGTGGTTTGTCTGGTTGGCTCGCGTAAGGCGTCGGCATCCTTGTTTATCTGTGCTTCGCGCCGTTGAATCAGCTCATTATTTTCCTGCGCTATTTCCGCTTCGAGGGATTCCCGGCTGAATTTTTTGTCATCGTAAAATTCCCCATTATCGTAGCGTTGTATTAGTGAAACCTGCACTGAATCGTACTCATCGATTTGGGTATTTAACTGGTCTATTTGCGTGTTAATTTGCTGGTGTCGCAGGTTGGTCAGGTGTTCAAACAAACCGGTTAACTGCTTGACTTCTGCAGGGTTGAATTTCTCGTCGTTGAGTTGATCAATGAATTTGTTATCGTCAATGTAAGTTTCTATATTGCTGATTTCAGTTTGCAGCTCATTGTCATCCAGCTCTGAAATATCATTGGCTGAGGTGAATTGTGTCAGGTGCTTGTTCTCGGCATTATGATTTCCGGTATCGTCACTGAGTTCGGAGTTGCGCTCGTGTAATTCATCACCGGCGTCATTTTGCGTCGGTTGGTGAGTGACGATCGAATCAGGTGTTGCGTTTAATGCGGACTTTGCCCCATTAAGGGGGAGGGTACCAACGCCGCTGTTTGTTTCAGGAAGATTCCCCGGAAGATGTTTGACAATTTCAGGTTGGGCAGGGCGTGTTGGCGCATTGCCTGGTTGGCTGATAACATAGCTAAGTACCACGATGGCTGCAGTACCACTTGCAATTAATGCAATTGATACCTTGCGCTTGTTAATCGCTGACATAATGTGCTCCTTCGAGTTTATTTTGTTGTCTAAATGACAGTAAGTCGTTATTGCTGCGCTTATTACTGCCTTAATACTGTTTTGTTACTGCCTTAATACTGGGTTGTTACTGTGTAATTGTGCTCACGAGATCATTGGGGTTTGCGGGTACAATATAGGTACCCATTAACTGACCTTCATGCCTGGATTCGCTGATGTAATTGATGGACGTGGTGGTGCTGTCTGAGCCGGGATAGCCTCTTGCCTCGATAAACGTGTGTAATGCCCCCCAGTCCGAAAATGCCTGTGTATCGCGGTAACCGGAATCCCTGGTCTTGCCCTTGGGGTACACGTATAGTGTGCTGCCCAGCGAATTAATGACAATTTCCACCACGTAGGCGCGATTTGCATCGATTAATCCCAGCCAGTTATCCTGGTAGCCGTTGTTGTAATAAGTGGAAAAAATACTGTCGCCATCAAAATAAGCGGCGTGGCGTCGAAACGGTGCCGTTAGGTTATCGCCCTCCAAACCGAGTACCAGATACCGGTCGTTGTCGCTTGATCCTGTCACCAATTCTGATCGGAGAACCAGTCCTTCACGCTGCTGGTACTCACGTTTACCGATCATGGAGGGCCACACCCAATTTTCCTGATTAACACTGCTAACCTTCAGTGTGCCTCGTATCACCCGCATAAATGCCGATGGGACATTCCAGAAACCCTGTAAATTCCGGTCGAAATGCTGCACCCACAAGGTGGGTAGCCCTGCATTAGCGTGCAGGGTCTGGGTTGCGAGTTGCCCGCCAGGCGAGTATTGGTAACTGATCAATGCGTCATTTACATTTTTAAAGCCGATGACCCGGTCATGGTCATCGTAAAAATACTCGGTGACGGAGTCCTGTTGGGTTTCTGGCACAACCACATCCCGCAGGGCGGTGCTGTTGGTAATGGATTCCGTTACATGGGATAGGTACATTCTTGCCGGTGCGGCACCTGGAGCCCCTTGTGCCTCTATTAGTGTGGTGAGTTGCCCCCAGTCTGAATAATTGCGCCGGTCAGAATAGCCACTGCTCCGGTTAAGCCCTTTTGGGTATAGATACAGCGTCGTACCCAGGGTATCGCTCATTACTTCAACGACGTAGTCAGCATTACTGTCAATGACCCCTAAAAATTGGGTTTGGTAGCCGTTGTCATAATAGGTAACAAAGGCACTGTCGCCATCGAACTGGATCCCGTGGCGGCGATAGGCGGGTATCGCACCGTCTCCATCTACCCCGACCACTAAATAGCGTCCATTGACGGTGGTGCCGGTGCGCACTTCAAAGCGAAACATCACGCTTTGATTGAGTTGGTAGTTATGCGTGCCCCTGATGGCAATCCACTGGGCGGATGATATGGCCTGACTTTCAATAATGAGTTCGCCATTTGCGATTTTCATGTATTGTTGAGGCAGTTCGGTCAGGCCAATGGGTGTACTGGTGAAGGATTCCGACCAAAAAGGCCGAATGGGAGAATCCGTGTGCTTGCGCTCTTTGATGATTCGACCAAGGCCGTCGAATTCGTAGGTAATAAAGGCGGTTTGATCGTAGGTGGCAATAATATTTCCCGCCGTATCTGTTATGGTTAATTGCGGATTGTTTGATACAACCGGACCCACGGTCGCGCTGTTAACCACGGGTGGTGTAACGGGCGAAGGGGCGGTGGTGGCCGAACTAAACGTGGTGCCGGCAGTGCGTGCCACGAATTGGCTGTCATTAACCACGTTGGTATGCCATTGATTATTTTTAAGCTTGAAATTAGCAATAACCTGTTCGGTCAGGTTTAAACGGTGGCGATTGAAGCGGCAGAGTGCGCCAAATCGCTGCCAGCATGCATCACTAACCGTAGGGGCATACTTCGGGTTGATGACGTAAGGCGAATGTTGATAAATGCGGTCCTTTCGATAGGGTAATGAAACTTCCTGCAGTAACTTTTTAAATAAATTGGCCTTTACTTCCATGCGAACCTGTTCCTGCTCCAGCAACGAAAGGCTCACCTCTGAAGTGTCACTGTGAAAGCGTATATCCAGCCACAGTTTGTCAAATCGAGAATCCAGCATTTCGGCCATTTCCGCATGATCGATGTCGTCTAAGGTGCGTAACAGCGTGGCCAGTTCCTGCTTGCTAGTGCCGGGCAGTTTGTTGAGTACCTTCATATACAGGGCACGATCAACAAATAATTCCGCCAGTTTGTAAAGGTTGTAGGTAACGGTATAACCTCTGTTGACTTTTGTTAAGTAGGTATACTGCATATTGACTGGCGCTACGGTGGTGAGGTTGGCGAAATCCAGTTGCGTGTTGGTGGTTTTTGAATTCGGGAAATATTGGCAGGCGCCAACAAGACTGAGACCAACATCAATATGGCTTTTGTCCAGCAGGTCAATCTGAGTCTGGGGTATGGTGCGACTGTTAATATCCGCTGAACCATCCGGGAACAGGGTATAGTCAAAATTTTTGTCTTCAGAGTGCATCCACAAAACGGATGAACCGGGTAAATTTCTCACCCCTTCCAGGTCTGTTAACAGTTCCACCGATTGGATGGGGTAGAACTTCCAGTTTAATGGCCGCTTAACATTTAGCTGTTGATACGCCAGCAGGTACGCATTAATGTCCAACTCATAATTAAACCGTACGGCCGCTCCCTGTAGTGCCGTTAGTTCCTTATAAGCGCCCTTGTTTAAAACAACCAGGGTTTGGTAGTCTGCCTGAAGTTGCAGATAGGCCGGATCGTTGACAAGCGTGGCTGCTCGGTACTGGCCTAACGATAATGTTACCGACTCTTCAGTGTCGAGCGCGATCATGTAAGCCGAAAGGCTGTTCTCCACAGCGTTTGCTGCAGTGACCATTTGTTGCTTCAGTAAGTCAACCCCATTAAATTCAGCGTCGCATAATTCGCCCATGAACAGGCAGTCTTCGAGGTTAAATTCGGCAAATAGCAAGTCATCGTCCAGACCGGATTTCATCATGACGGCGGTTTGATAGCGTGCCAATGCGGCATTTGTTTGCAATTGCGCGGCCGCTATTTGGGTTTCCAACGCCTGTGTTGTTGTATTGGATGTGAGTGTTTCAGCGAGGGTCAGAATACGTTGCGCCAGTAAATCGATTGACGTGATAATTTGATCGGCGCTGTTACCGGCTTTTTGCACCAAAGGACAAAAATCCAGATTAAAGTGTTTGTCAATACTCGCAACACGCGATGTGCCAACCGGCGGTGGTGGAACATAAACGGTTTTGCAATCGGATGAATACAGGATGCGACTGTTTTCAAACCCGGCCGGATGACTGATTGGGGTTGAGCAGTCTGAGAATTCATCCGGTGCTTCGCTTGCATTCGGAATATGAATCTGGCGGTTGAAGAACTGTCCATTTGCATTGGCGTAGGCCACCAGGGTGTCGTTGTCGGCATATTTATGTACGACCAGGTCCGCTTTTCCATCGTTGTTAATATCCTTAAGGGATACTTTTTTTGTGTCAGATAAGCGTATTCCAAATAGACCGGCATCCAGTATCTGACTCACAACGGGATTTTGCCTGGTACCGGTGAGCCCTTGGGGTGACAGCATGACATAGGCGTATCCGTTGTTGACGCGTCGGTCCGGTAGCAATAAATAGTCCTTAATCCTGTCACCGTCGATATCCGCCGATAACAGTTTGACCCTGGTTTCTTCGGGTTTTCCTGATAATACCAGCTGGGATTGATAACGACTAAAACACGACGCTTGATCGGTATTACAGTCAGCAATAACCAATGCGCTGGGATTGGCCGTGTCCAGAAAAATATCGTGCGTGTATAAGGGTTGGTTAAATTCCGTGTGCCGAACATAACTTATTTCGTCTGCATCACAGTCTCTTCCGAGTGGATAGTTAGCACAGCGTTGCACCACCGATTTATTGTGTAGTTTGTACTTGGCTTTTAAGTGAATAATGCCGTGCTGGCCATTGTGGTAAAGAAATGCTTTATGTGAAAAATTAGATAAATTGTCGGCATTGGCGCTATTAATCAGCACAAACGGAAATAGCAGGATAACGTGTTTTAGTGTTTTTCTATATTTTGAGAACATAACGACTCCTTTATGGTGCCGCGCAAGTTTGATTCAGTAACGACGATACCGCAATCCGATATACAGACTGCCTCGATTGAACTAGATAAGGAGAAGTACTTTGATTGGGTTAATCTAAATGGATGAGTACGATTTAAACAAAACAATAAATTTCAGTGATTAAATAACTTGCCTGCTCGATTTATTGGCTAATGGCATTCATATAAATGGGTATGGAATGGGGGCATGCGGTCGGTTAGATGAACGAGATTCACAAATAGTTCATAAATAGTTCGTACCTATAAATTGCCAGCATTGAGATCGACTGAGTTTGTTTTATCCGCTTGCAGTGTTACCACTTGGGTAGCAGGTGTGGTTTTAACAAGTGATAGGTGGGCTTTAATACAATGTCCACTGCCTGTTCGGTGTTTTAAACTAACAGTGGTGCAAACGTGATTTTATGAAACACTACTATTCATTGGAATGTTCGTTATGCTGTTTAGTATGCGGATGTGCCCATTTAATGAAAGTACAACTGAACGTATTTGATCATGCGTTAATAGGTTGCTCGAAAAGTTAGGGTGCATGTCTATTACGTGCATCAAGTACGAGCCACTGCCAATTTCGGGTTAATACGTGACATCATTTTATTACAACTCAAGTTTCGAGGTTCATTTAGCCAACTATTCGGATAACTATTAAAAACCACTCGGGTGAGTAGCCCGGATGCAGCCAGCGTTGAAGCGTAAACCATGGCGGGATAGTTCCCCGGGTTCTTTGACCGGACACCGTATAGCGAAATCCGGGGACGACAAGGTCGTATAACGGGTCACGGTAAGCATCTAACACCACCCGGGCTACCGTTCGGTGTTATTAAACGCCGCAAGTGAATGTGGATAGTATATTGAACCCCGAAACTTGAGTTACAATTTACTTAACTATCGTATTGCCGGTCTACGTCCTGATCCACATTTACTATTTTTGTATGCCAGATTTTCACTAACTGGTAATATTCACACTTTTGCATTTGTAAGTTGTCAGCACCGTGTAATTCCGTACAATAACCAATGGTATCACCCAGCGTGGTGGTAGGGTGGATGGCCGGGTTGTGTAACCTGCTGGCGTTGGGATGATTGGATAGGCAGCCATCGAAAATCGATTGGTTTATGTACAACGCGTACATTTAGCCGTGTCTGCAAGCTAATTATAATGATTATCGTTAAGGGAGAGTAGGTGATGCGTGTTCAATTAGAACAATTATTAAAAGGTGTGGTTATAGGTTGTATTTGTAGTGTTTTTTTGTTGGTTTCGGCCTGTAGTGACAGTGGCAGTGGTAACGGTGGTGGTGATAAAGATGGTGGCAATTCGGGGAAAACCACCGGTTCGCTAAGTGGAATTATTAAGCAGTCAAGTGGTCAGCCATTGGAAGGCGCAACGGTAACGTTGACACCTACCGGGCGCTCGGCAACTACAGATGCGTCAGGTCAGTTTATTATTTCGGGTGTTGCCGCGGCAAAATACATGGTCAAAATTGATGGATCGACCGGTGTTGTGTCTTCAAATGCTCGATTCGGAACCTTAGCCGTTATTGCAAGCGTTGTAGCTGAAGAGAATTCATCATTGGAGCAGGTGGTTTTCCTGCCGAATTTAAACAGTGTTGTAACGGCGACCTCGACTGTTGCCATCACCAATGGTGTTTCCGATGCGGAAATCACCGCAGTTAAAGGGCAGGTATCGCTACGAGGTGCCGCCAGCACCAGGATAAAACTGGATGATGTTGATGCTTCGCAATCGGTTGAGGTGTCTGCGACACCGGTACCACTCAGTCAACTCCCAATGGTGCTGGATTCCGGTGAAGCAAATGCGGCGGATTTTGTGACGATACAGCCATCCAATGCCACGTTTGATCCTCCTCTGGATTTACGCATTCCAAATACACAAAATTTACCCCTTGGTACAAAAGTGAATATATGGTCTTTCGATCACGATATCGAAGCGTGGGTTAATCGATCAGCGGAGACCGGCAACAAGGGTACGGTTGTTGATGATGGTGAAGGCGGAACAATCATAGAAGCGCTAGGTGTTATCACCAAAGGCGGTTGGCATGGCCCAACGGCACCGCCGGTGGTGCTCACCACGGTAACGGGCACGGTTGTCGATGCACTTGGAAATCCTTTAGGGGGTGTATTCCTGTTTACAAATAGCGGCCAGGGCGGTGTTTCAGCTGCTGACGGCCGTTTTACAATTAATAATGTTACCTCCGATCCAGTTGTTCTGACGCTGACGGCGTCAGTGGCCTTAGGTGGGTTTAGCACATCAGTGGTGCAAGCTGCGATTGATAGGGGCATTACTGATTTCGGAACCATTACATTGGCAGTACCCTCGGTTGGCCAAGTAGCGGGGCGTGCACTTTCATTGCGTGGGGCTTCAACTCAAGCTGTCACTATAACGGGGCCAGGTGAAGTTAAAACAGTGACACCGGCTGCAGACGGTACCTTTTTCCTGGCTGACCTGGCACCGGGAGAGTATACGGCATCTATCACCTTTAACGGTGATTCAGCGCCAACCAGCGCCAGTTTTACCGTTTTAGCAGGTCAAATTAGTTTTATTTTACTGCAACAACCCGCAATTGGCGGTGGAGGTGGTGGCCCTGGCACCGGCGACAATGCAATTACAGTAAAAGTTTTTTATGTCGATGACGAACTGGTGAATGCCCAGGTTGCAAACAATACTGATTTACTTACAAAGGTTCAAGTGCACCAGGCATCGAATAACTTGTCGGAAAACACTGATGCCACAGGGATAGCGTCTTTTAATATAAATCCAGGCGCATTTAGTGTTACGGTACAAAGAGATATACAAAGTGATATACAAAATGGAGAAGTAACGTTACGAGCTGCTACAACGCAGTTTTTCGACAATCCGCCCGCCAATGGGCAAATAGGTATAATGGTGTTTGACCGGTTTTTTGTCAGCCTTGACAACGCGGGGGACGGTAGCATATCAGGCAGTATCACTAACATACCCGATCTGGCTGACGGCTATCAGCTGGTTGTGAAAGCTGAACCCATCAATGAGTCTGATAATAATTTTGATAATCGCGTTACCGTTCTGGCCGGGCCCATTGCCAGTCCTGGCACGCGTGAATATACGTTGGACTCAATAAAACAGGGTACTTATAAGGTTTGGGCTGAGATTTATCGGGAATCGTTCGTAAATGGCGATCCGGGTGAGTTTCTGAGAACGAGGGATTTTGACGCTGCCGCCATTTTGGTGACGACGGTTGATGTTACGGTGAATAACGTGACGCCTATACCTGCTTTAGATTTTGGTAATGCTGGTATGGCCGTTTCGTTTAGCCAAAAAAATATTAACGTAACCAATATTGATTCTGCAATAACGGGATTGAGTAATACGTTGGTTAACTATAGCGTTGACTCGTGGGTTTCCACGATAGACGGTCATGCCTTCTATTTTGATTCATTTTTTGGGCGTGGGTTTGGTGGTATTCCGGCTGCCGGATCATTCGTTAGTGATTATCCAAATACACTTACCAATAGTCTGGCGGAATTTGAAGTCGATGCATTTGCAGTCAATACGATTCAGGGCCGTCAAGTCAGAGATGATATGTGGCAATCAACATCAGTGCTTCTAACTGATGCAGGGGATGTTTCCTTTGATCTTCTGAATTTGCCTGTTTTTAACCAACCAGCACCCGATGTTGTTGAGTTTACCCAGGCGCAATTGTCGGGATTGAATATCGCTTGGAGTGGTGCAGGAGCTTCGGATCTTAATTTTGTGATTATGTCTGGTATTGATAACCCCGCTACGCCATTGATCAACGAATCCGGCATTGCTGGTATCGACAGTTTGCTATGGTTTATGTTTTTACCGGGGGGTAACAAATCCATGAGTGTGCCTGATACCGAATTACCGATGTTTGGTATTGATGGGGCATATAACTTCCAAGTGTCTGAAAACGTAATGAGCGGTGGTTTAAACTATGACCAGGCCTTTAATCACGATGTGGTGACAAATCTTACCAATGCCTTTCAAAACGGTGAATCGAGTTCGCAACGCGGGTTTAATGCGTTTGCGGTGACTACACCTTAGGGCTGGTAGATCGTTTTTATATAAGTTAGTCATAAATTGCATGTAACGAAAAGTTAAGCCAGCTGGATCTCATCCAGCTGGCTTTTTTGTTTTCACATTGGGTTTCCCCATAACCTTATTACACTATCTGCTCGAATTGCACAGCGGCTATATACCCAAACTTTGCATAGTTAATAAGTGAATGTTAGGTTGTGTCTTGGGTTCGTCCCTGGGTTCAGTTATTTTTGTAAATTGCCGCATTTATCCCTCGAGTAACTATTTACACCAACCTCTGCAATCATTTCCCTCTCCCCCATTGCTTTCAATAATTATTGGTTTATAAATAATTGGTTTATAAAAAATTGATACCGCGGTCACTAGGTGGGTCACTTTTTACCCTGATTATATTCTTAAATGCCTTGAATACATACGCCACTAAATCAGTGGCATAGCCATTGCCAGTCGTAATAATACCTGGGTCGAAATACACCCGTGTGTTTTTGGGGATTCTATAAAAGTTATTTTTAAACAATGACTTGCGTTATGGCACGGCCAATGCTCATAACAGGTATGGATACAATGATGGCAAAGCACGATGTCCGGGTACGATGAGTCAACTATTCAGGTTGTGGCGGATGACATTGAGCGTTATCTCGCGGCGCATCCCAATGCGGCAGACAGTGTTGAGGGAATTGTGAAATGGTGGCTAACACGCCAGAAGTTGGAGGAATCAACACAGGCGGCGTTGCTGGCGTTGGAACGCCTGGTTCATCAGGGCATCATTGTGAAAACCGTCGGCGTTGATAGCAAGCCGGTTTATCGGTTATGTAAATAATGTTTACCGTACAAAACCACGAGTGTAGCTGTCAGTAAGTGATCAGTAAGCTATTAATAAATAATGGAGCCAGTCATGAGGTTTGCCAGTAAAGCGGGAAAGGGTGGATATCGCTTAGGGTGCCGGGGGCGGCATTGCCATGCGCAATAATAAGGAGCATGTAGAGGAAGCACCCACGGCCGCGCCATATGCTGAGCCATGGCATCATTTGCAGGATGAACTTGCCTACCTTGATTTGCTCATACGCCTGCGTATAACCAGAAGACATTATCTCGACAGTAACGACCCGCTGGTTCAGCTTAAGGGCTTGGTGCTTTCTGATGACGAGATTGATGCGTTATTGGAAACGCCGGCAGCTGGTGTTGACGGCATTGATACAAACGACAGCGTAAACGACACTGTAAACACCAGAGCAAGTGCCAATGGAAAAAGGAATGATGCACAGACCCAAGAAATAATTAGTGCATTAACCGCGCTGGAAATCCGTATGGAATCCCGTCGCGCAGCAAGCATGGCCCAACAAGGGAGCTTATTAGCTTTACCGTACCTGGCACAATTGTTTCAGCTTAGCCGTTTTGAAGAACGATGCCTGTTGATTTGTTTAGCCCCGGAAATAAACAGCAAGTATGACAAGCTGTATGCCTATATGCAGGATGATGTGACCCGCAAGCGTCCCAGTGTGGATCTGGTACTTAACCTGATCTATCATGCTCCCGAAGATAAGCTGGCGGCGCGGGTGATGTTTGAGGCACAGGCGTCGTTGCGCAAGTACCGGCTAGTGCAGGTATTCGAACCGCCCTCTACCGGACCACTGCCATTGTTAACACGGTTCCTTAAGCTGGATGACCGCATAGTGAACTTTCTGCTTGGTAACAGCACCGTGGATGCGCGTTTAGGGGATTGGGCTCGACTTGTTTATACGGACGATAATTATCTGCATGACAATAGTTCGGGTAATGGTTCGTATAATGGTTCGGATGATAGCTTACCGGGTGGCAAAAAAAGTTTACAGGATTTCCCCGGCGAACTTGGCGAAAAACTGCGTGAGTTTGTCAATACGAATTACCATGATGGCTCGATATCGCAGCGTAAGGTGTTATTTTACGTCGAAGGACGTTACGGTGCCGGAAAACATACGCTTGCAAGGACGGTGGCAAATACACTTCAGTTGCCATTGCTAGTGTGTGATGCAGGTCGCGTGCCCGGTGATGCCATGTCGGTGAGTGATGCCTTGTGGCTGGCGGCGCGGGAAGCATTTTTACAGCCTGCGGTATTCTGTATAGAAAACTTCCATCACCTGAGCCTGGATGAAACGGCCCACCGGGCGGAACTTCGCGCGTTATGTGAAGCCGTTGAAACCTTTAGTCAGCTTACCTTTGTGTTAAGTGAACGGCCCTGGGTGCCGCGAGGATTGCTGAAGGATGCCGTGTTTATCGCGTTGAAATTGCCGCTACCGGATGGTGCCACGCGTATCGGATTATGGCGTGAGTCTATGCAAGGCTACTCGGTTAGTGACGATGTAGACCTGGGTGCCATCGCCAGTCAGTTCAGTTTTACACCGGGGCAAATACGCGATGCGCTGATCACCGCTCGTCATGCTGCCTATTGGCGCTCACCTAAAAACGAAAACATTTCGCAACAGGATCTCTATTGCGCCTGCCGGGCACAATCCAATCCAAAATTAAGTGAGTTGACCCGCAAGATTGAACCTAATTATGCCTGGCGTGACATTATTCTACCGGCCGACTCCTATGAGCAGTTGCAGGATATTTGCAAACAGGCGCGAAATCGTCATGTGGTAATGGGGCAGTGGGGTTTTGGCCGGAAATTATCACTGGGTAAGGGCCTGGCGGTGATGTTTTCCGGGCCGCCGGGAACCGGTAAAACCATGGCGGCCGAAGTGGTGGCACGTGAGTTGGAAGTGGATCTGTATAAAGTTGATTTGTCGCAAGTGGTGAGCAAGTACATTGGTGAGACTGAAAAGAACCTGGACCAGATATTTAATGCCGCCGAGCACGCCAATGCGATTTTGTTTTTTGACGAAGCGGATGCCTTATTTGGCAAGCGCTCCGAGGTGCGTGATTCCCATGACCGTTATGCCAATGTTGAGGTGAGTTATTTGCTGCAGAAAATGGAAGAGTACGAGGGGATCTCCATCCTGGCCACCAACCTGCGCAAGCATATGGATGATGCCTTCCTGCGCCGTTTGCAGTCGGTTATCGAATTTCCCTTCCCGGATACGGCGCACCGTGAACAGATATGGCGGGTGACCTTTCCGGATGAGGCGCCCCTGGGTGATGACGTGGATATTGCAGCTCTGGCACAACACATTCGCCTCTCCGGTGGCAATATTAAAAACATTGGCTTAAACGCCGCATTTTATGCCGCCAGCGATGGTGGGGTGATTCGTATGCCGCACCTGCTGCAAGCGGCCCAGCGCGAGCATAAAAAACTGGGCCGTACCTGGGTATCACCGGCGGGTGCCGCAGGCATAGGGGCCAGCATCAAGGGTGGTATAGGGAGTGTTGCATGATTCACGATGTGAGCACAACACTGCAAGCCATGTTAGACGACCCTACCATGGGAACTCAGTTTCCTGAATTGTTGGCAGCCAATGTGGTGTTCGAACGCCCCGATGAATCGTTTACCCCGCAAGCGCCTGCGGCCATTGATTTGTTTTTGTACGAGATTCGTGAAAATCTCATGCTGCGCAATAATGAACCCATCGTGGAACGCAATGGAACGCAAGCCACAGCACATCCACCGCCGAGGCGAATCGATTGCGCTTATTTGCTGACCGCATGGCCCACTGGCGAAGACCCGCTGGAGTTGCGTGAGCATCAGTTGTTGGGGCAGGCGTTGCAAGTGCTGTCCCGTTACCCAAAAATTCCCAACATCTATTTGCAGGGCAGTCTTATTAACCAGGAACCCGCATTACCCATGATGACACCGCAGGCGGAGGGTTTGCAGAATCCCGCGGATTTCTGGCATGCCATGGGGAACAAGATGCGCGCGGCGTTTTCGGTAACGGTAACCTTCAGTATGGCCGTATTCCCCGAGGTTAGCGATCCGGTGGTCACCCATAAGGTGGCCGCCTTTGGGGTTGGAGAGAGCATCGTTGATGAATCCGTGCTGCAAATCGGTGGCCGGATCGTGGACGCAGGTGGCAGTGGTATTGCTGAAGTGGTCATCGACATACTGGATGCGGGTCAGCGTACCCACAGTGATGCTGAGGGCTATTACTACTTTACGCGTGTACCTCGGGGCACACGCACGGTTCGTGTCGTGGCAGTGGGTTTTCATCCGCAAAGCCGCACGGTGGAGGCACCGGGCCAGCAGCATGAATATGAATTTACACTAACAGCGCTTTAGTGCTTGCAATCATGTTTTCGGTGTATTGGTTTTGGTTTATTAACGTTGGTTTATAAAAGATGCGCCACCACAAATTAGACATACCAGATAGCTATATTCGTTAATGAGAGGAGGACACCTCATGGCATTTACCGCAATTAACAAAGTACCGGGCGTTTATATTGATGAAATACAGATACCCGGACCCATCGCCGGGGTAGGCACCAGTACGGTTGCGATTATTGGCCCGGCCCGGCAAGGGCCCAGTAATGTACCAACGCTGGTGACGAATCCCACACAATTTACGGCGCGTTTCGGTGGTTATATCACCGCACCAATGGTGTACGCCAGCCATGCGGTACAGGGTTTTTTTGGCAATGGTGGTACCAGCTGTTATTTCGTGCGGGTCTCCACCGCGGCGAATGCGGCGCTTAACCTGCAGGATCGTTCCGGTGGCGCCGGGCGCACCACCGCCGTGGTCACGGCGAAGCAGGAAGGCGTTGCCGGTAATGCCATTACGGTCGACGTGCAAAACCACCAGATTGCTGATACCACTGGATTGAAAGCAGAGGCCACCCTGGCCGGGGCTGGCGCGACAAATGGAACGGCAGAAGTAAATGATGCCAGTGATTTCCGTGCCGGTGATATTGTTTTTATCGAAGGCGGTGGTAATGACGAACGTGCAACGATTAAGAGCATTAACAACACCACAAACGTCATCACCCTGGTCAGCAATCTCACCAATACCTACGCAGCCGGTGGTTCCCTGCGGGTGGCTGATTTAATCACCGGACAGTTGACGTTTCGGGTTGCTGACAGCAGTGGTATTGAATCTGGCAGTTACCTGAGCATTACGCAAGGCGGCAATACGGAAAACCGCGTGGTTAAATCAGTGGAAGGCAGTAATCACTTTATCACCCTTGATCAGGGCCTGGTGGCGGCTGCCGATTACAGCATGGATGCTGCCGATGCCGACGTGGTTGTGCAAAGCCTGGAATTTTCACTTCTAGTTAACCATCCCAGTGCCGGCACCGAGACGGTCGTGGAGTTGGCTATGGACCCGCGCCACAGCCGTTATTTTGGCTCAGTGGCAAGCTTTACCCACGTGGATGTTACACCAGCAGATCCACCCAATGTGACACCGCCTACCAACAACCTGCCTGCCGTCGTGGGGCCGCTGCCCCTGGCCAATGGTGCTGATGATGATATCTCTGCCATTACCTCGACGCTTTACACCAATGCCATTGATGCGCTGGAACGGATTGATGAAGTTAACATACTTTGTATTCCGGACCGAACGGATCAGACTGTACAGGCCGCCATGATTGCCCATTGCGAAAAAATGCAGGACCGGTTTGCCGTGCTGGACCCACAGCGCAACGCGAATCCAAGTAATGGCATCCGAACCCAACGCAATGTATTGACCTCGGATCGTGGTTACGGGGCGTTATATTACCCATGGATTCGCATTAGCAATCCTGATCCGGGTGTTGAAGGCAGTGTATTAGTGCCGCCCTCCGGGCATATTGCCGGAGTGTTTGCGCGTACCGACAATGATAAGGGCGTGCATAAAGCACCGGCCAACGAAAGTTTCACAGGCGTGTTGGGTTTGGAGCGTACCCTGACGGACACCGAGGCAGGCCAGCTCAATGAACTCAGCATTAACGTACTGCGTTTTTTGCGTGGCCGTGGCCACCGTATCTGGGGCGCGCGTACCCTCGCGACCGGCACCCAATGGCGTTATGTCAATGTGCGGCGTTTGTTGCTGTTTATTGAAGAGTCCATCCAGGAAGGCACTGAGTTCGCCGTGTTTGAACCCAACAACCTGGCATTGTGGGAAACGGTGAAACGTCAGGTCAGCGACTTTCTGACCCGGGTCTGGCGCGATGGCGCGTTGTTCGGCGCAACACCGGATGCTGCATTTCGGGTGCGTGTGGATGACGAGCTCAACCCGCCAAGCCTACGTGCGCTGGGGCAGTTACACATTGAAGTGGTGCTGTATCCCACCACGCCGGCGGAATTTATCGTGTTTCGCATCATTCAACAACCAGGTGGCCCAACCATCGAGGAATAGCTTCTATCGAGGAATAGTTTCTATCGATGCACAGATTTTGTCGATGAATAGAGTCAATCGAGGAGATAAATATCATGGCTACAGGTCAACGAGTCGATCCCTATAAATCCTTCCGCTTCCTGGTGGAGATTGACGGTATTGTGCAAGCGGGGTTCAGTGAATGCAGCGGTTTTGGTTCCGACGTGGAGGTGGTGGAATACCGTGAAGGCGGCGAACCCAGCACCGTGCGTAAATTACCGGGGAAAGTGAGTTATCCGGATATTTCGCTAAAGTGGGGCATTACCGATTCGCGGGAGCTTTACGACTGGCACTATGCCGCCGTCAGCGGTCAGATAGAGCGCAAGAACGGTTCCATCATTTTGCAGGACGACGTGGGCGATGAAAAGCTGCGTTGGAATTTTTTCGAGGCCTGGCCCAGCAAATGGGATGCCCCGGATTTTAATGCCACCGGTAACGAGGTGGCAATCGAAACACTCACGGTCAGTTGTGAGCGTGTGGAGCGGGCCTAGCGTGTGACACATAATTACCTGGCCACTGGGCACAGTGGCAAGTAGATCAAGAGTTTTGTTACGGTCGATTTATTTTGGAGGAAAGGCAATGTTTGCAACTGAGCATGAATTTACACTGCCATTGGGTTATGCCGACGATGAAGGCAACCTGCATCGCGAAGGTGTGATGCGTCTTGCCACTGCTGCGGATGAAATTCTGCCATTGCGGGATCCTCGGGTGCAAGGTAACGAGGCGTATTTGATTATCATCCTGTTATCGCGGGTCATCACCCGGCTTGGCTCACTGGCGCAAATTAACCCCAAAATTATTGAAGGGTTATACGCCAGTGATCTGGCGTATTTGCAGGAGTTTTACAATCGCATTAATGGCGAAGGCAGTACGCAGCTCAGCACGGTGTGCCCCAAGTGTGATCATAACTTCGAGGTGGGGCTCAACAACGCGGGGGGGTTACCGGCTACCCCCTAAAGGCGCTGCATCAGGAGGTAGCCTTTATTGCATACCACTTCCACTGGGCGCCGGAAGCGGTAATGAACATGCAGCATGCCGATCGCCGCCGCTGGGTGGAGGAGATTTCGGCCATAAATGAACGTATGAATTAGCCAGGCGAGTTTATTTAAGAATACTGTTATTTATAAACCATTAGTTTATAAAATCACTAATTAATAAAACCAGGCATCGATTAACGAACCATGAAAAAGACAGAATCTCAGCAAGTCATATTGATCCGCCGTGTTGCTCATCAGCCACTGGTGACTGCTGCGATCTGTAACAGGCATGGCGGTAATCACCAGGCCATGCGGTTTGCCGGATGTGCCAACCGCTGGCGCGCTTGGGCGCAATCCCGGCTGGTACGTTACTGCCAGTCATTGAGCAAACGAGCTATCGGCGTTGCCATGCAACTGCGCCAATACCCATCGCCTGATCCCTTTAGTGCTAGAAGCCCAGGCATTAACCGTGACGTGCAACGCAACGACACCTATGCGCCGCAAATTCGGTACCAGATCACGCCACGTATAACACTCAGTCTGGCGGCAGTGTTTCATCGCCTAAATTTGAGTCGCCCTAAAACCGGGGTAGGTCACGAAGTACAACATAAGGGGCTGTACTACCGGCAGCACTACCGGCCACCTGCCGATGCGAAAACAGGTAACCCTCCGCCATTTGTTAATTTAGGTAATGCATCCTCTGGTGCATTATCGCGAACTTATCCATTGCGCAGTGTAATCCAAAGCCATTCTATAAAAAAAATGCCTGTTAGTAACCATTTTGCGCGGCAAAAAATACGTAAGACGATTTGTCATTCACTATTAAACAACGTTGGTTTAGGCCGGGCAAAAGGTGAAGCGACTTTGGCTCGCGGTACAAAAGGGAATCGTGGCACAAGATTTGACGCTTCTGAATTTACCCGCGCCCGTCAATTGCTTGCGGATACCGTCGACGCAAAACAACGACGTAGTCTTGCCAGGCGTATACAACGTCAAACCCGCCGCGAGGAAGTACCCGCGCAGGCAACCGCGCGGCGTAATTATTTGAAAACTTATATTAAAAAAACGCCCGGCGTGGAAAACGCCACATTGGTGCGTGATGCCACTGCTGATTATGAGGCTAAGCACAATGGGCGGCCATCCAGTCCTGCGCGGGCGCAAGGACCCTGGCAGCAGCAGGTGCCGCAGATCACGGTCGACGCCGTGGCTGACCGGGTAATGCAGCAAATCGATCATCGTGTCACGTCCTGGCGGGAACGCACGGGGCGGATGTAGCAAGGAACAGGAGCTGAAACAATGGCATTGGAAAAAGCAAACGTGATTGTTGAACATACCGGAGACGCCTTCGAGGTCATGTTCAACCCTGAGGAATACACCCTTAACCAGGATAACAATTTCGCCTCACAAACCATACCGGGGTTAAGCGGGCCGATTCTTCAGTTTGTACACGGTAATATGCGTACGCTGGAGATGGAGTTGTTTTTCGATACCCACGCTGAACGCCGTGATGTGCGAGAGGAAACCAATAAGTTTGTCGGGCTGCTGCAGATTGATTCGGAATTACATGCCCCGCCGGTACTTATTGTATCATGGGCAACGTTGCAGTTTCGCTGTGTTTTGGCGCGAGCCAGCCAGCGTTTTGTTAAGTTCATGGAAGATGGCAAGCCGGTGCGTGCGCGCATCACGGTTACGTTTAATGAATTTATCGATGCCGAACACGAAGCGCGGCAGATCAACCGGCAAACGGCCAATTTTACCAAGGTTCACGTTGTGGCTGAGGGCGAGATGCTTAACAACATTGCCGCGCATTTTTATGAAGACGAACAAATGTGGCGTGCAATCGCATTGGAAAACGGCATTGATGACCCTCAGGCGGACTTTGCCGGACTCACCTTGCGCATCCCGTCACTGCCCTACATTAATCCGGAAACCGGGGAGGTTCTGCAATAATGGCTTACGCGCAATACGCCCCTGATTTTCAAATTCGCATTAGTGGCGAAGCAATGCCCGCGGCGGTACGGGCCGTGGTCACCAGTGTTAAATATGAGGATGGCCAAAACGCCGCTGACCGGGTTGAGATCGGCCTTGCAAATCCGAATTTACGTTGGTTGCAGCGGCACATTCGCGGGCTGGGCTTTCAGGGGTTTCCCACAGGGATAAAAATCGGTCCAGTGCGTGTTGCCGATGCAGCGCCGGAAGGTACCTTTGATATTGATAACAAGCTGACACTTTCCATGGGTTATGCGCAAGCGCCACTGGAAGAAATGTTCAAGGGTGAAGTCACCGGACTTAATGTAAACTACCCCAATGGCGGCATGCCCACCATGACACTGGTGGCGCATGATTACATGAACCGCTTGACGCAGGGCAGTAAAGCGCGTGGATTTGGTTTGTTGCCTGACTTTCTCATTGCCTCAATTCTGAGTGCTGAAAATTTATTGATACCCATGATTGACCCTACCATTACCGCTGCATCTACTGCGGTTGCGGTTGTTAAGGCGATTTTTAGCATGTCCGGCACCAAACAGGGCAGTCGTGCCAGTGGTGAAAGTGACTTTGCATTCCTGACGCGCATTGCTGAGTTTTATGACGCGGACTTTTGGGTCGAAGGCGATGTATTGTATCTATCCCGTTTTCTCAAAGACTATTCGCCCCGTTTAACACTTACCTGGGGGGAGTCTCTGATGGAGTTCTCACCAACGGTCAGTACGGTTGGTCAGGTGGCGGGTGTTTCCATGAAATTTACCTTGCGGGAAATACCGCTTAATTTTCTGGTTAGTGTCTCCTGGGACTTTGATCGGGAAACCTTAGCTATCGCAATCGTTCCAGGCGAGGCAGCTGCCGGGGCGGCGGCGGTCAGTGGGCCTAATTTTAGTATTGTGGATAAACCTATCAGCAGTCCGGCGGACATAGCCGCCAATGCATTATTGATTCTGCGCAAATTGCGTAAAAAACTAAATAGCCGTGTGACTGGCAGTGGTTCCGCCATTGGGGATCCTCGCATTCGTGCCGGTGCTGTGATTCGGCTAGAAGGATTGGGGCCGGATTTTAGTGGTGATTATCGCATTGCCAGCGCTAATCATTCCATGGACAGTGGTGGGTACCGAACCAGTTTTCAGGTTTTTAAGGAGATTATTCCCTAATGGAACAAGCACTCGAAGACATCACCGAATCCATTGAAGATGTACAGAGCAAGTTTTACGGCGTAACGGTGGGTAAAGTGATTAATCCGTTGGACCCCATGGCCCTGGGCCGTGTGCAGGTGCAATTGCCATTTATTGACAGCCTGGATCTTAGTCCGTGGGCGCGGGTGGCCGTCCCGATGGCGGGAATGGCGTACGGTACTTATTTTATACCTAACCTCAATGATGAAGTATTGGTGGTGTTTGAACACGGCGACATTAATGCACCGTATGTGATTGGCAGTTTGTGGAACGCCATGGCACCACCGCCGTTGCCGTCACCGGTGCCCCAAGTCAGAACCATACGGACACCCGTTGGAAATCAAATTATGTTCACGGATTTACCGCCGTCCATTACGATCATGACACCAGCCGGACAAACCGTGTTGATGTCGCCAGCGGGTATACAAATTACCGCCGGTACCAACGTGATCAACATGACACCGGATGGCATTACCATGACAGGCGCGAATATAAACTTGACGGCAACTGCCTCGATCAATATGGCCGCCCCCAATGTGTCGATCACTGGCGCTACTGTCGCTAACTTGCAATCCGGTACAGCGTGCAACATTACCGCACCGCTGGTGAAAATTAATTGATGAATGAGATGATTCACATGCGCAATATTTACATAAGTTATAAGGAGAAAAAATCATGCCCCCCGCCGCCCGCGTAACGGATCCCACCGGACATCCGGGGATTATTACCGGACCTGGTGTACCGACGGTATTAATTGGTGGTTTGCCCGCCGCCGTGCTTGGCGATACCCATACGTGTGCGTTTCCCCCGCCTGCCGGGCCTCACCCGCCCAACCCCATTAGCAAGGGCAGTGCAACGGTGTTAATTGGCGGCCAGCCGGCGGCGCGCATGGGCGACATGACCGGTTGTGGCGCGCCTATTGTCATGGGCATGCCGACGGTAATGATAGGGGGTTGATGGGGCGTTAACGGGAAGTCGTTTACTAGGAGCCAACGAGGCGCTAACGAGGAGATGGATTCAATGGATTCGAACAAATACTTCGACAAACATTACCAGAGCCAAAAGGCGTTTCTCGGCGTTGGCTGGGCGTTTCCGTTGGGTTTTGGCGCCGAACAGTCGGTGAATATGGCCGTCTATGAGCAGGACATCCATCAGGCCATTTGCATCATTCTCGGCACCAACCGTGGTGAGCGGGTGATGCGGCCCACCTTTGGCGCCGGCCTTGAGGACTTTCTGTTTGAACCGGTGACGGCCAGCACCACGGCGCGCATTCGCGTGCGTGTATTGGACGCGCTCATTGATTGGGAGCCACGTATTGATGTGGAAGAGGTCAGCGTGGTGCCGGCTTCGAGGTTGCGTAATCAATTGGATATTACGGTCAGTTACCGCGTGCGTGCCACTAATACCTTACATAATCTGGTTTATCCCTTCTACCTTAACGAAGGGCCAAACGAAGGAATTAGCCAAGGAGCAACTTCGTGAAAGTATTGTCACCACCGTTAGTGGATGCCCGCCGCGCTGCAGATATTGTGCGACAGCTGCTGGCCCGCCGTCCCGGTTATGTGCCGCAATGGCTGCCGCCCGACAAGGGGCCGGGTAGTGCACTGATTTGGATTTATGCGCATTATCTGGAAGCCATTCTGGCACGGCTTAACCAGGCACCGCAAAAAAACCAATTAGCCTTTTTGGAAATGCTGGGTATCGAGTTAATCCCGGCGCAGGCGGCACGCACACCACTGGTATTTAAACTAAGCAATGATGCGCCGAGTGTGCATTTGCCGGGAGGAACTCAGGTGGCTGCACCCGCACCACCGGAAAGCGCCGAGCAGATTGTGTTTGAAATCGAACGGGGTCTGGGTATCAGCGCAGCGGTGTTGCAGCAGGTGGTTAGCGTGTGGCCGGGGCGTGATCAATACATTGATCACAGTGAGGCCTATATTGCGGGTAGTAGCATTCAGCTGTTTCAGCGTTCGCAACTGCGGGATACGCCACATATTCTATATATTGCCCACGACACCCTGCTGGCGCTGGCGGGGAAAGCCAGTGTGAATGTGGAGTTTGAACTCACCCAGCCGGGTAGTGAAAAGCTGGATCTGGTTTGGGAGTACTGGGATGGCAAGCTATGGCGTTGGTTTAAACAACAGCATCCGCAATGTGTCGCAACGGATGAGGCCAAGCTGGATACCACGGAAGGATTGACCCACAGTGGTAAGTTTCGCCTGGAAACCGACTGTGCTGAGACCGCCAAAACCACTGTGGATGACGTGGAAGCCTTTTGGGTGCGCGCGGTGTTGGATGAACCGCTGCCACAGGACCCCAAGCAGATATTGCCTGAAGTCAGTCAAGTACGAGTGAGCAGCATTGTCGAGCGTGGTTTCAGTGTGGTGGTGAAGCAGGTAACCACCCGCTATGAGGAAGATAATAACACCACCGCGGGTCAAATGAGCATCACGCTTACGGTGGTGGATCGTAATGGTATTGCGCTTAATGGTGTACTTGTGAATTTGCCGACTGAAGCGGCACTGCAGGTGACGGACAATAACGGTGAAATTGTGGTTACCTCATCCAACACCAGTGCGCGCCCCATAAACATGGAATTGTCGCTATTAGGGGTTTCCGTTAACAGCCAATTTGAATATGAGCCAGTGACTGTTGATGATGTTAGCGTCACGGTGACATTGCACGTCGAAAGTATCCAGCCTGATAGCGCTTTTGCCGATGCCCAGGCATTGGATTTGGGGGGTACGTTTTACCCCTTTGGCCAGCAACCGCAAACCGGCTCCGCTTTTTATTTTAGTTCTGAAGAAGCATTCAGTAAGCCCGGTGCCAGGGTGACACTTTATATCGTGGCTGCGCGTACCCCACAGGATCAATTTAACGTTAGTGTTGACGCCACTGTGCCGGTAGTCAGTGGAAATGGCGGCGGTGGCAGCACGGATAGTGCCACCAATGATGATGACGAGACCCTCTTGTTCGAGTATTGGGATGGTCGCCGTTGGTCACTTTTGAGCACACAAGAACCGTTGGGCGGTGAGCAAAACAACGGCAATATGACGGTTTTCGAATTTGTCGTTCCGGAGAACCTTAACTTAGCCACGGTTAATGATATTGAAGCACTATGGATTCGCGTGCGCCTGGTGAGCGGTGCTTTTGGTAAAACGCATGACGTTACCTGGCAGGACAGCCAGGGTAATACCAACCGCTTTACTTATTTCATACCTCAACCCCCTGCGGTTGCAGATTTTCGTATGGCCTATGTTTGGGAGTACGGTCCCTATCATGCCGAGCAGGTGCGTAGTTATAACAATTTTGAATACAGTGACCATACCATCACGGCGCAGTGGCCCGGGGACAGCTTTCAGCCATTTCATCAATTGGCGGATTTAACACCGGCGCTCTATTTAGGGGCGGATAAAGCGTTGCCGGTGGATCGCGTTAATGTGTATTTTGAGATTCAGGAAAATACCCGTAGCGGCGCTTCACCGGCCCTGCTGTGGGAATACTGGAATGGTGTTCGTTGGCGTGCCTTGTTGGCCAATGATGAAACCCAGGGTTTTTGCTATCCGGGTATTGTGTCTTTTATCGGGGCACAGGACGCAGTGCCGCTTAAACGTTTCGGCCGGGAATTACATTGGTTGCGCGCTCGTCTCAAGGAAGATGCACCACCATCGCAACCACTGATCGACGGCATTTATCTCAACGCAGCGTGGGCGTCACAGTGGCAAACACTGGCTAATGAAACCCTTGGTACGGGTAATGGACTGGCAGGTCAGGTGGTCACGTTTCGCCGTATTCCTGTGTTGCAGGGCGAACGAATCGAGGTGCGGGAATTATCCGGAGCACGGGCTAACGTGGAATGGCGCATCGTGGCGCTGGATGTGTTGGGGGATGACGCCCGAATTATCCAGGAACTGGAAGATCGCTTGGGCCAGGAAGGTGAGCAAACAGATGTCGAAAAAGGGGATCTGCGTTTGCGGCGGGATCGTCATAAAAAGGTGAGCGAGGTCTGGGTAAGGTGGTATGCGCAGCCTCATTTATTAAACGCCGCTCCACAGGATCGCCATTATGTGTTGGAACGGGCGCGGGGCAGGGTGTCATTTGGTGACGGTGAACTGGGACGGCGCCCGCCACTGGGCGCAGACATCATCGCCTGGCAATACCGCAGTGGTGGCGGTCGTTCGGGCAATGTGGCCGCAGGATCTATTAGCCAAATGTTGACCGGTGTGGCCGGTATAGAGTCTGTTTCCAATCCACATGATGCAGAGGGGGGCGCCGATGGCGAAACTCTGGATCACTTAATACGGCGTGGTCCCCGCACCCTGCGTCACCGTGGCCGTGGCTTGTTAGCGGCGGATCTGGAAACCATGGCCCGCGAGGCGTCACCTGCCGTTGCCCTGGCGCAGGTGATTCCCACCCTGGACCAGCAGGGGCACCGTCGTCCCGGTTGGGTGACATTGGTCATCATTCCAAACACTCAAGATAAGCAGCCGTGGCCATCGTTCGGCCTGCGCGAAAAAGTTCGCCGTTATATTGAGGCTCACGGTGCATCCACGGTGGCGGCATTGCGTCAATTTCATGTTACTGGACCTGATTATCGCCTGGTGGATGTTGAGGCAAGCATTGCACCGATGGATCCCGCCCAGGCGGGCGAGGTCGAACAGCGTGCACGCCAGGCATTACAGGTATTTTTTCATCCGCTGCTTGGCGGGTCCACGGCTAATGGCTGGTTGCCGGGCCGTGATGTGTATTTATCCGATGTGGCCACCTGTCTGGAGCGTATTGAGGGTGTCGATTATGTGCGTGAAATGGCGTTATTTATTGATGGACGATTAATGGCGGAAAAGGTGCCGGTGCAGGCCACACAAATAGTGGCTGCCGGAGAAACGACAATCAAACTCGCGTTTTCTAACCCGTTTTGAGGTGAGATCAATGGCTTTGCCACTGCCCAATTTAGATGACCGCCGCTGGGCTGACCTGGTGGAAGATGGCCGCGCGCTGATACCGCTTTATTCACCGGAGTGGACAGACCACAATATCCATGATCCCGGCATCACGTTGATGGAGTTGTTTGCCTGGATTACCGAAATGGATTTGTACCGGGTGAACCGTATACCTGACGCGCACCGGCGTAAATTCCTGGCGCTGGTGAATGTAATACCGCACCCACCTAAAGGTGCGCGGGTGGCGCTGGGTTTTAATACTAACGTTAGTACTGCTGTGTATTTGCCGGCGAGTACCGAGTTTGAAACTGACGATCCCCAGGGGATAACCACTGGCTTTCGACTAATTGATGAACTTAGTGTCAACCCGATACAGCTGGCAGCAGTGCAACATTATAACGGCCGTGAATTTGTCGACTTTACCGCGCGCCTTCATCGTGGTGAGGCAATTTATCCTTTGGGTGAAGACCCGGACCTGCGCAGCGCACTTTACCTGGGCCTCGACATTGCCACCACTGCTACTACCCTGGCGCCTTTACGTTTTCATGCTGATGTTGCTGGCAGCAGTGAAGCAGAACATCAGCGTTTGTTGCAAAATTTGTTGCAACGCCAGGCGGCAAAGCGGCTGGCCTGTCAACCACCCCGAGAAGCCTGGACCTGTGAGGAGACGCATCCATCCGCACCAGGTTCAATGGATGCGCTGCAATTAGGGTTACCTGCGCATCATTCCGTTCGCTTGTTGTGGGAAGTGTACCTGGGTAACGGTCAGTGGTACTCCCTGGCGCCGGAACAGGTTGTGGATAATACCCGGGCCTTTACCCTAAAGGGACGGCTGACCCTGATGTTGCCCACCCGGCCAGTTGCGGCACGTTTTGGGCAGGTGGAAACCGAGCTTGGTTATTTACGCTGTCGTCTGGCGGCAGGGCAATACGACGCAGCGCCAACGCTGCAGTCGTTGCTCATTAACGCTGTCAATGCGGAACAGGCAGTACCGGCGACGGCGATTAACTGGGTGATTGCGCCGGGCGCTCACATTGTGGGAGACAATCCTTCGCCAGGGGAGCAGGCCCGCTTTGCTGTCAGCTTTGATAGTCAACAACGAATTTCGAGCCTGGACTTTAGCGCGGCTAACGCGCCTGAGTTTCGTGTGCTTGGCTACCAGGCGGCTACCATGGGTACACCCGGTCAATTGGTCATCGAAGCACAAGCCATAGGGTTGGGTAATGGAAAACCGCATCAGATTTTCAGCCTGGCGCAGGCGGCAGTGGCCGATAACAGTTTGCAGCTTGTGAGTCTGGAAGCCAATGGCTGGCAGGTTTGGGAACAGCAGGCGGATTTTGACAACTCAAATCCTGCTGATGCTCACTATACCTTAGCGCCCTATACCTTAGCACCAGAAGCCGCGCAAGTGAGCTTTGGTGATGGCGCGCAAGGACGGGTTGTACCCGTTGGTGTAGTGCTGATTGCACGGTATGACACGACACGGGGTGAGGCCGGTAATCTTTCACAGATTAAAGGCTGGCGACTATCGGATAATAGCCATAATCGTGCCTTGCTGCCTGACTTTAATACGGTGCGAAGTGCCCTTGGTCACATACACAATGCGATGCAACCCAGTGGTGGCGCCGATGCCGATTCCCTGGATAAAACCACTGCCCGTGCCT
>Ga0316204_10003204_pt1 | contig 33695 bp, 32 predicted proteins | sample 6monrhotite_MG_2_FD_205661 | JGI IMG/M metagenome (GOLD analysis project Ga0316204, IMG submission 205661) | Microbial mat bacterial communities from mineral coupon in-situ incubated in ocean water Damariscotta River, Maine, United States -... | ecosystem: Environmental > Aquatic > Marine >... | reverse complement strand
TAACCATTGATTTTACTAACAAAACAAGATACATCAGAAAGCAATACATAATTTTCTTATGTATTTATTTGCAATACATAAGATTCCAATGTATATTTGTCATATGTATTCTTCAGAACTAATAAAAGGAACATTAAAAACCATTATCCTAAACCTGTTGAAAGACGGGGACAAAATGTATGGTTATGAAATCACTCAGAAGGTCAAAGAACTGACCTCTGATAAAATTCAAATCACTGAAGGGGCACTTTATCCAACACTCCATGCACTCGAGAAGCAAGGAGATGTGATTACGGAGAAGGTATATATTGGGAAACGCGTTCGCAAATATTACATTCTCACGGATCAAGGAAAAAAGACAGTCTCAGAACGCGTTAGTGAATTGACTGATTTTATGAAAACCATGAAATTTTTGTTGGATATAGACGGATCAGTACAAAATGCATAAAGTCACTGATAGTCAGGTAGATTTTATTTTAAATGATATAGAGGAAAGAGGAGTTAAAACTGAAGACGTCAGGTATAACATCTTAGACCACGTCTGCTGTATCATAGAAAATGAGATGGATAGTGAAATGAACTTTAATGAGTTCTACAGGAAGACTATTGCCCGATTTTACCAGAAAGAACTTGGTGAAATTGAGGAAGAAACGCAAGTATTATTAAAATTTAAAAACTTTCATGCTATGAAACGTACATTAAAAATATCAGGAGTAATAAGTATCATCTTATTCATAAGCGGAATCATTTTCAAGACCCTGCATTTGCCAGGAGCAGCAGTAATGATTTTGTTAGGACTAGTCTTTTTTAGTCTAGTATTTATACCACTTAATATTGTCTTAAAATTTCAAGATGATAAAGAGAAGAGCAATCGATTAATCATGACACTTGGCCTATTGACGGCAAGTGTAGCCTCAATTGGAGTGCTTTTCAAAATTATGCATTGGCCAATGGCTAACATCCTATTGTTCTCAAGTCTGTTGGTATTTATGGTAGTCTTCATCCCCATTTACTTCATCATTAAGTATAAAAATCCAGAGACCAAATTCAATGCTATCATTAACACCACATTTATGTTAGCAGCAGCCGGAATGATGTTTGCCTTGGTGAGATTGAGAGGGCCACACCCTCCTCAAGACAATAATCAGCAACAAGAACAAGTTGAATCAACAAATGAAACGGCTTCACACGTTGAAACCACTGAATCTGTTTTTTATCCTCAAAAGATAGGCAGACTTGATAGCTAATTAGCGAATCATTTTTATTTTCGACCGCGGAAGAACAAAACTTCCGCGGTTTTTTATTTCGATATATGAAAGAGTTCAGCTACGACAATTATTCAAAAGAAGATTTTGACGCCTTATTCACCATGTGTATGAAGTTATTCAGAGATTACAATGCCAAAGAATTGAGGAGAGATTTGAAACGTACCGTCGTATCAAAAAAACATAAAATATTCATGGTTAAAAAAGGATCTAAAAAGGTTGGTTTTGCTGTTTTTTCTGTTCGTTTTGATTACGTTGAGGGTGCCACACAATCACCTACTGCATATTTAGAGGCAATCTATGTGAAACGTAAATTTCGAAAAATGGGAATCGCTAAAGACTTGGTTGCCAAGGGGGAAAAATGGGGTAAGAAAAAAGGATGCGTTCAAATTGGTTCAGATACTTGGATAGATCGCGCTGAATCTCGAAAATGGCATAAACGAATAGGGTTTAAAGAAGAAGAAGAATTGGTACACTTTATCAAGAAGATCAATTGATTAAAGCTCAGTTTCGATTTCGGCTTCTTCAAAAATGGCATTTTGGATGGTATAGTACTCCTCGTTCCCCATATCGGGATAGGTGAATAAGTAAATCCCTTGCCTTTCTGAAATCAAACTTATGTTCAATTCTTTAAACTCTTTATTTTGCTCTGATTCGGCAAGAGCACCAACATCTGAAACTTCCAAATCACCAGATATTCCGGCTCTCCTAGTGAAAAGAGTAATACTGCCGTCTTCTTCCTTTTCGCACCCAATAATTAAACTGTAATCAGCTGAAAAATAATCAGCCACTTCAATAAACGCGCTTTTCTGTTGCCCCAATTGAGTAGTAGAAATTCGAAAAGAAGAACCATTGTATAGTGTGTCATCCATCCCAACGTTCAGCTGCATGAAAACTGTAGGTAGTTGCGAGAACACGCCTTCATCCATGAAATCCATTGCGAAGAAGGTGGGCGCTTCAGGAGAAGGACCACCTTCACTCATTCCCAACAAATTAGCCTCAAGCCAAACTTTTTGGTAATTGAAACTATGCTGTAATTCACAATTTTGATCAAATATATTCTCCTCTCTTTCAACAACAATTCTATAAGGATTTTCGCCCAGAACAAAGCTTTCTTGAAAGCCATTAAACTGCTCGCATTCACCACCAACCCCCATTGATTTAGCAAATACCGGCATTGGTTCTAACTCATTTGTAGCAAAGAAAAGTTGTGAAGTACTCTCATAATAAGTGTTTCTATTGTACCCTGAAGTCAAGATCATAGTTTGATAATCCACAATTTGATATTCAGGAGAATCTTCAAAGTTTCCAAAATAAAAAGCAGTGTTTTCAGGGAAAGTATTGACCAAGAAGTCACTGATGCCTCCAAATTCACCTATGTCATCTGCTCCAACTTGATTGACTAATCTGTGAGCATTTGTGACAACAGAGAATTGGATATAGTCATTACCCCAATATTCAGTAAAGTTGTAAATTGAAAAATCACCATTTGTGTAATAAAACCTTCCTTCAATCGAAACGCCATATTCTGCTTTCAATTCTGGATAATTGGCATCTACAAAATCAGTTCTAACTTTCATAAAGTCATCAGCAAGAGTTTCGGTGTTGGTAACGTCAAGTTCGATAAGGCTATCATAAGTGGCGTCATCTAACTCTGCTGTTGTCTCTGCTTGCATTTCAGATGAATCATCTCCTCCACATCCGATTAACAAAAATGAAACAAGAGAGAGTAAGGCTATTGATTTGTACATGGGCTTGATTTTGGGCTAATCAAATGTAGTAATTCTCTGAAATTCTACTTTTTATAAAAATGAACTACATATCTGAACAAAGGAGTTGGGTAAGCTATTTTTTCTGCTTTATATTCTACCTTCTCACCAGCTTGAACTTTTCTAAACTCCTCTTCTGAAGGCACTAGGTCATCATAGATCGCAGTTTCAGAATCCTTGAAGACGTTTTGTTTTTGATATTTCCAATTGTAGTAAGCCAAGGCTTGATGATAGGTAATGTTTTGAATCAATAATTCGGGATTTGTCATGAAATCATAATGAGAAATATTCTGCTGAAACTCTCCTTCAGAACAACGACCGCAATCAACGTAATTACCCAAGCTATCCTTATGAGTTTCACTCAAAGTCAGCAATTCACAACTTTCGTTATGCTCCCGGCAATCAATTCCCGGGTATAAAGAAACCTCCTCTTTGAGTATAAACCTTCCATTATCTTCATGTCTTCTAATTCCATTCGACATGTCTTTGTCATGACAATCAGCGTAAACATTTTTGCATTCATAACCGCTATATTGCTCATGAAAATAGGTCCAAATTAAGTCTCCGGGATTAGATCTTCTTTTGTAATCCACCCAGTAATAATGATAAACGTAATTCCGTTTTTTGAATTGACCTTCTGTTCTAAATTTGGCCAGTACTGAGTCAGCAAATTCCTTTTCAATTTTGCCTTCCCAGCTATAATTAAAGTTTAAGTTCCACAAACTGCGATTCAACAATGGCTCAGTTTTATCATATTCTTTCCATTTCAAATCGAATTCATCATAATATGTTTTCTCATGTTTGAGAATCTTAGTTGTAATATCATATTTAGATTTAATGGCTGCATTGATATACAATTCTTCTCTACAAATTGAGTCTTCAACATAATCCAAAAACTCTTTGTAATCGGCATTGGTTATTCTCCAATGTTCTGTCATATCATGAGAGGCCGTAACAAATACTTGTTTTTGATTCAACTTAAAATTTTCATCAATATCGTCCTGAGTTGGCAAGCTAACCTTAACGTCATATGATAAGTTCAGCTCATTAATTTCTTTTTGGTATTCACTTTCAATGAAATACATATATGCCTTAATTTGTGTCCCCAATACGCCTACTACTGGTTCATCATCATAATGTTTTGAATGGCCGTAATATGATGCCAAATTTGAATAAATGTCGAAAGAATGAAGTGAATTTATTGCCCACAAATCATGATTTTTAGAAACATTCACCTCTTCGTGTTCTAGGCCTAACATTGGCAACCATCCATTGTGTTCGTTCCTTATTTTAAAATACCATTTTCGTTCATCTAGTTTATTCACTCTCCAAAACCTCTCGTTAGGACGAGTATACAAATCGCCTATTAATGGTCTCCAAATACGTTTTGCTATTTTCTTTTTCCAATCGAAATCATAGTTCCAAGGATTTGAAGAATAGGTGTAAAAATAGGCCCAAGCATTCGTGCCGGCTTGGCTTAATGTGTCTTCATAAGGAACTTTTAATTGTCTGTACTGCTTCTCAGACATTTTATATTTTGATTCTCCAGTGGGATCTTGATTTAAATAAAGCTTTTCTCTTGAAATTGAATCTACCGCCCTATCAATAAGCTTGTTCCATTCTTGATTTGTGACAAAAGAGGTTTTAAAAAACTTGAAATCTTCTTGAGGATAAAAACTGATGCTGTCTTTGAATAGGAGAAATTCAGATCCATTACTTACTCCAGTCGTATCTCCTTTCATTGTCCAAGAAGGATAGAATATGTTCTTAGAAGAAGGAATTAACGGATAATTTGATTCACCCTTCATTTCATTGAAATCTTCGGCAAATATCTTCTTCACCTTTTTTGGTGCCTGCGTATATGCTGGTGATGAGAGAACAAATAACAATAAGGTGAACAACTTCATGATTTGGGTTTGATTATCCAAATAACGAAATGATTTTGGATAGTAACACTTACTCCACCTCATTCCCTTCTTTATCAATAGTCATGGACATACCGCTTTTCTCAACTTCACAAATCCCGTCTTTAAATTCAGCCACTTTACTATAGCTGTGTTCAATGACTAAATTTCCATCAAGGTCTATGAAGCCAATTTTCCCGTTTTTCTTAACTGGTGCCAGACCTTCTTGAAATTCAGGAATCCAATAAGTCATATAAGCATAAGATCTCTCCTTGAATATGAAAAACTTCTTTCTAGTTCCACCACTCTTTTTTGAGCTCATTTGATAATTGTCAGTCACCTTTTCTAATTCATCTCCATTTACTTTATAATAAGCATAGGTTGATTTTGAACTGGCATACCCTATTAAATCTGATTTTTCAGGACAGTAGAATTCGAAATCAGACTTTCCTAAGTTTGCATAATTCTCTGAAAACAGAGTATACTTTCTATTGCCTGCACTCTGATTAATAAATTCAATGGCTACCATTACTTTTTGACCTGATACGTAAGCAAACTCTGCGTATCGAGGTTCAATAACTTCATTTCCTAAGGTGTCAATTACTCCATTACAATTGAATGGGGCATCATTCTCTACCCTGACCTTATATCCATAAGGAAAAGAATTCATGTTCATTATATGAGAATACCAATTAGAAATAACTTCACCCTCATTGTTGATTGCAGCATGTAGACGATCAGGAAATTCACCTTTTCTTGCAATTAAGAAGTGTTTTCGGTTCATAGGATCAAAATATTCAAACCAATCGGATGTAATCCCACCTTCTAAATTCATGATGCCATAAGTTCCTTCGCCAAATTCACAACTTTCACAAATTGGGCTCGCCAGAAATATATTCCTCTCTTCAATGTATTGAATATCAGAATAATATTCGCTGATAGTCTTTCCGGTAGAATCCATTAAAAAGTATTCTCTTTTTGAAGTTTCCGCAACCATTGGAATATCCTCGTAATAGCGATCTACAGATTGAAATCCTTCAGAAACCTTCTCGCCTTTGGAATTTATAAAAAACTTCTCTCCCAATATTCCGTCGTAAGAAACCCTGGCCAAGCCATTTTCGAAATTATCGGCTAGGGTAAATTGACTAGGGATCATAATATTTCCATCCTTGTCTTCATATCCTTCTAGCCTATTGTCGTGATCATAAAAGGTTCTCCAAGTATCAGGGTCACTGTCAACTTCTCCTGACCCGGATCCCGCACAAGCCGAGAGTAATAAAACACAAACTAAACTGAAACTAGAAATTCTAAAGAATGAACTGGTAATCATAATTATACTCTTAATACTTTACTTTTTACATTGAAATTATCCCCTTCTATCTTTTGATCCTTTTTACGAGCCTGAGTGAAAGAATTGGTGCAATTGAAAGGAACCAATATTGAGAATAGTTTCATAAAGTAGGTTTGAGATGTTAAAATAGCGATTCCCATTTAATTGGTAACTGACTGCGGTTATTTCTATTCTCATTTACTGACAACAATCAACTCTTAAGCTGACGAAGATGGTCATAATGATCGCCCTCAAAACTTGATATAGTCTAACTTTGCATTGCATTTTATCTACACAGATGTTAGAATTCAGACCACTCAATAGTTTAACAGTTTATTTAGATCGATTGATCCAGGGCAGACTGTGGTTAAAAGTGATTATAGGCTTGGTATTGGGTGCGGGTGTTGGAGTACTTTTAAATCCTTCTTCAGGTTTAATCTCTGAAGACGTCAGTTTAAGAATCGCCGATTGGCTTGATTTGCCGGGACAGATTTTCATGCGTCTGGTTCAGATGATTATGATTCCGCTCATCTTCACTTCTATTTTAACGGGAATCGTTAGTAACACCTCTGAGAATTTAAAATCTTTTGGCCTAAAATTATTACTCTATTTCATTTTCACAACCACCGTAGCTATCATTATTGGATTGGCGGTCACCTTGATCTTGAAACCGGGTAAATACATTTTCGAACTAGGCGGTTTTCCAATGAGTGGTGATTCAGAGGTCATTTCAACAGAACCATCAAACGTGATGGAGAATATCCCAAATGCGATATCTAATCTAATCCCTAACAATCCCCTTGAATCAATTCTAACGGGAGAAATGTTGGGTGTGGTTATCTTCACTGTAATTATTGGGGTCGCGATTACTCAGCTCAAACAAGATACCGCTCGTCCAATCATTCGGTTTTCTGAGGCTATTCAAAAGGTTTGTATGATTGTGGTTTCATGGGCTATGATTCTTATCCCTTATGCAGTATTTGGATTGATTGCAGCTTTACTCTCAAGAACCGGAATTGAAATATTCTTGGCGCTTGGCTATTACATGATGGTCGTTTTAATTGGTTTATTCCTACTTATGGCGTTCTATTTATTGATGGTGTGGATATTTACAAAACAAAGCCCGTGGAGTTTTTTAAAGGCTATCAAAGAGCCTCAGCTTCTCGCATTCTCAACTGCCAGTTCAGCAGCCGTAATGCCGCTTTCAATGAAAACAGCAGATGAAAAATTAGGTGTTTCATCACGGATAAGTGACTTTGTAATTCCAATTGGCGCTACGGTTAATATGGACGGCACAGCATTATTTCAATGTGTCACTACCCTATTTATGGCTCAAGCCTATGGCATTGAATTAACAGTATTAAACATCCTCCTGGTTACGGTCACAGTTGTTGCGGCATCAATCGGAACGCCAGCAATTCCAGGAGGCGGAGTGATTATATTGGCATCAGTGCTTCAAACAGTCGGGATCCCGATTGAAGGATTAATTGTAATCATTGGAATTGACAGAATTTTAGGAATGTTCAGAGCAGCCGTTAACATAACCGGAGATTTGGCTGCTAGTGTTATTTTCAATAAATTCTACAGTGATAAGTAATCTTGAAGTTACTTTTTGCTATCTAACTTTGCCTTAATCTGCATCAAGACACTTCTGTGTGAATAGATAGCACAATGTCCTTCAGTAGCAGCAAACTCGATTTCAGCATCTGATTTAGGGTTCGTTAAAGTCTCAAAGTAATCAGATAATACTCTTGTTGATTCATTCAAATAAAAATGATCCATATCTCCCATCCAAACATAAATTTTACCTTCTAGTTTTGGTCCGATATTATTCCAGTTTTCTTCTAAGTATAATTTGAAATCATACTTTTTCCAGTACTCCGCCACTTCATTATCAATATCACCTGTAGACGGGTGAATCAAGGGTTTTGGTAATCCGTCTTCTCCTTTAGGGCTGTATAATGCGGCATGAGCAGAAAACTGCCCCCCAGAGTTAAGATATGTATTAGAAGCACCCAAAACATTCTCATACTGCATAAAGGTTTCAAGTGAAATCATTGGCTCACCATCAGTCATTCTCATAACTGGTCGTGCATATCCAAACTCATTTTTGTAAGCATTTCTATCTCTATAAATATTGATGAGCTGGTAATTTTCAAACTCTACCGCATCTGGGCTGTACGAGAAACATCCATCAAATACATCAGGATAATATATCTGCAATCCTAATGAAACCCAACCTCCAGTTGAACACCCATCAACGAATCGATTGGTAGCAGAAGTAGTTCCCCTATATTTATTCTCAATGAAAGGAATAATCTCTTTGACTAAAGACTCTCCATAAGGTCCACTATTGTCAGAATCCATCTGATAAGAATCTCCAAATGGTCCTTCCCCATCTAAATAAACGGTAATGATTTCTGGTGCTTCGGGAGATGTCCACCAATTCATAAATGAAGTATCTCTCAATTGGCGATTAATCCTAGTGTACCTTCCGCCATAGCCTGCTACATTATATCTGATTGGATAAACTTTTGTACTATCATAGTTGTGAGGTAATAAAACAGACATTTTCAAACTCATAGGCTTCTTCCAAAAATCAGAAAGTAATTCACTTTTCATCTCAATATCTAAAGCTAATTCGTGCTTCATGATTTCTCTTTGAGCAATCGTTTCAGAGATAACAAGATCAAGCTTTTGAGAATCATCAATAGTCACTTTTTGAGCTAGGCTATAGAAGTTTCCTGGGGCTTCGATTCGAGATTCAACTATGTCATGATCCCAAAGAACTTGAACGTTATATTCTCCCGCCGGCACTTCATCAAGAGACCAATCAGCCGTGCTAATCCATTCTCCATCTTCTTTTAACACAATCCCTTCTTTTGCATCCAGTTTTTCAATGTTCTTAGCGCAGATAAAAGAAGTTGTCCAAGGTGATGGAAAAGTCTTTTTATAAGGCTCACCTCTCATGTCGGTTGTCAAAAAAAGGAACATTCTTCCTGCTTCAACGAAGTCTTTTTTCAAAGACTTATCAATGGAAACGTTTACGGTAACACAGTGCCCTCCTTTTTGTGAAATCGAAGTAAAACCAAATCCAACAATAGCAAATAAGGTCAATAAATATCTAGTTTTCATATCCTAAAAAATTGAACTTTCAATATAGGAAGAAAATAGTAGGCGTTGGTTTAACTTTACTACAAGTTCTGAATCGAATACTTATTTTTCGTCTCTTGGGCAGAGCCATCATTTTTGTCTTTAGTTAATTTGGAATATCTTTTCCCAATAGATCCTTCAACTCCCGCGGCGATAATTCCAACGAGCATAGTCGCCGCGCCACCAACACCAATAATTGCATCCCCAATTTGCCCACCAGCTATGAGCACCAAACCTGTAAATTCAATTGGAAGGGCAGCAAAGAATAAGCCTATAGATTTAGCTCTCTTGGGTGATGCTATCATATCAACATCTTTGAGTATAATATTTGTGCCTTTGACATTTAAAGTGCTATCATTTATTATTCTCAGCTTGCCTTTATATCTCTCGCCATTCGCTTTTATTGTTACCTTTTTTCCTTGCTTAATTTCAACTTTTTTCTTCTCACTTTCAATCAGCAGAAACTGATCTGAATACTCCTCTTCTTCCAACACCTTCTCTCTTTCCTTGGCATTTTCTTCTTTGCTCATTCTGGATTCAATGCTTTTCCTAAACTCTTCAATGGTCAATCCGTTAATAGTTGCTACTGAGTCTCTATTAATTTCATACTTTGAATCTGAAGAGGTACATAATGAAACCAACACTACTTTTGATTCAAAAGATTCTACGTAACACTTGAAGTGTTTTCCATTAACAAATTGTACATCATCACAAAGACTATCTTCTTCATTAACATTCTCTACATCAAATGATTTAGAGTCTATATCGAAGTGGGCATGAGCTAATTGGAAAGTTAGAGTTGTAAAAAAAAGTAAAAGAAATTTCATGTCGTTTTTTTGACAAAGTTGGCAAAATACTAGCGTGCACCACTACTGAATTTCACATGACGAATTTATTTATTGCGGTAATCACAAATAGCTTTGAAATTGATACAAATTGAAACATGATTGAAAGGAACCTTATCTTTACCTGAAGTGAAGCCTTTATATAAAAACAATATTACAATCTTAGTTTTTCTAATCCTGTTCTTGCCATTGAATGTCTTCACTCAAGTTGGGCGGTATGAAAGGAAAGGATCAATTCGATATTCTTTTGATTACGAATTATACAAGACGACTAGTGACAGTTGCTCATGTGAGAATCTAGTTCATGTGCTTTATGATAATCGCTATCATGATTATGATTCCTCTTATTTATTTATAGACAGTTGTATCAGTGCAGGTCTTGACCCTAATTGCGTACTTAATGTTCGCAGTGTTAGGCAGCACACCAATTGGCTTGGCTTTGATAGAGAAAAAACAATAAAGAACTGGAAAGCAACTCCCTTTCAGTTGGCCGTCGCATTTGGAGACACTTCAATTGTGCAAAGATTACTTCCGTATCAATCAAATTTGGATCAGAAAATAGAATGTTGCTTTGATGAAAATGGCGAAAGAATTTCTAATTCAAATCGACCTATCCTAGATGTATCACTTGATAACAAATGGTCAACACCTTATAAAAATCTCAACGAAGGTGAATACTTTAAAATTTATCAAGAAAGGTATGGAAATGACATGTCCAGTTTTTTCTGGGAGAATGACCGAAAAAACTACAAAAACATTGTTAAATGTCGCACCGACTCATCTGTTTACAAAATGCTTCAGGGCAAAGGAGTATGGTCTCAAAAGAAAAAGCAAAAAGCTTCTAGAAATATGGTGCGCTATATGGAGAAGTATCGTAAAGACACGAACTATTTAGACTCCATACAATTTCTAATTAAGACAATAGGTCAAAGGGAATTGCTTGATAAACAGTACTTATTTAAGAAAAGTTTAGAGTTCAATATTCCTATTGTTCAAAAATTCATGATCGAAAATCAACAATTCGAAACAGAAACTGGATACACTTTTACTTCAACGACTGGAGGTCATAGAAGAGGATTATTCAGAAGCCCTTATTCAACATCATATGACACCATTCAATGGGACCACTTTATTACCTATTATCCTGAATATCCATTGGTGGAGACCGTGGAATACTTTTTTGAACTTCAGGTAATAGATCTAGAGGACATAAAATGGATAGCTAATAATAAGCATCCATTATTTGGGTACAAAAGGCGTTGGAATAAAGAACACTTTCAAAACGGAGGTGCGAAGTTTCAAAATTATTTTAAAAAGTATCTAAAAATTCAAGAGCTAAAAGAAGACTCTTTTCAAAGAAAACTCATTGAAAAAAGAATGAAACGTTGGAAAGATCAACTTAGAGAAATGAATGCTTGATAGTTAAGATGGAGATGTCAACCCTTCTCTTTTGTATCAATTTCTAATCACTTCACCATCCAATAGCTCAATTATCCTATCAGTATTTTCAGCAAACTCATTGTCATGAGTCACCACTAGCAAGCTTTGATTGAAATCAACTGAAAGTTCTTTGAAGATATCAAATACGATTCTACTGTTCTTGAAATCTAAGTTACCTGTAGGTTCATCAGCCATAATGATAATTGGATCATTGATCAATGAGCGTGCAATTGATACTCTTTGTTTTTGACCTCCTGATAGTTGATTTGGCTTTTTCAAGGCCTCATCTTGAATACCTAAAATCTTTAACTTTTGATACGCATTCTCTCGAACCTCTTCGGTTGATAGTTTTTCTAATTTCAAACCCGGAAGCATTACATTGGTCAAGACGTCAAACTCGTTTAAGAGGTAATGAAACTGAAATACAAAGCCAATTTTCTCATTTCGAATGGCTGCAAGTTCTTTATCAACCTTGTCTTTTAAATTTTCACCATCAACTATAAGCTCACCTGTGTAATCGGTATCCATAGTTGAAAGAATGTACAATAATGTAGATTTCCCACAGCCCGACTTTCCTATGACAGAGACGAACTCCCCCCTATCAATTGAAAAGCTGATATCTTTCAATACCTGAAACGTTTTCGGATTATGAAAAAACTTGGAAATATTAATTGCCTCTAGTACTTTATCTACCATCTACTTACCTCTAATAATTTCTACTGGATCAACCTTACTTGCTTTTCTTGAAGGAAAATAACCGGCCAGATAAGTTGTAACAACTGAGAACACTCCAGCAATGATATAATACTTAGTTCCGTAATCGATTGGATAAGTAGTAACAGTTGGGAGTGCTTCGGTATCGAAAGGAATGTTGTCAATTATATTACATAATCCAAATCCGATCAGGAGACCTACGGCGCCTCCTATGATTCCAATAGTCAAAGCAATCATAATAAAAACATTACTCACATCTTTACCTGAAAAGCCAGTTGCTTTAAGAATGGCAATGGAATCCATTTTCTCATAAATCAACATGTTCAAGATGTTATAAATTCCAAATCCAGCCACAATTAAGAGCGTAATACCCACTGCATATGAAATCAGTCCTCTAATAGAATTCCCAGTATCGAATTGTGCATTGGAAGATTGAATATCAATTGCGCTTGTTCCAAATAAAGCTTCGTATTCTTTTGCCAAGGCTGGTGCTAAACTCATGTCTGTCAATTTTATCTGAATATCTGTCAAGTAATCATTTGAAACACCAAGAATTTTTTGTGTAGTTTTCACTGACGCATAGCTTTGTACTTTATCAATATCAGCCATTCCTGACTGATACATCCCAACTACTTTCAACTTGATGATTTCACCTTTTGAATTCGTAAGTTGAATGATATCACCCAAGTCGGCCAATAAATTCTCAGCAACTCCTACTCCCAATATGATACTGTTTGGTATTGCATCTATATCGCTCGAATTTCCTGCAATCATGTAGTCTTCAAAAGCGTAAAACTCTTTCTCTCCCTCTACATCAATTCCATTTACCATTCCGTTCAACCTCACGTTACCGGCATTATAAAACACTTGAGATGAAACTCTTGGACATACCCCTAAAACCCTTTCATCCTCTGCCAAGGCATGCAAGATGCCTATGCTATTTTTTATATCAAGATTATCGTTTTTAGGTTTAAGAGAATTCACAAAATTGTAGTCGTCCCCATATTCATCTGACTTATCAATAGGTTGTTCAGAGGAGATTTTCACTTCATTATACAAACGAACGTGAGGCGTTCTATTGGTGACCAAGCCATCAAGTAAGCCGTTCAAGCCATTCATGAATCCGAGCAGAGTAATGAACATAGCAATACTGAATGAGACTCCAACGGCCGCCACTAAAGTCTGCTTCCATCTTGCAAGCAAAAGTGCTTTCGAAATTCGTATGATTAATTTGTACTTCACTATTCAGGCTTTCTCAATTCATCAGAAGCTGAAAGTCCAGATAAGACTTCAATCATTTTGTAATCTTTCAATCCGGTTTCAATTTCAATCGTATCGCCTTTAGAGTTCAATACTTGATTTTTGTTGATGATGAAATTTCTAGGGATGAGTAAAGCATCCTTCTTTTCTTGAATCACAATATTTGCCTCGAAGTTCATATTCGGATATAAAATATCAGGCTGTTCAACGAACTCGGCCTCCAACAAAAATGTCTTTGTATTTTCATTCATCATTGGATTTATTTTAGTGATTTTCGCATCAAATGATTCATCTGAATAACTATCTAAAGTCACCTTCACATCCATACCCAATTGAATTTTTAGTATATCATCTTCATCCACCTGCATTTCTAAAATAAAAGTCTCTGCATCTCCCAAAACTGCAATCATTGTTTGCTGATTAACCATTTCGCCCTTATTGACATTGAGACTATAAACCTTACCCGTAAGTTCACTAAATACTGTAAAATCTTTATGAGTATTCCCTTGTATTTGAAGGTTCTTTTTGGCCTGGGCTGAGTTGTATTTCAATTGTCTTTCATATTCATTGTATTTACGAATTGAATTCTCGTAGTTGGTTTTTGAATTTGCATATGCCAGCTCACTGCCTTCAAATTCTACTTCAGTAGCTGCGCCTTCTTCTTTTAGTCTCATTTGACGTTCAAACTGTGTAGAATCATTTTGCATTTTAGATTCTGCAATTAGAATTTGGCTGTGCATCTCGTTCAATTGCTCTACATTAGAATGAAAATCATAAAATTTTGCAGTTAAGGCCGCATTTTCACTATTCAATCTTTGAGTCTGATCATATATAGAAATCAAAGGTGAGCCATCTATCACAAGATCACCTGACTCAACATATACGTTCTCTATCACTCCAGCAACTTTAGGGAAGACCATATATTGATTGTCAGAGTGAACCGAACCTGATGCATAAATTGATTCAGTAATATCTTGTACGATTGGTTTCGTTTTTTCAAACTCTTCTGAGCAAGAAACTAGTAACAATACTAAAAGACATGAAATTAATTTTCTCATGGGACAAAAATATAGTAAAGTGACACCACCAATAATGAAATATATCAGTATTCAATGAAACTTAGCTCAGAACCTACGAAACCTACTATTAAATGTGCTAACTTCGCTCAACTAATGATTGACCTCCCTCATATTCAGACCTCAAAAATCGCCATTAAACTCAAACCATCTTCTGAGGTTTTGGTCAAAAAGGGTCACCCTTGGGTATTTGAAGGGAGCATCACCAAACAAAACAAAGATGGGCAATCAGGTGACTTAGCAATCATTTTTGATAACAAAAAAAACAAGTTTTTAGCGGTTGGTTTTTACGACCCGAACTCCCCTATTCGAATAAAGATTTTGCAGGCAAACAAAGCAGCCAACATCAATGCTGATTGGTTTAAACATAAGGTAAGCGAAGCTTTTCAAAAAAGAGAAAATCTATTAAAAACAGATACCAATAGCTACCGATTAGTTTATGGTGAAAATGACAATCTCCCCTCATTGGTGGCAGATGTTTACGACAAGGTTTTAGTAGTTAAGCTTTATGCTTCTTATTGGTTTTATCATTTAAAGGATATTCTACCTGCCCTCATAGAAACAAGTAGAGCTGAAACTACTGTTCTTCGCCTGAGTAGGAATGTTCAAAAAGAGGGAAATGATTTAGGTTTTTCTGATGGACAGATTCTAGATGGTGATTTAGAAAATGAAGTTGTCATTTTTAAAGAACACGGAGTCAATTTCTCAGCAAATGTAATTCACGGTCACAAAACGGGCTACTTTTTAGATCATAGAGCCAACCGCAGAAAAGTGGGAGAAATGTCAAAAGGGAAAACCGTTTTAGATGTATTTTCATATGCCGGAGGATTCTCGGTTCATGCCTTAGTAGGCGGAGCAACATCAGTTACAAGTCTTGATATTAGTGGCCCAGCTCTAAAAATTGCCGAGAGTAATGCTGAATTAAATCAGTATTCAGGAAAACACGAAACGATAGTTGGTGACGCCTTTGTTGAAATGAATCTTTTGGCAGATCAAAACAAGAAGTTTGATGTGGTAGTTATTGATCCTCCTTCGTTTGCAAAGAGTGCAGCTGAAGTTGAAAAAGCTATTGCTGCTTATAAAAAACTTGCCCTTCTTGGACTTAGAGTAGTTGAAAAAGGCGGGATATTAGTCTTAGCATCTTGTAGCTCAAGAGTGACTGCTGAGATGTTCTTTGAATTGATTGATTCAGTTCTTGGCGGGCAAAATGTGAAATGTGAAATTCTTGAAACAACTACTCACGATTCTGATCACCCAATTGGTTTCAAAGAAGGTGCCTATTTAAAATGTATTTACCTAAGAATTAATTAGCAGCCTCCTACTTTTCGTTACAAAGGATAATTTGATCTTTTGGGTAAGCCTCGGCAGGCTTCAAATTCAAAGCTTTTTGATACCAATTTTTTGCTATCTCAAAGTTTTCATTTGAGAAGGCCTCATCAGCATTACCAATTGAGTTATAATACTCATTATCTATCTCAGAGCCACTCAATACTAAAGGATCTTCGAAATCTGGAATATCAAAAGTAGATGACTTCCAAATTTCTCGCATTTCATCTCCTTTAACGTCATCTGTATAAGTGAGATGGACAGCAAAATCATAACCATTTATGTAGGCTGTATAAAACTCTTGTTGCATCATGAAGTCTCCTCCTTCTTCAAAAACTTCAATGTTATAGACCATGAAATCGAGCCCATCAATTGTTTCAGTTCTATTTTCACTTATTTCTGTACTCAATCCTTCACTGGCATAAGTCATTTCGAATATTTCTTTCAATAGTTCATTCGTTTCTTCCCATTCTCCTTCATATTCAATGAGGAAGGGTTCGGCAGAAGATCCAAAAACGGTAGTCTCATCATACCTAAAATCTAGTAAGTTCTCTAATTGATCATAAATTATATCTTCTTCTAAAACACCTTCAATAAGATCTTCACCTCTTTCATTTCGATCAACCACTTCCTGTTCTTCAATCAATTCCCATCCGGCAGGAACTTCTACTTTCCAACCAAATCGCTCATATTCATATTGGTATGGCTCAGTTAAAGCATTAGGATTTTCTTTTTCGGCTGGTTTGCAAGCAATGAATGAAAAGCAAATAAGTGAAAGCAAAAGGAATTGAATTTTCATATTACATGATTTTAATCCTAAAATTACGGATTCCTTGCAATTCTTCTCAAATAATAAAGTGATTCTTGATTCATCATAATTTTTCAATTCAAAAGGCACAATCTTCATAAATTCATTTCATGAAGTCACAGAAAATGAAAATAGTTGGATTAGGGTTGCTTGTAATCGCGGCCTTTACAATAGAATCTTGCAGCTCTTATGCGAATGAAGGAACAGATGGAGATGAGTTTTACATCACACCAAACATTGAGAAGGTCGTTGAACATCAAAGAGAAGAAGTTGCCCCTGCTCCTATTACTTCTGACACAACTGCCGTTTATGACATCCGATTAAGAGATGGCTTTTTTTTAAGAGAGGGTAATTACCTTATCATTGATGACATTCTTGAAAAGGGTGAATTAATTACTTCTGAATTATTTTGCCAAGGTGATTTTGATTTAGACGGTAATTGTGTGACTATTCATCATTATGAATCAACCAATGTGAATAGCAAACAACAATCACTTTTGAATCAAAAAATCATTCTTGGAGATGATGGTTTAGATGTTTACAATGGTGAAACCCTCTCTTACAGAACATTAAACGAAGAACTAAAAGATAGCTTAGAAGGCATTTGGTTACCAAGCGATTTTTGCGAATCTTCTTTTTATTGGAGAGGTGGCGAAGAAGCCTTTACTGAAGATCATTCTGTGATTCATATCCAAAACGAAATGGATGAAGACGGAGGTTTTTCAGAGATTGTACAATGGGCATTAATGGGTTATCAAAATCCAATCATTTATTCTTCTGAATCATTGGAGGGCGAAGAAAAGACAGAGCTGTACATCAAGGTAACTGGTGAAGATTACAATGACTGGGCAAGTAACGTGATGATTTTTAAATCTGAAAAAACAGAACTCATTGTTACCTACACAATTTATGATGAATGCGGTGAAGAATACTTTGATAGCATTCAGCTATGGTCGTCTGAGAATGGTAAATATGAATTCATTCAAGATCTCAAAGAATTTCCTCTGATGATATTTGATGTTGATCATGATGACGACTTTGACATCTTATATGACACTTATGATCTGCACTACTCTCATGATTTTATTGGGGTGGATTATCCTAGTTGCTATATAGATGGAACTGATACAGTTTATGTTTGTGGGTGTTAAATAAATTACAAGACATCACTTTCGCCATTTCAATTCTTAATTCATGACAACTAACCAATAAAATCTTATCTTAGTTAGATGTCAGAGAATCAGGATAAAATTGATGAATTATTAAAGAAGCTAGATCTACTCATTAGTCAGCAAGATTCTTTTTCTAAAGAAATTGACTCATTGAAAGCTGAGATTAATGCTATCAATCCTAATCCTCAAAAGATAACTCCTGTTTCAGAAGCCACAGTTTCTAATGTTGTAGAAGAAGAAAAACTTGTTGAAATCAAGCCAACAATCACTGCTAAGGTTTTCCCAAATAGTACGAGCAGAATTAGCTGGCTATCAGACAATCCTATTGATGATATCAAAGATGAAGGCATCACACTTCAAAGTAAAACGACTTCTAAAGGCACGAACTACTCTAGTTTTCAAATCAACTTTGAAGGTTCAGAATATGAAATGTGTTTTGTGAAAAAAGGAAAATGGTTCTTGAGAGATATGAATGGCTCTTCATTGCTTCACGGTCTCTTCAAGAATGCAGGAACATCATTGCAAATTGCCTTCGGACAGCATAAAGATTCAGTAATCCAGTCAGACTCAGTCGTGGCGAACACACTAAAAATGTTAACGCTTTGCAAGGCTGACTTAGCTAGACAATTAAAAGCAGCTGCTTCAGGAGATACTCAAACTAAAACAGCTAAGGCTCCTAAAAAGGTCAAAGAGAAGTCAGACCTGGAAAAATATATTGGTGAAAACCTCATCACTGTAATCGGAATCATCATCCTATTTATTGGGGTTGTTTTCGGAGTAAAGTATTCAATTGATCACAACTTAATTAATCCTTTAACAAGAGTCATTTTAGGATACATTTTAGGAATTGCTGTTTTCACGGTTGGGTTCATCCTTAAGAAAAAATACGATTATTTCTCGGCAGTATTGGTGAGTGGCGCTATGGCCATTATGTACTTTATCACCTTCATAGCATACAATGAGTTTGATTTGATTCACAAAATGGTGGCCTTCATATTGATGATCATCTTTACAATATTCACTGTGTTCGCAGCCATAACGTACAACAGACAAATCATTGCCCACATAGCCCTTGTTGGTTCATATGCTATACCAGTACTGCTTAGTGATGGAACCGGAAATATCCGTGATCTCTTTATTTACATCACCATTGTAAATACAGGAATTCTCATCACGGGAATTAAGAAAGATTGGAAACCTCTTTATTATGTTGCCTTTTCTGCAACATGGATCATATTTGGATCTTGGTATATTTCAGACTTATACAAACAATCAGAACACTTCGAGATAGGAATGACCTTTGCCACAATTTTCTTCATTCTATTTTACATTACGTTTTTGGCTTACAAGCTCATCAAGAAAGAACAATTCGTTAAATCTGATATTGTATTGATTGTTCTTAACTCAACTGTTTTCTATGCAGTTTGCTTTGATATGCTAGACGCTCATGCCATTGGTAAGCATTATTTGGGAATTTTCACCTTGGCAACAGCCTGCATTCATTTCATTGTGAGTGTCATCTTATTTAAAACTAAGCTGGCCGATAGAAACCTATTCTATTTGTCATCCGGTATGGTGCTAGCTTTTTTGACGATTGCCATTCCAGTACAATTAGAAGGAACCTGGATTACACTATTATGGTCTATTGAGGCTTTAGTATTGTTTTGGATTGGAAGAACAAAGAATGTCACAATTTACGAGTACCTCTCCTATCCTGTCATGGCGATTGCTTTTGGAGGATTGGTGATGGATTGGTCGTACTTCTATCAATATAATTCATCAGTAGTTGAGAACTACCAACCATTCATGAATGTTACCTTTTTGACCTCTATCATATTTTGCCTTTCGTTTGGAGCTATCATGTTCATCAACATAAAAAAAGAATTTGGAGAGCGGTTAAGAGTTGATCGACCAGGCTTAATTCAGGGAATGACTTCTGTGCTAACAATTGTCTTAATTGCAGTGGTTTATTTCACTTTCAGATTAGAAATTGACCTGTATTGGAATAAACTCAATTACTCTACAGCTTTCATTGCGAACGAGACCTTAGACGAATGGAGCTTCCCAATTTTCAACCGTGATATTGTGCGTTTCAGAGGTGTTTGGGGAGTTAACTACACTTTATTCTTCTGTTTAGCCTTATTGAGCCTTAATAGTTTCAAAATAAAAAACAAGGCCCTTTCAATAGCAGCCATGTCACTATCTGCTTTAAGTATAATCGTTTTCCTTGTATATGGATTGCACGAGCTGTCTGAGCTCGTTGAAATGTACAAAAACGCTTATCAAGACGAACACTTTCTGCACGGTACAATGAATATTGCTATTAGGTATATTTCTTACGTCTTCGTGATTGCTTTACTGGTAATGATGTACCAAACAGTCAAAAAAGAATTGACAGCACTTAAGATGTATAGTGATTTATTCATTCATCTGGTTGTCTTAACCATCCTTTGTGCTGAACTGATGAACATCTTTGAACTAGCAAATCTTGCTGGTGTTGATAAACTAGGAATTAGTATTCTTGCTGGTCTTTACGCTATCTTTTTGGTGGCTATTGGAATTGCTCGCAAAAAAGCATATCTCAGAATCGCAGCATTTATCGTATTCGGAGTGGTCTTAGTTAAGCTGTTCTTCTATGACCTGAGACATCTTTCTACAATTTCTAAAACGGTTGTTTTCATTACTCTTGGAATCATCCTTCTCATCATTTCATTCATGTATAACAAATACAAACACACCTTTACAAATGAAGAATAGTTTTCTAATACTTGCTTTAATTGGCTGCTCGTTTGCATTTGGTCAATCATCAGATTATAACTTTAAAAGGGAGTTAACAGGTATCACTGATGACTGGCATTCGGTTGAATTACCGCTAGACATCTATGAAAAAGTTAGTCATGACTTGAGTGATATTCGAATTTTTGGGACCGACAAAAAAGGCAATGAATTCGAAGCAGGCTACATTTTAGAAACGAAATTTGATGAGTACATCACTGAAGAGGTTGGATTTAAAGTGATTAATTCATCTTCTCAATCTGGAGGATACTTTTATACGCTTCAGCTCTATAGAGATGAGATAATCAATGAAATTAGCTTAGATTTTGCTGAAAACAATTATGACTGGAATATAAGATTAGAGGGAAGTCAAGACCAAAAAGACTGGTACATGATTCAAAAGGATTATAGAATCCTATCTATTCAAAACAGTAGAATGAATTATGGCTACAACAGGCTGAATTTTAAAGATTCTAAATTCAAATACTATAGAGTTTTTGTTCCGGCAAAAACTGACCCTCATTTCATTTCAGCTAGAATATCGCACAAAGTGATGATTGAAGGTAAATCAACAGATTACAAAATTGTTTCACAAACTGTTACCGAAGACAAAGCAAACAAAGAGACCATTATCAATGTGAAATTAGATAAGTTCGTGCCTGTTCATAAGATTAAGATTGAGGCGAATGATGATTTCGACTACTACCGACCAATCAGAATTTTGTGTCCATCAGACAGTTCGAAGTCAGAGAAGGGTTATATAGTGAACTACTACGAGCCAAGTAATGGAACCTTTAGTTCGTTTGAAGAAAATGAATTTGAAGTGTCAAATGTCAATACCAAAGAGCTAAAAATTATCATCTCTAATAACGATAGCCAGCCACTAAACATCAGCAATATTAAAGTGAGCGGATATGTTAAACAGCTAGTGGCCAGATTTACCGAACCAGCTGATTATAGCTTAATGTATGGCAAAGAAAACGCCCACTCCGCCATCTACGACCTTGATCATTTTAAGGAATCAATTCCTGAAGAATTAGTTCCGTTGAAATTAGGTAAAGAGATCAAAATAGCCAGTTCAGAGGCAGCTACTGATAATTCAAGCTTTTTTGAAAACCCTATGTGGTTGTGGGGAATCATGGGATTTGTGATTCTTCTCCTAGGGTTTTTCACTTTTAAAATGTTAGGCTCGGAGAAAGGTAAAAGCGAAGACTAGTTCATTCACTTTAGACAGGTATAAAAATAGGTTATTTATTACCAACCAATAAATTTTATAATTCGTGATAGTAAGTAGCATATGAAATATTCGATCACTCTTTTGTCCCTCGTAGTACTCTTCGCCTCATGTCGTAAAGACCAGGCCGAACCCATTTCTGAAACTGCTCCATTACCATTGAGTGAGTCTGCTCCTCAAATTGTTATTGGTGATTCGACAGGAATGAAAATGAAGAATGTCAATTACACTTTATACTATCCTGATTATTATACGAATCAGTTGAATATACCTATTTGGCATACCGATACGAATGATTTGACAGCAATCTCAGCTATCAATCATGGGCCAGGACCTTGGGCATCTTATGGCCTCTCAATTACGAGTAATTCGACTTTAAAATTTAGGCAAATTGAAAACGGTTTTATTACTTATGAAGTTTTAGACTCATTTTACAATAACACTACTCCTGTTCAAGAAGTTTATGTTGAAGGTTATACTTGCAATCAAGGGCAATCAACCGGAGTAGTTCATGAGATGAGTGACCAACCAATGTATCTGAATGAAGGTGATATAATATCAATTGATGATTATTTTTCACAAGTTGTATCTCTGATTCGACCAGAAGTGTATAATGATCCATATCATGATTTTTCAAATCCTGATACGACTGTCATTTCTGGTATAAGCACCAATGTTTCTTGCAATAACATAGATGTAAGCCCCACCTATATTGGACTCAACATGGATGTTCAAGGTGTTCAAAAATTGGGCTGGATTAAAATTAGTACTGTGGGAGGAAATGGCATTGCAGTCAGTGTAGATCAAATTGCAATTCAGAGATAGTAAATACCCTAACTGTAAAGATGATTAAACAATCATCTTATACCCCACCCCTCTAACGTTTACTATTTTGACATTCTCATCAGAACCGAGTTTCTTTCTTAGTTTAGAAATAAAGACATCTAAGGTTCTACCAACATAAGCACCTTCGTCTTCCCAAACAATTTTAAGAATAGATTCTCTTTTAAGGGTGTTGTTCGCAGAAGAGTAAAGCAAGTTCAGCAGATCTGCCTCCTTAGTTGAAAGTTCGATTTCATCTTTACCCAAAGTCAATAACAAATTACGTTTATCAAATTGATACTTACCAATCATTATGAGGTCAGGATTGATCTCTACTCCTAAAGCCCTTCTTCTCCTAATGAAATAAAAGGCAATGAATACTGCCGAACCTATAAGAGCGACCAAAGAAAAAATCTGCAATCCGGATATTTTTGTCTCAACTGGTTCTACCATTGTTAACAAGTCTTCATCTTCATCCAAAATGTTGATTTCAATGATGTAACAATCAAAAGGAACAATTCTTCCTTGGCAAGCTTGCATTGATGCCTCTTGCACTTCATTCACCTCATAACTATGAATGATATCTTTCGTTTCACAATGAATGACTTCAACCAAATAGTTATCGGCAATATCATGATGAAGCATTATACTATCCGTTTTGTAAGTCAATGTTCCCGGATCAAATACAAAAGGGCCATCAAATGATATTTTGTACAAATTTTCATTCCTTTCAATTGGCAAAACACGAGTAGTAAAATCTCCTGAACTCAATAATAGCTCATGACCAATTAATCGCATAGCAACTTTCGTATGCTGCTCATCTTGTTTGCTCACCCCGAAAACATTTGTTGAAATCAAGAAAGAAACAATTAAATATGCGAAGTGCTTTTTAGTCATAAAACGAATTTAAACTAAAGTGAGCTTCTAAAAAATCTTTTCAATTCAATTTTAAGTCATTTTACACTAATTTACATTTCAAATCTTAGCTCTAAACGTCCCGTAAAGTCAGTAATCATTGATTAATGAGTACTTTAGAGCTCCGTGAGAATCATTGCTATTGTAGTTTACTTACATGCCTAAAATATTCATAGTTTTGTCAAAACACATTTATAATGAATACTATTGAGTCAAAAATCCTTGGAGCTTTAAGACAAAATGAAAGCATTGAAAACTGGTGGACAAGCGAACCAAAAGCAGTTCCTCTTGTAGAAAAGGACCTACCTTTTACTTTCATGGCAGTTGATTTTGAAGAGGATCAAAAATTTTTGTCAGACGCAGAGAAAGCCTTGGAGAATTTTCTCGAGCTTAACAGCTTTTATAAACTTCAAATTGCACCACAAATATTCGAAAATTTCGTAGAGTATTGCTCTTACATTTCTGAAACAGAAATTCCTGAAAACATGAAAGGAGCTCAACCTTTGAGTATTTGGAATCATGTTCATTGCAGTCAAGTGTTTTTAAGTCGCAGAGAGAAAAATGACAAAGACATTTATGTGGTTCTTGCTTGCGAATGTGAATGGGAGAAAGAACATGGTTTACAGCTTGTATTTAGACAAGGTAAAAAGCTGACCAGAGTGAGTGACCAAGATGGACACTTGACTGATGCTGACGCTTTTGATTTCCCAGATCACGAGGATAAACTTTTGGCTGGATTTTAAGAGATGCGTTCCTTTGCCATTATAATTCTGTCACTTTTAGCTTCTTGCAGCTCCCCTGACCCAACAAACGAATCTACTGAAAGCAATGACTCTGCTACCTTAGTTGAAGAGAGACTTTTCAATGAAGATTCTGTTCACTATTGGGTAAGCGCAGATTATCTTGAAAACTTGGCCGACACTCTTTCAATTTGTGATTGCTGGCGAAAAACTCAGTTTCATCTTCTCGAGATAGATACGGTTGAAATGAATCTTCATATTCAATCAAACCTTTTTCATTTCGGAATGGATAGCCAAGCTGATTTCCCATTACTAAGAAATGGAAATTCGTTTGAAAGTGATACCAGTCAAGAAAACTTCATCAACGAATTAATCTCATTTGAATATCCGATATCAAACTCTTTTGAATTAATGATAGGCAGCAAAGCACATACCTTTCATCAAAAGGCCTACCCGAAAATAAAAGATGCAGTAGATCGATATGGTGGCTATGGCATCAGTTGGGATTTATGGGACCAAAGTGCTATTCTAAATTCAACTGCTCTTCTAAATTATGATGAGATTGATTCCATCAATTCTACACAACATTACTTTTCAGTTGATTCTCTTCAATCTATGATTCACAAAGGTGAAGTTAGGAGTGGATGCTCTGATGATTTCAGTTATAATCATATGGGATATGAGAATGCAGCTGGTGAATTAGAGCATTTTCACCTTCAATTCTTTAAAGCAGAAGTCCGCCTTTATAAGGTGCCAGGAAGAGATAGACATGTCGAAGTAGAATTAGACCCGGATGAAATGCAAATTTTTGTAAATTCATCTTACTAAAAGCTGAATATGAAACATCTACACATTGCCTTATTCTTAATCTGTGCTACTTTCAACTCATTTGCACAAGATGATTTCGAATTGGTGAACGGTAAAATTAAAAGTCTCAAAATCCAGCAATTTACAGCAAGTTTAGATTCGGCCGGCAATTTAGTTGTCGGTCCTCAAAAAAGCGGATACAAGGGGTCTATCTACATCATAAATAATGAAAATGGAAATGAGCTTGTCAAATATTCAGATTATGATCATGAGGCAAAAACATCATACATGGCAAGGCATACGAAGTACAACAAGCAAGGCTTAAAAGATTCTACTTATACGTGGTTCAGGGAAAAAACAGCAGCAGATGGATTTACCCGTTACAAGTATGACAATAATGGAAACATGTTAAAGCGTGAGTATTTTTTTGACAACAAAAGAGTGAAACACACAAACGACAACACCTACAATTCAGAAGGGCAGCTAATCAGTTCGACAACATTGACTTGGAAACGACTATCTGACAAATACACTCATACTTATGATTCGAAGGGAAATAAAACATCTACCATTCATACTTCAATAGCTTATGATAAGAGCGAAAAACAGGACAAGACTTATTGGGAATACGACAATAATGGAAATTTGATAAAAGAAACGCATCATCACTTAGGTGGGAAACATATCAGTTATGAAGAGTTTGAGTACAACAATAAAAACCAAAAGATTAAAAGATGTGCTTATGATGACGGAAATGCTGAATGCTCAGGAGTGTTCGAATGGGTATATGATGAGCACGGAAATGTTATTGAAAAAAAGTGGTACGCCTACTATGATAAAGAAGGCTGGCAAGTAAGTGGTTTCTCAATATCTTCAAAAACCCATGAACGTAAGATTAACATTTCGAAAAACGTATACAAATACGATTCTATGAACAACTGGATTGAGAAAATTGAGTACTCAAATGAAGAGCCAATTATGATCATCAAAAGAGAGATTGAGTATTAAAGAGCTCTTGCTGGATAATAATAATAGAAATTAAAGCTTGTTTTTACCGGCCTTGTCAACAATAAATGAAAGTCGAATTTGGTGGGAACCTTTCGTGTATTCAGCCAAAGGACCAGTTACATAATCGTAGTTATATGCTAATTTGAATTGTTTATAGCGTGCTGTGGCTGCCAAAAGTAGATCCATCCCTCCACCTACTCCGATTCCGATTGAAAACAAATCCTCCTTGAACTGAAAATAGTTTAGATTCCAAAAGGCTGCAGTAGCGCCATCAAACTTAATTTGAAGCTGCGGAAAAATGTAGTGCTGTCCAATGCTGAATCTGTATCCGCCATTTAAATGGTAATGGATTGCCGTTGAAAACCCTAAGTCAGGTCTATTCAATTGGGTCATTGATAACCCAGCATATGCCTTTTCGGAATACCAAAATATTCCGGCGTCCAAATTAAAATCACATTTTGGTGATTGCACTGGAAGTAAAGGATCAATAATTGTTTGGGGAGGAACCCAATCTGAACTAAACTTCAAACTTTTGTATCCTGGTGTCAGGCCGATAGCCAATCTTGAATTGCTTAGTTTAAATTGAAAGTTGATGGGAACCCCAACTGAAATATAATTTGAAAAACCGACATTGTCTGCATTGAAAATAAAACCGATAGGCATGTTGAACTCCCTTTTTCCTCCCTTGGCACCCCAAACGACGTCAAATTCTGCATTCAGCATGAACGATCTAGGTGCACCATCCAGTCCTACATTTTTAGCTGAAGCCATAGCGTTCACAGAGAGCTTGTTCCAACTTCCAAATGATGCCGGATTACTCCAGAGCGGGGTAAAACCTTCAGAAACGAAGGTAGGTTCTTGCTGGGCAACTGTTGAGATGCTACATAAAACCAGTAAGGATAAAAAAACACTTTTCATAAAAAATGACCTTGGGTTAAATGTATAACATTTTGGCACATGTTAAAGTTACATTTATCCCAAGGTCAAACCTTAGATTGAATTGTATTAGTCTACACTAATCCATTCACTTTCATCCATCCTCCACCATTCTCACATTCTAATCCTTTTGCTTTCATTTGCGAAGTAGCTTGACCACTTCTCATTCCTGAAGCGCAGCAAAATACTACTGGCTTGTTCAAAGCCATAATTTGCTTTTCTTTCTTAGCATCTAATGGCAGGGGAAAGTTTTTTGATCCGGCTACATGCCCACCTGAAAACTCACCTGCTGATCTAACATCAATTATCACTGCACCTTGTGCGATCAATTCTTTTACATTCTCTGATCCACCTCCTAAAATTCTTCCTAATAATCCCATTTTAAATTTCTTTTTTTATCATTTTTTTATCCGGATTTGCTTCATACTTAACAAAAGCATTAATCCATATTTTTCGTGATAATCTGAAAGAAAGAGGAGCCAAAGCCAAAACAATGAATAACACCCAAGCGAATACGACAGCAGGATGAGAATCAACACCTAATACAATAAGCGCAACCCAAGTAGCCACAAATTGTGCGACTCCAAGACCATAACTTACGTACATTGCTCCAAAATAAAATCCTGGTTCGGGGTTGAATGATTCCCCACAATTTGGACATTCATTATGCATAGACATAGTTTTGGCCAAATTGTAAGGGTTTCTGCTCTCAAACATATCACCTTCGTGACACTTAGGACATTTCCCTCTAAAAACTGAATATAACTTTGTTCCTTTTTTCATTCTAATTATCTGATAACAAATTTCGGTAGTTAGTTTCTAATTCAGAGTGACCGATATCACATAAGAACAATTCTATTTCGGTGAAGTTCAATCTTTTGATTCTTCTCTAATATTTTCAAGACTCTTGAAATCACTTCTCGAGATGAGTTCAAATCATCTGCTATGGCTTGATGAGTTAACTTTAGTTCTTTCGTCTCGTGAACATCCCCTTTATCTCTTAAATATTGGAGCACCCTCTCATCCAATTGTTGAAACGCTATACCATCTATGGTATGCAACATTTCTCTGAAGCGCAGTTGATAGGTGTTCAAAATAAAATCTCTCCATTCAGGCAAATCTGACATCCAATTACCAGCATGATCTCCAGGAATTGATATTATAACAGTATCCTCTTCGGCAGTTGCCCTAACTTCACTGGGCTTACTCATTAAACAGCAATTAAGAGACATGGCACAAGTTTGTCCTTCGGTCAAATAATATAGAAAAAGCTCATTCCCTTCTTCATCTTCTCTAACCACCTTAATAGAGCCTTCGACAATTACGGGAATCGTTTTAAAATCGCCTCCGATTGACATGATTTCATCTCCGGCCGACACCTTCATAATTCGCCCAGAATTCACTAATTGATTCTTGAATTCTTGTGAATGGTTTGGGAAGGTTGAAGTTACGTAGTCAACAATTGTCATGTTCTTTTAATTTCTTTTTACGAATATCGGAAACTATTAACTAAAGCATGACATTCAATTATAAAAAATCGTAATATGTTCAAAACATTTCGAGACTTAAAACGTTCTTTATTTCTGAACTAAACAATTAATTTTAGATTTGTTTTATGGAAAACATTTATCAAGCTGAAGCTAAGGCTTTGAACGGACAAGATATTGATTTTGGAAAGTATAAAGACCAGGTCATGTTGATCGTTAATACCGCAAGCAAATGTGGATTCACGCCGCAATATGAAGGCCTTGAGACATTGAATCAAAAGCATGGTGAGAAAGGACTGGCAATACTCGGTTTTCCTTGTGATCAATTCGGCCATCAAGAGCCGGGAAGTGATTCTGATATTGCCGAAGGATGTGTAATCAACTATGGTGTTTCATTTCAAATGTTTTCTAAAATTGAAGTGAATGGTAAAAACGCTCATCCATTATTCGATTATTTAAAAGATCAAAAGGGAGGTCTTTTAGGTAAAAGGATCAAATGGAATTTTACGAAATTCTTGGTGGATAAAAATGGAACTGTCGTGAAGCGATATGCTCCAACTACAACCCCTGAAAGCATAGAGTCAGATATTACTGCATTACTCTAAACCGAAACTGAACGAGCAGAATGGTGAGCTCAGAAAAGCCAGAAGCGACTCTGCTCATTAATGTTCTATCATCTTCGCTTTCATCTTCTCTAATTGAGTTCCCAATTGATGAATGCTTGAATTAACTGCTTTGTTAAAATTTATTTCATTTGCACTTGCGAACATTGCCTGACCAGGAACGGATAGCTTTATTTCACAAACGTAATTTTCTTCATTTGGATGTTTCTCTGTTTTGAAAAAAACATGTGCATCAATTATCCACTCATATTTTCTCTCTAAACCTTCAAGTTTCGTATGTAGTTGTTCTTCTAGAGCGTCATTTTGAACTGCCTCTACGTATCTAATATCTGTTTTCATAAATTGTATTCTTACCTATGAATTTACGAAGAAAATTCTGGTAGAACAAGATGTTTGTGTTTTTCACGTTCATTTTTCATAAATTTGAACAAACAACTATTCGAAATGAAAAGATCAACTATATTATTTTCTCTTGCAATTCTAGGAGCGGCTGCAATCGCATCTTGTGAAAAAGAGCAACCTGCTGTTAACGTTGAAGGAAATTACACTGGTGTTTTTCAAGGTGTAGTAGACGGTGAAGACACCATTAAAGCAGACTACCCAGTCTTCGCTACATCTACAACAAAAAACAAAGTTAAAATCGAAGGTTCATTATTTTCAAGTTTTGAAGTCTTGGTTACTCAACAAGGAATTAATGTAGACCCTGTTTCTACTGATGAAAATGTTGGTGCATTCTTATATCAAGGAGATGTAAACGGAACCAAGGAGCTTTCATTTAGCTACTACAAGAATGGTGACACTGCTCACTATGTGGGCACTAAGCCTTAAAACTTACATTCTTTCAGGAACCTGAATTCCTAACAAGCCCATTGCGGTTTTGATTACTGAACCAACATTTTGACTCAGTACTAACCTCATGTTCATTTTTTGAGCATCTTCTTCTTTAAAAATCGAAACCGACTGATAGAAAGAATTGTACAGTTTCACGAGTTCATATGAATAGTTAGCAATCAATGCAGGAGAATATTCTTTACCCGCCATCTCAATCAAGTCAGGATAATCTGCCAAATGCTTGATTAATTCTCTTTCCGATTCATGCATTTCTATAGTTGTTTGAACCTCTGAGATGTTTTCAGCTTTTCTCAACAAAGACGATATACGCGCATGAGCATATTGTATGAATGGACCAGTATTCCCGTTCAAATCAACAGATTCTTCAGGGTTAAACAACATTCTTTTCTTTGGGTCGACTTTCATTAAGTAATACTTAAGCCCGCCTAATCCGATCATTCTGTATAGAGCCGTTTTCTCTTCTTCACTCATTCCTTCAATATGCCCTCTCTCTTGGGTCATATCTTTGGCTTTTTGAACAACATCATTGATCAAATCATCTGCATCTACAACAGTTCCCTCTCTTGATTTCATCTTACCTGTTGGTAAATCAACCATTCCGTAAGAAAGGTGATAACAGTTCTGCGCCCATTCAAACCCGAGTTTTTTAAGAATTAAGAAAAGTACCTTAAAGTGGTAATCTTGTTCATTACCTACAGTGTAAACTATTCCATCTAATTTCGGATAATCTAAAAATCTTTGATAGGCCGTTCCAATATCTTGTGTCATATAAACAGCCGTACCGTCTGCTCTTAAAACCAACTTTTCATCTAGGCCTTCATCCGATAAATCAATCCAAACTGAACCGTCATCTTTCTTAAAGAAAGTACCAGACTCTAATCCTTTTTCAACTAATTCTTTTCCGGTGATGTAAGTATCTGACTCATAATAAAGCTTGTCAAAACTAACTCCCATTGATTCATAAGTGACATCAAAGCCTTTATAAACCCAGCCGTTCATTTTCTCCCACAGGGCATATACTTCAGGGTCTTTTGCTTCCCATTTTAATAACATCTCTTTCACATCTTTCATGATCTGAGTTTGGTTATTAAGTAGCTCTTTTATCTTCCCCTCAATCGCTTTCCTTGCCTTGTCATCTTCTTTTTCTGCAGATGCTGCACTTAATCTTTTGTACTCAGCAATCGCATTCTCATCCCCATTCCCAAAATTTCCTTCACTCCACTCTTGCGACAAAACTGCGAGTTCTTCTTTTAAGGCCTTATCAAAAGCAACATAGTACTTCCCTACAAGTTTATCCCCTTTCATTCCTGATGATTCAGGAGTTTCCCCCTCGCCAAATCTTTCCCAGGCCAACATACTTTTACAGATATGAATTCCTCTATCGTTAATGATTTGAGTCTTCACCATCTCGTAACCATTCACTCCTAGAATCAGAGAAACAGAGTGTCCTAAAAAGTTGTTTCTTAGGTGCCCTAAATGCAATGGTTTGTTTGTGTTCGGAGATGAATACTCTACCATTTGAATTTTAGATTTAGAATGATCTAAACCATAATTCTCTTGAGCATCAATAACTTTTAGTTGTTCTAACCAGTAAGAATCAGCTATTTCGAAATTCAAGAAACCTTTTACAGTGTTGTAAGCAGTTACGAGATCAATTGACTCCATCAATTTTTCTGCAATTTCAGCTCCAGTTTCTTCAGGACCTTTTTTAGAAATCTTTAGAAATGGAAATACGACTAAGGTAATATCACCCTTGAAATCTTTCCTTGTTTTTTGAAGTTGGATTTGTGCAGGATTAACATCTACACTGTAAAGTTCACTAATAATTTTGAGCAAGGCCGGAGCCAATTTTGATTCCAAGTTCATTTATAATCGATTTTCGATATGATGGGTAAATTCTTCTAATATGTCGTAGGCAACTTCGGCCATACGATTAATCTTTTCGTCTAAGCAAGGATTAATTTCAACCACTTCAATGCAGTTCACTTTATCCCATTTAGCAAATTCGCTCAAGAAATGTTGAGCTTCTTCAGGTGAAAGTCCATTCTCTACCGGAGTTCCTGTACCTTTCGAAACCATGATACAATCCATTGAGTCAACATCAAATGAGATATAAACCATGTCGCAATCAGCTAATTTCGTCTTCACCTCATCAGATACGGCTTGCATGCCCTTACTCCTGACCTCATCTACCGAATAGTTTTTAATACCGTTTCTTTCAATAAATTCGTCTTCAGGTTTTTCTGTGTCTCGAACTGAAATGAAAACCACATCTTCAGGCTTCACTTTAGGGCTAACTCCACCCATGTTTTTCAACTTAGCCCAGTAATCAACTGTATTAGGATTCGGCTCATTAATCTGAGAATCAAGATTATCTGTACCTAAAGCTGTTGCTAAAGGCATTCCATGAATGTTACCTGAAGGAGTAGTATAAGGTGTGTGAATATCGGCATGAGCGTCAATCCAAATCACTCCCAAACGTTTATTGGGGAATTGTTTCTTAATTCCAGCAATGGTTCCTCCCGCACAAGCATGATCACCTGAAAGCACTAATGGAAAATCATTTTCGCCTAAAACGTGTGAAATTACATCTGCCGTATTTTGGTAAACATTCACCAAACCATCAATACGCTTCGCAAATTCAAAATCAGTTGGTTCGTTTAACAAATCGTTCTCATGAGCAATTTCAAACCGTTCAAACTTTCCGAAATAACCACTATTCTTATTGTGGGCAACCACCTTCAAGGCCCCAACACCTAAGCTAGCACCTCGAGTTCCTGCTCCTATTTCAGAAGTGTTTTCAATGATTTTTATTTGAGGCATAAATAAGTTTTAAGAAAGCAAATTTAATCTTTTTCAAGGGGATATTAAACATTTGAGCAGAAGGTCTGAATAAAATGATATATTTGTTATTCAAATTCCTGAAAACGAGAATGAAGAAATTACTACCATTACTAGCTTTGCCATTATTATTCGTAACAAGTTGCGGAAAAAGTAAAATCAAAGAAGGCGAACTCACATATGACGTTACTTATCCTTATATGGAAGTGACTGGACTTATGTCGGCTATTTTACCAAAAGAGATGACAATTGTTTTCAAGGGAACAAAAATGATGACCACAATTTCAAGAGGTCGAATTTTTGAAACTAAAGTAATCACTGATGAAGCGGACAATTCAATTGAAATGCGTCTTGATTTCGGAGATAAAAAATATTACTGTCAACTAACTTCTGAAGAAATTAAGAAGTTGCAAGATTCTCAGCCGGTATACGAACTTACCAAAACTACTGAACAAGATAGTTTGCATGGAGTTTGGGCTACAAAGTACACTGTTTCTTCTCAAGATAGCATACAGCCTGCTGATGCTTGGTTTACAGAAGACCTAGAAGTTCAAAAAGGAGCATGGTTTTCAGCCTATAAAGATTTAGTTGGA
>Ga0316204_10003203_pt1 | contig 33706 bp, 27 predicted proteins | sample 6monrhotite_MG_2_FD_205661 | JGI IMG/M metagenome (GOLD analysis project Ga0316204, IMG submission 205661) | Microbial mat bacterial communities from mineral coupon in-situ incubated in ocean water Damariscotta River, Maine, United States -... | ecosystem: Environmental > Aquatic > Marine >... | reverse complement strand
AAAATAAAATCTCTACTAAATGGCAATAAAGTATCTCCCCAAAATGAATTCGGAGCAGTATCCCATGTACCATTATTAGATCCTCCCATCATGTGAATATCCATGTGATTCACATACATTTCATAGGGCACACCAACCGCCTCTGCCTGATTGCTAATTGGCAATGCACCATAAGTGGTAGGCAAAGTTGTCAGTCCAAACGGATTCCCTACGTTATAAGGGACAGTAGGATCTTCAGTTCCGTGCATGATCATGATCGGCACATCACCTGCTTGCATAAATGTTGTATCAATAGTTGCTCCCCAAAAATCTAGCACGGCTTTAACTTTAGAAGTATGATTAAAAGAATTTCCTGCACAATCTGTACATCCTAAATCATTTACTGTTCCGCCACCATAAGTACTTGCTGGTCTTTCTGATTCTTCATCCAAATAAGCAACATGATAGGCTACAAATCCACCAGCAGACATCCCTCCAAAAAATACATTATTGGTATCAATATCGTAAAGACTCATGTTCTCTTTGAAATATCTCACAGCAGCTTTTCCGTCTTGAACAGCTCTATAAACAGCTCTCTCTGCACTCTCTTGATCTAGCGGATTGAATCCTTTTCTATAATCAATAGTTGCCGCCACAAAACCTTTTCGGGCAAATGTGTCACAGATGGCATGCATGTTATCTACATCTTTTGATCCGTTAACAAAACCTCCTGCATGGGCAAAAATGATGAGTGGTCTCTTTTGATTTAAATCTCCGTTAGGCTGAAATACATCTAAAAACAAATCTTCATCCCAATAAGGGAATACCCATTGTGGGGCAGACCCATATTGGATATCAACCTGACTTAAAGTTGGAAATATTGATTCTTTATATCTATTCGTATCTAGAGTTTGTGCAAATGAAGACGCACCTAAGAAGAGGAATAAAAGAGTGTAGAGTTTTTTCATAATTACAATTTACCTAAAAATTGGCTACTGAGAAACTAGTTTTAGACTAACAACCCAATTTTAATCGACCAATTTATTTTTTAATAATCTTTTTAGTGATGAGTTGAGATTCGGCCCGTACTTTCAGAAAATAAATCCCCGAGTCAAATCCAGACAAGTCAAGCATTTCATTTTCAACAGCTTCGGTAATCGAATAGATGACTTTCCCATCCACATTGAAGATGACTAATTCATCTATAGGAACATTCGAAGCTATATAAAGTTCCCCATGACATGGGTTAGGATAAATATCAAGATTGAATTCTGACTCAGAATCAACTCCTAGATCATCATCAACAACTACATGAAATTTTAAGGTATCACTTGCTGCGAGCAAATGGTTAAACTCAATTACCTCAAGATCATAGTTGCCTGGAGTTACATATTTCAGTTCAATTTCAGAAGAATTAGTATTAGTCAATTCATCAATATTGCCAGAGTCGAATGTCCATAAATATTGAGAATTCGCATCATCTACAAGTTGGTGCGTGTAGATTTCGTTCAAACCGAGATAAACTGTGTCTGGAGATATCTTCGAAGGAAAGGGCCTTATTAATTCAAACAAGAAATCGGTTGTTTGAGGTAAAAGAGTATCTGTCCAAAAAGAATTTGGTGCACCACTCCAGGCTCCATTCGAAGTTCCATTTAATTGATGTTCTCCATTCTCAACAATTGTTGCCTCATAGGGAACACCTATTGCTTCGCACTGATTTACTATTGCAGACGCACCATAGGCAACAGGCATTGTTGGTACTCCAAATATATTTCCACTTGTATATGGAACAACTGCATCTGCCGTACCATGATAAATAATAACAGGAACATCTCCAACTTCAATTACCGCGCTATCAAGAACACCTCCCCAGCAATCAACCACGGCTTTCACTTGAGATGTGTGCGTGTAGCTATTTCCACTACAATCAAGACACCCTAAATCTGGTTTAAACAACCCCATATCATACGTACTTGCTGGTCGTTCTGCTTCTTTATCTAAATAAGCAACATGAAGAGCAATAAAGGCTCCAGCCGACATTCCTCCAAAAAAGATATTATTGGTGTCAATATCGTAAATGGAAGCATATTCTTTGAAGTATCTAACTGCCGCATTCCCATCTTGAATTGCTCGATAAGCAGCACGTTCTGCTCCATCTGATTCCAAAGGGTCATATCCTTTTCTGTAATCAATAGTGGCAGTTACATACCCCATTCTAGCAAATGAATCACACAGAGCTGTGATGTCGTCATAGTCTTTATTTCCATAGAGAAAACCCCCTTGATGAGCAAAAATTATTAGTGGTCGTTCAGGATTAAGGTCACCGTTTGGTTGAAATACATCTAAAAATAAATCAACATCCAAATTAGGCCAAATCCATTGAGGCGCGGTTCCGTACTGAATATTTTCAGTTTCTAGAGAAGATGCAAAGATGGTTTCTCGATACCTATCAGGATCAAGAACTTGACTGAATGAATAAGATGAGAGGGCAAAAAGAAATATTAATAATAATGCGCGCATAATTTTCTTTGCGCAAAAATAATGCAAAGAGATTAATCTACCAAAAAGATAGAATTTAAAACTTCAGTTAGCGTTTGGCCATTCTTTTCGATCATTTGCGGAACAATACTTTGTGGCGACATACCTGGATTCGTATTCACTTCTATCAAAGAAGGCGTTCCATCTTCACTCACCATGTAATCAATTCTTGCAAACCCTTTCAATCCCAATCTCCTAAATACAGACTTAGACAAGTCTTGGATGTTCTTTGTCCACACATCTGATATTTCAGCCGGGGTGACTTCATTTGATTTGCCTTCATACTTCGCCTCATAATCAAAGTAGTCATTATGAGTTATAATTTCAGTTAAAGGCAAGGCATGAACCCCATCTTTATCTAAATACAATCCACACGTGATTTCGCGTCCTGATAAAAAAGCTTCTACCACTACTTCATCTCCTTCAGAAAATGCTTTTGCAATTGCTTCTGGCATCTCCATCAAAGTTTTCACTTTAGAAATTCCAAAACTTGATCCGCCATCATTTGGTTTCACAAAGCAAGGAAAACCAAGCTCGTCAGCAATTTCAATTGGATTGGGTGTCTCACCTCTTCTAATTAATATTGCCTTTGCAGTATCCACACCAAATGCGCGTAAAAAACTATTACAAGCCCATTTATTAAAAGTCAATGAAGAAGCAAAGGCCGAAGAATTGATATAAGGCAATTCAATCATATCAAAATATGCCTGAAGTTTGCCATCTTCACCTGGTGTGCCGTGTATTGTAATTAAAGCCAAATCAAAAGCAACAACTTCTTCATTAATCAGAAAGGTGAATTTATTTTTATCTATCGGAAAAACGCCACCTTTTGAATGAACATGCCAAGACTTTTTGCTGACTTCGACCATGTATGGTTCGTAAAGTTCATTGTCAATTGACTCGAATAGCATTCCGGCACTTTTCTGAGAAATTTTAAACTCAGAAGAATAACCACCATAAATTACAGCAACCTTTTTTTTCATAAGCTCAGTTAAAAGAATGACATGAATTCATCATTTGTCATATTATAGGTGTAATCCACCTTCCACTTTTTCTTAAAAATTATTATTCCGGCCTTGATGTCTCCAGCTATGTTAAAGGCAATTCCTTCGCCTGTAATCAAGTTCCAAATGGATGCAAATGAGCTTTTCACAAAATTACTCGCGTCACCTACTAATACAAATGGATATGCAGCCTCTGATTTTTTTTTGATTTTTATCTTGTCTTCAATCCTAACCCATCCGCAATCCTTTTCTGCAATCTTCAAGAACAAAGCTGACGGTTTAATCACGACAGTAATTTTGTTTGGATTTTCAATTATGTAGTCAAAACCAATGTTAACCTTGCCGTCCTTTTTCTCTACAGTGAAGTTTTCCATTCCTTTGAAAATTAAATCTTCAAAAGCTAAAGAGTTGAATCCAATAAATAGGAAAAATAAGAAGGCAATTTTTTTCATTTAGTTTGATTTTAATTCTGCGTAATTTTTATAAAACAAAGGAATCGTCTCTATTCCTTTATAGAAATTGAATAGACCGTAATGTTCGTTAGGCGAATGAATTGCGTCAGAATCAAGACCGAAGCCGAACAAAACAGTTTTAATACCAAGTACTCTTTCAAACATTGCAACAATAGGAATTGACCCACCTGATCTTAAAGGAATCGGAGTTTTTCCGAAAGTAGATTCCATTGCCAAACTTGCCGCCTTATACTCTAAAGAGTCTACAGGAGTTACCGCGGGCTCACCTCCGTGGTGAGGTGTCACAACAACAGAAGTTCCAGTAGGAGCAATTGATTCAAAATGTGATTTAAACAAATCTGTAATTCTATTATAATCTTGATTAGGCACTAATCTCATTGAAATTTTAGCAAAAGCCTTTGAAGCGATTACAGTTTTCGCACCTTCACCAGTATAACCACCCCAAATTCCGTTCACATCTAGTGTGGGTCTTACTGTTGCTCGCTCTAAAGTTGTATATCCTTTTTCGCCATCAACATCTTTAATGCCTAAAGCATCACAATATGCCTTTTGTGAAAAAGGTGCATTTGCCATAAGTGTTTTCTCTTCTTGAGAGATTTCTTCAACATTATCGTAAAAGCCAGGAATGTTTATGTGATTGTTCTCATCAGTTAAATTCGCTATCATTTCAGCCAATGCGTTAATCGGATTAACAACTGCTCCTCCATAAAGTCCGCTATGCAAATCTCTATTTGGCCCTGTTAATTCAACCTCAACATAACTAAGTCCTCTAAGGCCAGTTGTTATTGTCGGCACATCATTCGCCATAATTCCTGTATCGGAAACCAATATCACATCAGCACTAAACCTTTCTGAATGTTGTTTAATAACATCTTCTAAGTTTTCAGATCCCACTTCTTCTTCTCCCTCAATCAAGAATTTAACATTACAAGGTAGCTCACCAGATTTCCACATGGCTTCAAAAGCTTTCACTTGCATAAACATTTGACCTTTATCATCACAAGCTCCTCTAGCAAAGATGGCTCCTTCTGGATGAATATCAGTCTTCTTAATGACAGGTTCAAAAGGTCCTGATTCCCAAAGTTCAATAGGGTCAGGTGGTTGAACATCATAGTGACCGTAGACTAAAACAGTAGGTAATTTTGGGTCAATTATTTTATCTGCATAAACAATAGGATGTCCTGCGGTTTCAATTAACTCTATATTGTCTGCTCCCGACTCTTCAAGATTGGTCATAAGAGCTTTCGCCATGTTAAGTACGTCATTGGTATATGCTGAATCTGCACTAATACTTGGAATTTTCAGAAGCTCCATTAACTCATTTAAGAATCGATCTTTGTTTTCTGAGATGTATTGATTTGTCATGTAATTTGAGTGTCTTTCGGTAAAAATAGCAATTGTTTGAATGTCTTTTCTTATTAGACCGAAAAAAAAAATTGTACTTTGTGCAACCTTTTTAATTTGAATTCTGTCTTAGAGGCAGTGATATTCAAAAATACTCGAAAAAATGAAGAAAAATAGTTTAATCCTCAGCATGATATTCCTTCTTACGGGATACGTGTCTCATGGACAAATTGTCGTTGACAATGCGACGAATACCCCAGAAGAACTAGTACAAAATGTACTTGTAGGTACAGGTGTAACAGTATCTAACATTCAATTTAACGCTTCAGTGCCTTTCGCGCAAACAGTGCAAACGCAAGTTGGTTATTTTGATGCAACTGGAACAACATTCCCTCTTTTAGAAGGTTTAGTTTTAGGTTCTGGAGATGTTCAAGTTTGTATTGGACCTAACAATTCTGGTTCGGCAACTAATAATAATGGTGTTGCTCCAGACCCAAATGACTTGGATTTAGCACAAATTGGTAGTCCATTTACAATGAACAATGAAGCTATTCTTGAATTTGACTTTGTTCCTACTGGGGATTCAGTTTTATTCAACTACATTTTCGCTTCTGAAGAGTATCACGAATATTCAACTTCATCTTTTAATGATGGGTTCGGATTTATTATTTCGGGACCTGGTTTTGCAGGTGGTTTTTTAAATGGTGGTGAAAACATTGCTATTGTTCCTGGAACTGTAAACTTGCCAGTAACAATGAATAACCTTAATAATGGTTCATCAAATACAGGACCTTGTACTAACTGTGCTTACTTAACTGACAACCCAACTGGTTCTCCTGATTTACAATTTGATGCTCACACTGTTATTTTACAGGCTGCTGCTCAAGTACAATGTGGTGAAACTTATCATATTAAATTAGTTATTGGTGATGCTGGTGATACAGCATTTGATTCTGCAGTATTCTTAGAAGCGAATTCTTTTAGCTCTAACAGTCCTGACATTTCTATTGACTTAGTTGATATTAATGGTGACCCACTAGTTGGAAATGAATTAATTGAAGGATGTTCTTCTGCCGCAATTAACTTCATTAAGCCAAATGGATACACTGACTCTTCTTATGTTGTTGATATCAATGTTTCTGGTACTGCTACAAACGGAACAGATTACTCAAATATCTCTCCTAACTATACGATCCCACCTGGACAAGATACTTTAACGGTAACTATTGATGCATTAGCTGATCTTATTGGAGAAGGTAATGAGACTTTAATTATTGAAACATATTATGTAACTCCTTGTGGAGATACAATGACAGTAAGTGCTGATATCGTAATTATTGATAATCCACCTTCTTATAATGTTTTTGCTGATGATGTTGTTCTTGATTGTCCAACAAATACAGTAGATGTTACTGCTTGGACTGATGGAGGAATTCCTAACTTATCTTATGATTGGGGTATTTATGGTACTGGAGCTACGGCGGCCTTACCTGGAAACATTAACGGAACAACTCAATACACAGTAACTGTTACTGATGAATGTGGAATGGTTCAAGACACGACCGTCAACGTCACATTGACTGCCGCTCCGGTTCCTACAATTACATTTAACCAAAATACATTTACTATTTGTCCTGGAGATGTTGTAGATATTGATGCAACAATCAACAACCCATATGACGTTGGTTCTATTGTTATTGACTGGCAACCGACTGGAGAGACAACTGAAGATATTACAGTAAGTCCTGTTATTGAAACTTGGTACTATATGAGTTTAAATGATGGATGTTATGATATCATTGATTCTGTAAAAGTTGAAATTGGAACAGTAGATCTTACTGACATCTCAATTGTAAATGCAGTTTCTTGTCCTGGATTAGGTGGATTCGTAGCTGGTGAAGTTCACGTTTTACCAGATGATCCAACAAGTACTTACACTTTAACAGGAACAGCAGTTGTTGGACCTCAAAATGATGGTGACTTCACAGGTCTTGCGCCGGGAGCTTACTTCTTAAACGTTACTAACTCTGACGGATGTTTCATTGATACTGCTGTAACAGTAGGAACAGACGGAAATATTCCACAACCAATATTTGTAATGGACTCATTGAGAGATGTTACTTGTTTCGGAACTAATGATGGTGGAGCTTACGTAGATGATATTGAAAGCTTACCTGTACCAACAGGACCATATGATGTTGTTTGGACTCACACTTCTGGTGTTCACTTCTCAGAAACAGTTTCAGGAATTGCGGGTGGTAACCCAGATTCAGAAGTTGATGATCTTTACGGAGGACAATGGATTGTAACAGTTACTGATGCTGTTGGATGTCCTTGGTCTAACATCTTCGAAATCTTTGAGCCAGACGAATTAACTGTTGATTGGACTTACAATGACCCAACATGTTACCAATTCACTGATGGTTCTGTTACTGTTAACGCTGATGGTGGAAATGGTGGAAACACTTACCAAATTTGGGATGCATCTCAAACGATCTTGAATCCTGGAAACACGAATACTGCTAACACTTTAGGTGAAGGATGGTATTATGCAGACATCACTGATATGAACGGATGTTATGTACTTGATTCAGTTCAATTATTCCACCCAGGAGAACTAGACATTGACTTAACTATTGATCAACCATTATGTTATGGTCAACCAACTGGTTTAGCAACTGTTGATACTGTATACAACTATACAGGTGCATTCAACCAAATTGCTTACTTCTGGTCTCCAAACCCATCAGGAAATCCTAATGGAATCGGAACTAATTGGATCAACCACATGGGACCTGGTCCTTACAACTTGACTATTAATGATGAGAACGGTTGTTCTAAAACATTCGATATGTCAATTGTTTATCCACCTGAATTAATTTTCACTGAATTAGGAATGGAAGAAGCTTACTGTAGACAGTTTAATTACCAATCAGGAAACGGAGTTGTGTTTGCTGCTGCTGGTGGAGGAACACCTGACTACACTTATACTTGGACTAACTTAGGAACAGGTGCTACTTCTAACAACACTACTTGGGGTGGATTGAATCCTGGTCTTTACTACATCTTAGTACAAGATGGAAACGGATGTTTGATGGCTGATACTGTTCAGTTAGATTCATTGAATCCTATTTCTGACTTTGATGTGGTTTCGGCTCAATTCTTAACACCAGACTTATATGAAGGTACTGCTGACCCTGAAGTTTGTATTGACTTCACTAGCATCTCTCAAAACTATGCTAATCCGAACAATCCAAACGCGGATACGACATTCTTCTGGAACTTGAATTATGACGCATCTAACCCTGGATTTGGATGGCAAATTTCACATGACGTGAATGCGGTTTATGACACTTGCTTCTCTGATTCAGGACACTATGAAGTGTGTTTGGTTACGATTAACAAGAACGGATGTTCAGATACAGCATGTAAAACAATGATTATTTATGATGCACTACAATTTACACCAGTGAACATCTTTACACCTGATGGAGATAACAATAACGATTTCTTCACCTTTGATTATTGGGCGCAAGCAGTTGCAACCTTTGAATGTGTAATCGTTAATAGATGGGGTGTAACAGTTCATATTATGAATGACATTACTGACCAATGGGACGGAACAGACATGAACGGTTCTCCGCTTCCTGATGGAATTTACTACTACACTTATACTGGAGTGTCAACAGACAACACAGCATTTAGTGGCCAAGGATTCACCCATATAGTTGGATCCGGACTTTAGTAATAAATCTTAAATAATTGAAACGTCCTGACTTGATTGTCAGGACGTTTTTTGTTTGGAACAATTCTGCATCTATGAAAGGTTCTATAAAAAAAGGCCACTCAAATTGAGTGGCCTTTTTTTATAATTACTTGATGTCATCTGTGAAATGACCTTCGTGTTTTCCCTTATCAAATTTCTCTTGATTGAAAGTGGCTGATCCATTTTTAGGAATCGAAAGCGACTCCCAATCTGAGCCTTTTATATGCTTGCCTAGAAAGACCATCTGACCAACGTGATACGAGTAATGATTCATTTGCCTATTAAAGGCTTCAATAATTGTGTGCTTTTGATTTCGGATATAAATTGGACGGTCAAAATTTGAAGGAGTAATGGCATATAATGCTTGAAAAAGACACATCCAACCTTGCTCCCACTTTTCGATCAATTGCTCCTTCGTCTTAATCTGCTCTTCAAATTCGAGATCTCTTTTTCGCCACTCTTTCTCTCCATCCTCGGTCAAAAAATTAGTCCATCTTGACATCATGTTTCCCCACAAATGGTTCACAATGATGGCAACAGAATTAGATTCTTCATCAATTTTAACATGAATTTCTTCTTCAGAAAGAACTAAAATGGTTTTATCGCCAAGCGATTTATAATACTCGAATTGCTTAATGACGCTATTTAAATAATTTGGAATCATTCTTCTCCTTCAAAATGGTTCCAACCTTGAGCTGTCAATGGAATTTGCGTTCCACCTCTATCAACAATTGATGACCCAGCATTCTTATCTACAAAATGACCAACAACAGTCAAGTGCTCATTGTCTTTCACTTTATCATAGTCTGTTTGAGATATTGAAAACAATAACTCATAGTCTTCGCCACCATTCAAAGCGGCCGTACTAGCATCTAAGTTAAAATCCCTAGCAGCATTATAGGTTTCTTGATCAACTGGTAGCTTCTCATCATAAACCACCACTCCTAACTCACTGTGTTTAGCCAAGTGAAGTGCCTCAGAAGCCAAACCATCAGAAACATCAATCATAGCAGTTGGTTTAATACCAAGCTCTTTTAAAAAATGTACAATATCTTTTCTTGCTTCAGGTTTTAATTGTCTTTCAAGGATGTAATCACACCCTTCTAGTTCTGGCTGCATTTCAGGATTATCTTTATAAACCTCTTTTTCTCTTTCTAGAATTTGAAGACCCATATATGCTCCACCTAAATTTCCAGATACAACAAGCAAATCATTTTCTCTTGCACCTGATCGGTATACAATTTCGTCTTTAGCAACTTCACCAATTGCGGTAATAGAAATGATCAAACCTGATGTCGAAGAAGTGGTATCTCCACCAACTAAGTCAACTTGATACAATTCACAAGCTTTATGAATGCCTTTGTAAATCTCTTCAACTGCCTCAATTGAAAACCTATTTGATAGGGCAATCGACACAGTAATTTGTGTCACATCACCATTCATGGCATAGATGTCAGAAAAATTGACGATCGCAGCTTTATATCCGAGATGCATTAAGGGTACATACATTAAGTTGAAGTGAATTCCTTCAACTAACATGTCGGTAGTAACCAACTGATACTTATCTCCTGCATCAATTACGGCCGCATCATCTCCTACTCCAAAAACGGTAGAATCTTGATACTTTTTGGTGTCTTTTGTTAATCTATCGATCAATCCAAATTCACCTAATTGGTCTAATTCTGTTCTTTTATCCATATCTAAAAAATCCCTTTTGCCATTTTTCGTTGACAAAAGGGATCGATTTTTTTATTTTCTAATTGATTAATCTAAAGATCCTATCATCTTTTTTGGATCAACCCATTCTTCATATTTCTCTGCCGGAACATATCCTAAACGAATAGCTTCTTCTTTCAAAGTTGTTCCGTTTTCGTGTGCAGTATTGGCAATCTCTGCAGCTTTGTAATATCCGATTTTAGTATTCAAAGCAGTCACTAACATTAGAGAATTGTTCAATAACTCCTGAATTCTTGGATTATTTGGCTGAATTCCTTTAGCACAATTTTCATTGAATGATACACAAGCATCACCTATTAATCTCGCCGATTGTAAAAGGTTAGCAGCCATCATTGGCTTGAACACATTCAATTCATAATGTCCTTGCGTTCCGGCCACTGTAATGGCAACATCATTACCCATCACTTGTGCACAAACCATAGTAATGGCTTCTGCTTGAGTTGGATTAACCTTTCCTGGCATAATAGAAGACCCTGGCTCATTAGCTGGGATAATCAACTCTCCAATTCCTGATCTAGGACCAGAAGCCATCATTCTAATATCGTTTGCAATTTTATTGATTGAGACCGCAATTTGTTTCAACGCTCCGTGAGATTCAACAATTGCATCATGTGCTGCTAAAGCTTCAAATTTATTTTCTGCTGTAATGAAAGGAATGCCAGTAAATTCGGCAATGTACTTCGCTACTAAAACGTCATAACCTTTAGGTGTATTTAATCCAGTACCTACTGCAGTACCACCAAGAGCAAGCTCTGAAAGATGTGCTAAAGTATTTTTTAAAGCTCTTAATCCGTGATCTAATTGAGAAGCATATCCTGAAAACTCTTGTCCTAAAGTAAGTGGAGTCGCATCCATTAAGTGTGTTCTACCAATTTTCACGACATCTTTAAATTCTGCTGATTTTTTTCTGAAAGTATCCAACAAAGCTTCAACTCCAGGAATTGTAGTTTCTAAAATCATTTTATAAGCCGCGATATGCATTCCAGTAGGGAAAGTATCGTTTGATGATTGCGATTTATTTACATCATCATTAGGCATCAATGTTTTTTCTCCTTCGCCAATCTTATTACCTGCTAACTCATGCGCTCTGTGAGCCACAACTTCATTAACATTCATGTTAGATTGAGTACCTGAACCGGTTTGCCAAATCACTAAAGGGAACTGATCATCTAGCTTTCCATCCAAAATTTCATCACAAACTTGACCAATTAAATCTCTTTTAGAAGCATCTAACACTCCCAACTCACAATTTGTGAAGGCTGCTGCCTTTTTTAAGTAAGCAAAACCTCTAACGACCTCAATTGGCATAGATCCTGCAGGACCAATTTTAAAATTATTTCTTGAGCGTTCTGTCTGCGCACCCCAATATTTATCGGCAGGTACCTTAACTTCGCCTATCGTATCTTTTTCAATTCTATATTCCATTTATACTTTATTTCAGAATTAATATTAACTTTATCCCACAATTAATTGACAAAAATAATATAAATCATGGTTGCATTAGGTCTCGCTTTATTTCTTTGTATCGGATTACTAGCATTTTGGGTATTAGCTTTTCTTTTAGGATTTGCTGTTCCTTTCTGGTTAACACTTGGAGCTCTTGAAATGTTAAGACCAAAAAGATTAAAAGAAGCGGTGGACACTGAAGCCTAGATTTATTTTCTAAATAATATTAAAAAAGCCCCTTTCTTTTTGATTGGGGTTTTTTTTTATGCAATTTCTAGTACTCTTTCTGGTGGTCTTCCGACTACTGCCTTATCTCCGTTCACAAAAATTGGTCTTTCAATTAGTTTTGGAAATTTTACCATGGCATCAATCCACTCTTTTTCACTTAATTCCTTGCCCTTAAAATTTTCTTTGAATGCAGGTTCGCCTTTCCTAATTAGCTCACTTGCTTTCATTCCAAGTTTAGAAAGGACATCCTTGATATCAGAAGCATTCGGAGGATTATCCAAATACTTATATTCTTCAAATTTCACCTTATTTTCATTCAAAATTTCAACCGCACATCTGCTTTTAGAGCAACGGTTATTGTGCCAAATTTTCATTTTTACGTTTTAAGCATATGATTATTGGTTAAATTTAGACAACTTTTTGAGTAATACTAACGTATTACAAACGATACTGATAGACTTTACGTCATTAAATTGAAATGAAAAAAGTATTAGGCATAGCTATATTGGTCGCATTTAGTGCGATTCAGTCTTTTGGACAGTTCAATACAACTGGATCTGGAAGTGCTATGGCAGGCTGTAATGAATTCGAAATTACACCTGCATTAAACAATCAAACTGGTTCAATGTATTCGACCACGGCTGTCGATTTGACTACAGATTTCTCATTGTTGTTCAAAGTTAATTTTGGATGTGATGGTTTTGGAGGTGAAGGAATGGCATTCGTTCTTCAACCGGGAGCATGGGCTACAGGGTCTGGAGCGCACGGAATTGGATACCAAGGATTGACAAATACAGTTGCCATTGAGTTTGATACAAGAGACAATCAAATCGCTCAAAATAACTTTGATATTCCGGGAGATCACATTTCCATCATGTCCAACGGGAATATAAATCATAATCTACCTTCTTGCTTAACTGGTTTACCGCTTGATCCTATCAGCACACTTTCAAGTGATGTTGAAGATTGCCAAGACCATATGGTCGAAATCATTTGGACGGCAGGTGGAACTCAAACATTAGAAGTAAAAGTAGATGGTGCCACATCAATTACGCACACATCAAATATGATAGGCAATGATTTAGGTGGAGCAACTAACGTCACTTGGGGATGGACAGGAGCCACATCTATTTTCAATAACCAACAAACCGTTCAAGTTGCTTTGTGTCCATTCTTTAATTACTCAGCAACCAACTGCCCAGGTCAAGCTATAAATTTTACAGATGATTCTCAAAGCCAAAACACTATTGTTCAATGGGATTGGGATTTTGATGGAACTGTTGTTATGAATGGTGGACCGACACCGACTCACACCTTCGTTACGGGAGGTAATCACCCAGTAACACTTACAGTGACTGATGATCAGGGATGTGTATCTGACACAGTGATTGACATAGGTGTTGGATTTGAAGTTACAGCTACATCAGATGATGCGATAATTTGCCCAGGAACGACAACAGTTTTACATGCAGAAGGCACTCCTTATGTAGGTAATTCCTGTTGTTTTGAACTCCATTGTTATGACTTTTGGGATGACGGATGGTCAAGTGCTGAAGTAGAAGTATTTGTTGATGGTGTTTCGCAAGGATCTTACTCTCATCCTGACAATGGATTAGGTATGACGAGCACTGAAATCTATACATTTTGTTGGGACATTGGTTCAGTGATTGATTTGGTAATAAACATTCCTGGTCCTTCTCAACCGCAAGAGAGCGCAGTTTTTCTGGTAGATTCAAATGGAGATACGATTGCAGATATTCTTAGTGACTTTATGTCGGGAGGATCAACATGGTTTAATGGAGCAACTACTCAATATACAGTTGATTGTGGTGTTACGCCTCCGGCTTACACATATCAATGGGATAATATCCCATTACTATCAAGCGACACTGATCCCGACCCTACCGCTACCGTAAATGTAAATACGACTTTCACGGTTGATGTAACAGATCCTAATACAGGTTGTGTAATTTCAGAATCAGTAACTGTTGATGTACATCCAGTTCCAACTGCCACAATTAGCGGTAATGAAACGGTTTGTTTGGGAGATGACGCAACACTAACTTTAACATTAACTGGTCCTACTCCATGGGATGTGGTTATACAAGGACCTTCAGGAACTATTCCGATTAACGGCATTTTAGCTAGCCCTCATACTTTTACAGTAACTGAGGATGGAAATTATACTATCAACTCATATGACGGAGCAGGTTGTCCTGGAGATGTTACAGGTTCTGGAACAGCTACGGTTACAGTGATTACTCCTCCTACGGTTTCTATTGCTGCGGATGCAACTTATTGCTTTGGCGACACTCCTGTCGATTTAACTGTGACATCTGCGAATGGCGGAACTGTAAACTGGTATAATAATGCAGCCTTAACTGGCCCTCCAATAGGTACTGGAAATACATTTACCCCTGGAACCGCAGTTGGCGTTACAGATTATTATGCAGCTGAATCAGAGTTGGTATTAGGATGTGAAGGACCTAGTGACATGGTTACCATTACTATAAACCCTGTTCCTCCAGCGCCAGTGGTTACTGGTAACACAATCTATTGTGAAGGCGACCTGCCTACTCCAAATACAGGAGTCGCTACAATGGGAGGGAATATTACCTGGTATGATGACATGGCTCTAACCAATGTTGTATCAACGTTTGCTGATTACGCACCAACATTGGTAGTAGGTACATTCAATATTTATGTAACAGAAACTGCACTGGGATGTGAAAGTCTGCCAACTATAGTTCCATATACGGTTAAACCTACTCCTGATGCTCCCGTAGTTACAGGAACATTATTGTATTGTGAAGGAGATGTTCCTACAGCATTGACAGCTACACCTGATTTAGGTGGTCAAATTTCATGGCAAAATATTAATAACATTACTTTGGGTACCGGAACAACATATACTCCTCCATTAACAGTTGGTGGAGTTGTATACTGGGTGTATGAAGATTTAAATGGTTGTATTTCTGATTCAACAGAAGTAATTGTGAATGTAGATGCAGCACCAATGGTTAGTGTAACTCCTCAATTATACATCTGTCTCGGTGATTCAATTTTGGTGACGGCTACGAATAATGGTTATGACATCACATGGAGCACTGGCCAAACAGGTGAATCAGTTTATCTGAGTCCTGAAGAGACTATCGATATTGTAGTTACTGCAACCAACCCATCTTGTGGCTTTGCTGAAGACAGCCTAAACATTATTGTAAATCCTTTACCAGATGTAATTGCTGGAAATGACACATTGATTGGAATCGGTGGAGAAGTTACTTTATGGGCAGAATCTAGCGGTACAGTAATTTATTCTTGGTTACCTGAAGTTGACGAATGTGTTGAAACGAATTGTAGCGTAATTTATGACGTACCAGACCAAGCAACTGTTTATGTTGTATTTGCCACAGATCAAAATGGGTGTAAAAATACAGATAGTGTATTGGTTGACATTAACGGATATATGGATGTATTTGTACCTAACATCTTCTCGCCAAATGGAGATGGTTATAATGACAACCTGCAAGTTTACGGACCTAGATTATTCAACTATCAAATTGAGATTTATGATAGGTGGGGAAAACGAGTGTTCAGGTCTAATGAGCAAAAAGATTACTGGGATGGAACAATCAATGGGTCTTACTTATCTCCTCAAACATTCGTATATATGTTAAGCGGAGAAACTGTTTTGGGTGAGCGAATTGTTCAAGAAGGGAATGTCTCCATTATTGAATAATTTTTTCCAACTTCAATCATTATATTTACGTCTACCTAATTAGAGAAAAAACTTAAGCATGAAAAAAACTTACTTTACCCTATTAGCTCTTACTCTAACTTTTGCAGGTTTTTCACAACTCCAGCAACCAATTACCGAAGGTGGCGGAGAAACTCCTACATGGAATCAAGGAATCAAAGCTCCAGGAGATTCATGTGGTGTTTATTTCAATAATTATGTTGGTTTAAACAAAACATCAAATGTATTTTTTGAAGCACTAAGAGCTGGAAATGTAGCTGAATTCAACACCTACGGAGGAAGATCACAGCATTATAACACTCCTCAACCATTAGAGATCAGTGGTATACAGTTTTATGCTTTTGAAACTAATCCTCTGGTAGATTCTTTAATGGCTATTACAGTATTACATGATTATACAAGCGTGAACGATTCAGTTGGTGTAGAATTGATTAGAGATACAGTATATGTAACTCACCAAGCTTTCACACCAGTATTACCTAATATAGAAGTAAACAGTATTTTTGATTCTTCAATTACCGTGACCAATGATTACATGGTGACAGTCTATACACCAACTGACGATTCATTAAAAATAATTGTTTCTGATGCAAGTTCAAATGATGGTGCATCTGAAGGAATTTCTTATTTGGTTTATAACAATCCTGTTTATGGTGGACATGGATACTATAATAATTTCACATTCTATGGATTAACTTATGACCTTGATTATTTAATTAATCCTAGAATTGCCTATGACTTACATGATGAGTTCATTTTAGCAGATGATTCAATTTGCCCTGGTGTAGTAAGTGGTGCCTGTGTGAATTACACTCAAAAACCAATTTACAGTGATCATCAATACAACATAAATTCAACTACAGCTACTGATCATATTCTCTGGTTATGGGGTGATGGATTTCAAAACACAAATCTGTTGAATGCATGCCATACCTATAATAATGCAGGAGACTACACGATCCAATTAAATGATACCCTATTGAGAAATGATTTCTTGAATAATACATGTGTAGGAACTTTTTCTAGAAACATCCACATTATTGATGACCCTGTACCGGCATTCTCGTCTAGCTCTGGAGGATCAATCATAGACTTTACTTCAACTTCTTCGAATTATGATTCATTATTCTGGGATATGGGAGATATGACTACATATTCTGACTCAGTTACACTATCTCATGATTTTGACAGCTTAGGCACATTTGACGTATGGTTGTTCGCATTTAACGAATGCGGAGTAGATTCAGTTATGGTTCAAGTTACAACTGATGATGTAGGATTTGATACAGAAGATTTTAATTTCTCCATTTACCCGAATCCAGCTCAAAACAATGTATCTATTGATGGATTGATTGAAGGAAGCCGCATTGAGCTGATTAACTTGGTAGGTGAAATAGTTTCATCATCAACTGCTCAATCTAGTAAGCAGGTCATTAACGTAAATTCATTGAGCAATGGTACTTACTTTGTTCGAGTAGCAACAAAAGAAGGCCAAATCACAAAAAAACTTGTCGTAAGGCATTAATAAAATTAAAATTTATGAAACCGTCTCGGCTAAGCCTTGACGGTTTTTTTTATGTCCATAATTATACCGAAATTTGCACATGGGAAAGAAGAAATCTACCAATCCAATAACGCTCTTTTATGTGCTGGTAGGTTATGTTTTGCTGCAATTTTCTTGGTGGCTTTACCTTATCTTCTCCCTTTACGAAAAGACTTATAGTCAAGACCAGCTTGAGCACAAAACATGGATGCTTGTTGGAGAAGGCTCGGTATTCCTACTCATCCTGCTAATTGGTGTTTATATAATTAAGAAGGCATTCAAAAGAGAAAAAGAATTGAATAAACTTCAAGAAAACTTTTTGCAATCTGTGAGCCATGAGCTAAAAACTCCTATTTCTTCAGTTGGTCTCTATTTACAGACCCTTCAAAAAAGAGATTTATCTGAAGAAAAACGACAAGACATTTATGGTAGATCGTTAGCCGAGATTGAACGCCTAAACATGCTGATATCTGACATTTTAACAGCAAGAAACATTGAGAGTAAAAATTACTTTTTTGACAAAGAAGAAATTAAGCTAGATGTTTATTTCGAAGAGCTGATTGAGCGACTGAAAGGATCAATTTTAAAAGACCATTTTGTAGAATATGAATTGAGTAAATGTGCCTTACATTTAGACAAAGGTGCGCTTGATTCAATTCTATACAACCTCATAGAGAACGCAGTTAAATATGCTCCTGAAAAAAGTAAAATTACGTTTAGATTGAAAAATGAAGGCGCTAAAATATTAATTCAAGTAAGTGACGAAGGATCCGGAATCTCTGATGAAATGAAGGAGAAAGTCTTTGATAAGTTTTACCGCATTGAAAATGAATCTACCCGAAAATCGAAAGGAACTGGATTAGGACTTCACATCACAAGGTTCTTAGTTGTAGGTCAGGGAGGAAGAATTAAATTGATTGATAACAAACCCAAAGGCTTAATAGCCCAAATTGAATTTGATGAAAAGTAATAAAGTAGCACTACTTATTTTGGATGGATGGGGTCACGGAGACCACTCAAAGTCAGATGGCATATTCAATGCAAAAACTCCCTATGTTGATTACTTAGAGGCAAATCATGCAGCTTCAGAATTGTTAACTCATGGCGAGCATGTTGGATTACCAGAGGGTCAAATGGGAAACTCGGAAGTCGGCCACCTAAATATTGGAGCGGGAAGAGTTGTTTATCAAGAGCTAAGCCGAATCAACAAATCAATTGCTGAAGGAGAATTTCAAAAAAATGAAGTATTGAAATCAGCTTTGATGAAAGCCAAAAACGAGAATAGAAAAGTTCATTTTTTAGGTCTTGTGTCAACTGGTGGTGTTCATTCTTCTCTAGATCACTTATTGGCTCTAGTTGATTTAGTTGAGCATCTTGGAATTGAGGAAAGTTATATTCATGCCTTTACGGATGGCAGAGATTGTAATCCGACAACTGGGCTGGGTCATTTAAAGGTATTAGAAGAATATCTCGAAAGCAAAAAAACCAAAATCGCGACTCTAATTGGTAGATATTACGCCATGGATAGAGATAAGCGGTGGAACAGAATTAAAATTGCTTACGACTTAATGCTAAAAGGTATTGGCGACCAACATGAATCTGCGACCCAGGCAATTCAAAGCTCTTATGATGAGAATATTACTGATGAATTCATAACGGCAAAAGTTATTACAGAAAATGGAGCTCCCACTGCTACCATTCAAGAAGGTGATGTTGTAATCAGTTTCAATTTCAGAACAGATAGATGTCGTGAAATTACCATGGCATTAACTCAAATGGATTTTCCTGAAGAAGAAATGTCGACTATTGATCTGACATACTTGACTATGACCAATTACGATAAGTCATTTAAAGGGATTGAAGTCATTTATGAAAAAGACAATCTAGTTCAAACACTTGGAGAAGTAGTTTCTCAGAATAATAGAACTCAATTGAGAATTGCTGAAACTGAAAAGTACCCTCATGTGAGTTTCTTCTTTTCGGGAGGAAGGGAAAATGAATTCGAAGGCGAATCAAGAATAATGATACCTTCACCAAAAGTTGCCACTTATGATTTGCAACCAGAAATGAGTGCATATGAAATTAGGGATGCAGTCATCAACTCAATGAAAACAAACGCTCCCGACTTTATTTGTCTAAACTTCGCAAATACAGATATGGTTGGTCACACAGGTGTTTATGATGCCATTTTAAGAGCTGCTGAAGAAGTAGATGCCTGCGTAAAAAAGGTTGTTGAAGACGGGCAAAAAGAAGGATACTCTTTTGTGATTATTGCTGACCATGGAAACTCTGATTTCGCAATCAATGCAGATGGATCTCCAAATACTGCTCACTCCATGAATCCTGTTCCACTTATCGTATTGAATGAAGATGTCGAGAAATTAAAGGATGGTACATTGAGAGATGTTGCTCCTACGATTCTAGACTTGATGGACATTGAGCTACCGACTGAAATGACCGGATCTTCTTTAATTATCAAATAGCGACAGTGAAAAAAGGGCGCGTAACAAACTAACAAAGTCGTTGATTTTTTTGTAAATTGGTAGTCTACTACCAATTTGCCTATGAAAACGAAACTATGTTTTTTCATGGCAGGAACTCTACTTTGTTTAAGTAATTTATTCAGTCAAGTTGTAAACGGCTATGCTGAAGTGACTGCTATTGCGGGCACAACTTTTACATTAGGCACAGTAGATGAGACTGCCCACACATTTGAAGATGACGATTGGGTTGTCGTAATGCAAATGCAAGATAACACCCTCGGAGATGTCACCAACACTGCGAGTTTTGGTGATTTAGGGAGTATTAATTCAGCTGGACTTTACGAAATAAGACAAATCGATTCTCACACAGAGATGGCAGGAACGCCGACATCTATCACTTTAAAGAATACAACAAACAACACCTATAATATCTGTGCTAACTGTTCCGTGCAACTTATCACATTTAGAGCCTATGGTGCACCCGACTACACTACAACTGCTGATATGAGCGCCCTTTCATGGGACGGAACGATTGGTGGGGTTTTGGCATTTTACGTTGATGGTACACTTACATTAGCACACAATTTAGATGCCGACTTGGATGGATTCAGAGGAGCAGGTCCTAATGCCGGCGGATCTGCTGGTTGCCAAGGAAACTCAAATTATAGGGTTGTCAATCAAAATAATATGGCTGATAAAGCAGAAGGGATTCATAAAAACACAGACGCCAACTATGCTGCCGGAATGGGTAAAATACTCAATGGCGGTGGCGGTGGCGGAAGTCATAACGGCGGCGGAGGAGGTGGAGGTAACTTCACAGACGGAGGAAGAGGAGGACCAGGCTGGAACAACTGCAATCCTGGTGCTGGAGGATTGGGTGGAGTTTCCCTATCTGCTCAAATTTCAGTGAGCAGGGTTTTTATGGGTGGCGGCGGCGGCGCAGGAGAAGGAAACAACAATTTAGCAACTGATGGAGGAAATGGTGGTGGAATAATTCTGATAAAAGCAAATGAAATTGAAACGGGTACTTGTGGTGGATTATCGATAAGTGCTAACGGCGAAGACATTGCCTTTGCTGGTAATGATGGCGGAGGCGGAGGAGGTGCAGCCGGTTCAATTGTCTTAGAAGTAAGTACATGGTCAATAAATGCTGCTTGTCCACTCACGGTTGAATCCTCTGGTGGAGATGGCGGTGGTGTTAATAGTGGTGGAACGCACGGCGGAGGCGGAGGCGGAGGACAAGGTGTAGTATTTTACTCAACTGCAGAGCCAACAACCAACGTCATCACGGCAACTACGAATGGTATTGGAGGGTGCAACAATAACTCTAACCCCTGCAATTCACAGGCTGGTAATGGAACAGGCGTTGACGATTCAGGAGTAATGGATTTACTCACAGGTCCCCTACCCGTTGAACTAATAGATTTTACGGCTTACAAAGTTGACGATTATGTAATTCTTGAATGGAAAACCATGTCAGAGCTGAATAATGATTATTTCAATGTAGAAAAGTCTCAAGATGGATATTCGTGGGATTCTATTGACAAAATTAACGGCGAAGGAAACAGCTCAACGACAATAAACTATAACTCAAAGGATAATGATCCTTTTATGGGTTCAAACTACTACAGAATTAGGCAAACAGACTTTGATCAATCGGTAAGCTATTCAGAAATTAAAAGAGTTGATTTTCAAAGTCAACAAGCTATTATTTATCCAAACCCAGCAACAGATGAATTGAATATTATTACTGCATATTCAGCTGAATATGAAATCAATATCTACAACTCAATTGGGCAAAGAATCCCTGTAAACAAGCAGTTTGATAATCAGCACTGCATTCTAGAGACCACAGGCCTTTCAGCTGGAATATACTTGGTTGAAATTATCTCTAACAATCAACAAGAGATTATTAAAATAACGATTGAGAACTAAAGTAACTTCTTAGGAGGTCCGGCCACGAAATCTTTAAGATAAGCCGGTTCAAAATAGGCAACATCTTCAAAATCATTCGCATTGAACTTTTCTTCAGAAAGCGAAATCATTCCTTTTGCAGAGACCTGCACTTCTAAATCAAAAATTAAATTATTCGTCTTAAGCATCTCTTGGCATTTTTCAGCACCAGGACCAACAATCGTGATGGTTTCAGATTCAAATTCTGATAAGCTATCTTCTTCAACCACCAATGCATTGGTGGGCTTTAGTTCTTTTAAATCGGATGAATAGATGGCTGTGAATACTTCCATTCTTCTCGCATCAAACATAGGACAGATTAATCCTTCTTCAAGATTAAGTTGGTTTGCTAATGCTTTCAAAGAATTAACTGAAATGAGAGGTATATTTAATCCGTAACACAGTCCTTTTGCAGTACTTGTTCCTATTCTCAGACCAGTATATGATCCCGGTCCAGCACTAACTGCCACCGCTTCAATTTGAGAAATTTGAAATCCTGCTTCTTTCAAAACATCTTCAATAAAACCGTTTAGTTTTTCAGCATGAGAATAGTTCTCTGAAGTCAGTTCTTTTAGCGCCAACAAAGCACCATCTTTTGACAGGGCAACAGAGCAAGTTTTGGTAGCAGTTTCAAGATTAAGAATTAATGCCATTTAGCCAGTGATAACAATTTCAACTCTACGATTTGACTCCTCCTCTTCGAAAGTTTTAGGCTTCACATGAATCATTTCAGTATTACCAAATCCAATCGCTTCTAGTCTTTCAGGTGAAATCCCATTGTTTTTCAAGAACTTTCTAACTGCTTTTGCACGATCTTCAGAAAGCTTCTGAATTTTATTATTGTTGTCAATATCAGGAGCATTAACATGTCCTTGAATTGAAATACTCACTTCGTCATTCACTGCGAGAAAATCCAATAACCTTTTCAAAGCTGGCATTGCTATTGGCACAAACTCATCAGAATCTTGTTGGAATTTGATATCTTCAAGAAGTAATTTTTTGCCTGGCGCCAACTTCTCCAATTCAATCAAAACATCAGCATTTTCATCAGCATTCTTAGCAATCGTAACATCCTTCACAAATAAGAAGTAGCCCGGAGTGTTTGATTCAAAATGCAAATCTTTAGCTCTTGCAGCATCAAAAATAAAATCAGTACCCATAAAAAGGGCATTATCTTTTCCAAGGCCATTAACAATCATGTTTGCTTCAACAGGTTCCATTGTTTCTTTATCTCTGATTCTTACTCTAATAAATGAACCTGATTTGTTCTTTCTGAAATCTTGAATAACAGAAGATGTTCTGCTTACTTTACCTATTCTTTTGTAACGCACTCTTACTTTTCCTTCATAGGTCGAGTTGGTATGGATCATTAAGTAAAATACATCTTGAGATTTCGTCTCAACAGAAGGATGAAAATTTTCTTTTTCGTCAGATGCACCTTTATTGTGATATGAAGACATTTCGTACAACACAGGCTTCACCTTATCGTTTTCTAATTTTTCGCAAAATGAATTATCATCAGCCTTAAATAAGAAATAACTGAAGTCGACATTATTCTCTGTGAAAATCTCAAATTCTAACTTCCCATCTAGATTTGGCTCTAAGCGCAACCATACAGAGTTTGATTCATGAAAATCAGGAAACATATTCATGAAATCATCACGATTCCCATAATTACCTGGAAACTGAACATGAGACTCGGTATTATAGTCCAATACCTCCACAGCTCCAAAACAATCAGCAAAAGAGTTAGAATAGTGCATTTTAAACCCTTGAGAAAAAGAGCTTAACGCAAAAGAAATTGTTAATATGACTAAAATCAGACCTTTCATTACCGCCTCTAATACAAATATACGGTATTTTTGTGCTAAGGTTCATGAATCATGCCAAACCACTACAGATGGAGCAAATGCAAACAATGTATGAGAAATTAGGTGACGAAAGACTTCATCAATTAGTAGAAGCCTTTTACGCTCAAGTATTTGTGAATCCAGTAATTGGAGGATTATTCAAGAATTCAGATCAAGAAACTGTGAAAGACAAGCAGTATTGCTTTCTAACACAGTATTTGGGCGGACCTTTGCGCTACTTTGAAAAGTATGGTAATCCTAAGATGCGCATGCGTCATCTACCACATAAGATAGACGAAGCGGCGAAAGATGAATGGTTGAAGTTGATGAAAAATGCCATTTCTACTTTAGATTGGGAAGAAGAAAACAAAACGGCTCTTTACAATTGCTTTCCAACATTAGCTGCACACATGCAGAACCATTAGTGTAATTCTTGTGACTTTTTAGGTTTTTCTCCTTATCTTAATAGGACCAAGATATTTATATGCACAAGTTATTGCTCTTACTATTCGTTTTCATCACGTCAGGGTTAACCTCTTGGGGGCAAGACAGTATTGAGGATGACGGCTATATTCTGTGGGGGCAAAAATTAAGATGGGCCGATTTTCAAGGAGAGATTCCTAAAAACTCGAAATTTGACGCCTTAACACATTCAGCAATTAGCTTGAACTTTGATGGCGCAAACATCACCCTAAACTTTGACATTCAAACAGTTTTTTCTCCTGTAGATTCTTGGAAAAAAGTTGGTGTAGATGATTACATTCTAAAACACGAACAAGTCCATTTTGACATAACTGAGTACCATTCTCGCCTACTCAGAAAAAAATTGAAAGATCATAGATTCAAAAATTTTGCTGCAGTTGAAAAAGACATCATGCGCATTTTCAACGAATCATCAAATGCGGCGAATGCTATGCAAGTAAAATATGATGAAGAGACTGACCATTCTATCAATAGAAAAAAACAAGCGAAGTGGAACAGTAAAATCAAAAAACTCTTAAGCAAGACAAGTGCTCACCGAAAGACATCTTTTAAAGTGAGTATTGCTTACATCACAAGCTAGCAGCTATTCATTTTGAAATATGAAACTGATTTCCGCACTTTTCGTTCTCCTTCTCATTTTAAAGACCTCGACATTTGGGCAAGATCAAATCAAGATTTTCAATTCTCGAGATACAATTTTTTATCACCTATCGATTGAAGAATACCGTGACACCTACCTTTCTCTCTTCAAGGACTCGACTATTAAAGCAAACGAAACCAAAAAGATTGACGACTTTTTTAACGTGAAATCAAATGATCCTCGATATGATTATTTAGCTATGCCAACTAATCCTAGAAGACAACATAGACTGAATTTTACCGCCATTTATAAACTTCTTCAAAATCATAAATGTCAAATAGAATATAAAGATGAGCTCTATACGATCAGTGATTTTAAACAAAAAAAAGAACTCAGAGGCATTTGTTCTCAGGTGACAAGAAAAAGGAGCCAAGCCTCATATAAATCTTGCACCATGACCTTCAAGGCTCACCCATCTAAAAAATTGGGAACCTTTTATATTAAGCGAATAAATGAATTCAGTCATGGTTGTCCTTTTTAAAGAAGATTATTACCTCAGAGTATCCTCTAAATCAATCAATTCATTTAATCCTGGATGTTCTAAACCAGGATTATCAAGATACTTTCTATACTCCTTAGAATCTTCAGGAATTGGTGGTGGACCTGGTATTATCGGCTCAGGATTGATTACAGGAAGAAGAGGAAGCTCCAGAATCTCTATCTCTCGTTTATAATCAGTTATTAAATCTGGTATTTGTGCATGGATGAAGTTCAGCTTATCAAATTGTCGATTGACAAATAATTCAAAATAAGATTGGCGCAAGCAGATTTCATCTCGAGCCTTATAAAGCCCTTTATTGATTTCATTGAAAACTAAATAAGCCTGTTGGATACTAATTAAATTTCCAACAAACTCTAACCTCAAAAAAGCGGAGGGGTCAATTTCATGAAGGAAGGAGTACTTTTCAAACCATTTCAAATAAACCTTAAACTTAGTCAGCTCAGACTTCACAATCGGATAATCTTCTTCATAATCAGCCTGCAATTCTTCAAATTGACCTATTTTGTGCAGCAGGTCTTCTTGTGTAAATCTTTTATAGATCCATTCATTGTCATTAACATCCTCGTCAAAATTTAAAAAGTAAGCATCAAAAACAATTCTTTCAATACTGTCAATAGAAGAAAAGTCATTTTCTATCAAAAAATCAAAATCATTATTGACCCTAACCTCTAATCGACCACGAAAGCCACCATCACCACAAAACCAAAAATCACTGGGAGGCGGATGATAATAATTCATAATGGAGTAAGCCCCATCTTTTGAATAAAACAAGAAATTCGCGACCCCAATATCCGAAACTAATTCATCCAAGAAATTAAACACCTTCTTATGTGTTAGCGAACTGTCCGGTACAATGCAAAACTTTGGGAATCCTTTTATTTCAGAAAACGCCCAAATCTCCTTTGCATTGGTCTCAGTAGGCTCTGCCACCCAAGCCGTGTCATTCAATTTTTCTAAAGAAATATCTAAATCTTCTTTTAGAAAGATGATTCCGGTCACAGGTAATGAATCGGCATCATACCACCAGGGATATCCAAACTCCAATTCGGGAGGATTAATATCAAAGTCATGCGCGAGCTGATAATAGTAATGAAACTCTTTTGTTGAAACCGATTGACCAAAAGCCAATGCGGTTGTGAGAGTCAAAAGCAGACTCAATGTTAGATTTGCGATCATCCTATAAATTATTAATATCAGTTTATCGGCCAAGACCAATAAAAACTCGTGTGAAAAAGCCATTTAAATCAACGTCATGTTCTTTACCTGCGGTGGAATAGGTCAATCCAGAATTAAGAACGATTGAATTGAAATAAGAATCGTGCAGTCTATACCTAAGAGCCATTCCAAAAGTTGCATTCCAATGAGGTATTCTATCTAGGGTGAAAGTCCCCCATTTGTAATCGCCATCTCTTAACACTATGGTTCGAAGTTTTGCAAATACAAAAGCTCCTGATCCAAACACACCAATATTAAATGCTCTTGTGTCTTCTGAACCCCATAATTGGTCTAGGTAAACTGTTGATTGCAAACCACCTTCAAATGCATAAACTTCAGCAATATTTAACTGTGTCGTAAATGGTGCCGCTACGGTTGACTCGAGGTCAGTTCTATCTTTCATCCTAAAATGTCTGTAATTCATCAAGAGCGAGAGTTCAATAGCGCTAGAAAATTGTAAGGGGGCTCTCAAATTAACAGACCAACCAGAATGAAGATCATCAAGGAACCTTCCGTAACCAACTGGGATAATATGCGCTTCATTAAAGCTATTAAGGTTGGCGTATTCATAGCCGGCTCCAATCTCTAATTTCATTTTAGGATAAACGTCATTCTTTTGAGAATAGCTTGACATATAACTTAGCGCCAAGAATGCAAAGACTATTAATTTCATAATGAAGGATTTGGAACTATTCAACCACAAGAAACGTGCCCTACTTCTTGTTCTTACCGAACTGCAATGAACCACCAAACTGAATGATTAAAGGGAATCTAAAATCCATATTGTGAGAAACAGGATTGAGTTCATTGCCGTCGGTAAAGTAATCGCCTCCTTTTTGTCTCTTTGCAGTCAGTATTTGCTGATTGATATTGAGATAAATCATACCACGATTCATTGTTTTTTCAATGTGGAAAACTATGCCAATTTGTTTGGTGCCATATTGACCCCAAGTCAGAGTTCTTGCATTTGGAACATAAACATCTGAATTTGGAAACCCTATGAATGACGCATCATTTCGTCTTCTAAACGTAAAGGAGAATCCCCCACCCCAAGAAAAACTCTCTTGGTTTCTTAGATAAACTATTTCTTGTGTGGCTCCCCAACCCAGACCTGGGGCGACACTTTTACCATCATATCCTACATTTACAATTCCTTGAGGATAGTGGTTAAAGACTGAAGAGTCGCCATTTCCAATATCTGTCAAGACAAAGTTCACCTCCTCGCGATAAATCTCTGCTGACAAAGATGTCGTTTGCCGGATGGTATACTTCTTTTTTTGGATCCAATTCCATCCTAGCTTCAAATGAAAACCAGAAGAGAATGTGAAATTTTTGTAATCAATATCGTACAGTTCAGTTTCAAAAATTGAGAAATTCTGATCATTCCGATAAACATCCTCAAAACTCCTTAATCCAGAATTCATGATTGAATAAAAGCCAACACTTGCTTGCATGCGATATTTCGATTCTTGACCATAAGAAATGGTCGATACTAGAATGATGAGGATAAGGGTTCTTTGCACATTGATAAAACAACTAAGGCATAGTAAAAGTTACAGTCCATTTCTATCCTCCCTGCCTCTCAAAAAGGGGAAACAAAAAAAGAGCCCTGAAAAATCAAGACTCTCTTTAATATCATTTCGAAAAACGAATGACGAAGAACGTCATTTGTCATCTCGCTCGAACTACGCCATTTGAGAAATAGAACTCAAAATCTCATTGAAGGTAGCCGAAGGTCTCATTAATTCTGACGCCTTAGCATCTGTTGGTTCGTAGTATCCGCCAACATCCATTGGTGAACCTTGAGCAGCAATTAGTTCTTCGTTAATCTTCGCTTCGTTTGCAGCCAAGTTATCGTGAACTCCTTTAAACTGAGCCGCTAAATCAGCATCTTGTGATTGATTCGCTAGCGCCTCTGCCCAATACATTGATAAGTAGAAGTGAGAACCTCTGTTATCTAATTCATTCACTTTTCTTGAAGGCGACTTCTTGTTCAATAAAAACTTCTCAGTTGCATCATCTAAACACTCACCTAAAATTTGTGCTTTCTTATTATCTGTTTTGTCACCTAGGTGATCTAAAGAAACAGCTAAGGCCAAGAACTCACCTAAAGAATCCCATCTTAAGTGACCTTCTTTAGCAAATTGCTGAACGTGCTTTGGTGCAGATCCACCAGCTCCTGTTTCAAATAAACCTCCACCATTCATTAGCGGAACAATAGATAACATTTTAGCAGATGTTCCTAATTCTAAAATTGGGAATAAATCTGTTAAGTAATCTCTCATTACGTTACCAGTAACTCCATTTGTATTCTCCCCTCTTTTGATTCTATCTAAAGTGAATTTACAAGCGTCAACCTGAGATAAAATTTGAATATCTAATCCTTCGGTATCGTGTTGTGGTAAGTATTTATTAATCTTTTTAATGATTTCAGCATCATGAGCTCTGTCAGCATCTAACCAAAAAATTGTTGGCCATCCTGTAGCTTTTGCTCTTGAAACAGCAAGCTTAACCCAGTCTTGAATTGGAGCATCTTTTGCTTGACACATTCTCCAAATATCTCCCTCTTCAACTTTGAAAGACATTACGCAATCAATTCCGTTCTTCACTTTAACAGTTCCTGCCGCATCCATTTCAAATGTCTTGTCATGCGAACCATACTCTTCAGCTTTTTGAGCCATTAATCCAATGTTAGGAACAGTTCCCATAGTTGTCGGATCAAATGCTCCGTTCTCTTTACAGAAATCTATTACCACTTGGTAAAGCTTCGCGTAAGAAGAATCTGGAATTACAACTTTCGTGTCTTGTTGCTTTCCTTCTTTGTTCCACATTTGACCTGAAGTTCTAATCATTGCAGGAATAGAAGCATCAATAATCACATCAGATGGTACATTTAAGTTCGTGATTCCTTTATCAGAATCTACCATTGCGATATCTGGTCCGTTTTCATAACAAGCATCAATATCAGCTTCAATTTCTGCCTTTTTATCAGCAGGTAATTCATTGATTTTAGATAATAAATCTCCAAAACCATTATTTACGTTTACACCAAGCTCTTCAAAAGTAGCTGAGTGTTTGTCAAATAAATCTTTAAAGTAAACTCTTACGATATGCCCGAAAATGATTGGATCAGAAATCTTCATCATTGTTGCTTTCATATGCACAGAGAATAAAACTCCTTTAGCTTTTGCATCAGCAACTTGTTCAGTTAAGAAAGCGACTAAAGCATTTTTACTCATCACAGTTGCATCAATAATCTCACCTGCCTGAACATCTAAAGATTTTAAAGTTCTTGAAGAACCGTCATCACCATGAAATTCAATATTCAAAGTTGTAGCTTGTGACATTGTCATTGATTGCTCAGAGTTTCTGAAATCTCCAGCACCCATTGTTGACACATGCGTTTTAGAATCAGATGACCAAGCTCCCATTGAATGCGGATTATTCTTAGCGTAAGTTTTTACAGCTTTTGGTGCTCTTCTGTCAGAGTTTCCTTCTCTTAAAACAGGATTCACTGCAGAACCTTTTACTTTTTGGTACCGTGCTCTAATCTCAGTTTCTTTTTCGTCAGATGGATCTTCAGGGTATGATGGAATCGCAAAACCTTTCGCTTGTAACTCAGCAATTGCTGCTTGCAATTGAGGAATAGAAGCAGAAATGTTAGGCAACTTAATAATGTTAGCCTCTGGTTTCTTAGCCAATACACCTAACTCAGCTAAAGCATCTGGTACTTTTTGATCGTCAGATAAATACTCTGGGAACAAAGCTAAAATTCTAGCAGCTAAAGAAATATCTTTCACTTCAATTTGCACACCTGAAGGCTCAGTAAAAGCCTTAACAATTGGTAAAAAAGAATAAGTTGCTAAAGCCGGCGCTTCGTCCGTTTTAGTGTAAATAATTTTGTGATCTGACATGTTTATATTTTTTGTTGGCGATTAGGCCAAGGGTAAGTCAATAAATTCAACTCTTTTTAAGAGGATTGCAAAGTTAGAAAATTGATGGGAATCAGAAGGGATTTAAGAGCTGAAAAATTTAGGTCACTATATTTTCAAAACCTTGATGAGATGCGAATTCAATTTCACAATATAAAAGGCAGGTTCTAATCCTTCTAAAGATATAGTTCCGCCATCCACAACCTCACCTAATCTCAGTAGTTTACCACTTAAGTCATAAATTTGATATGAACCGTAATAATCTTCAATAGTAATTAGTCCAGAAGAAGGATTTGGATAGTAATTTATAGAAGATTGATATTTGCTTGTAGCCAAATCAGAATCATGTTCGCAATGTGTCTCTAAATTCACACCAAACGCCTGATCAAAATCATAAGCCTGATCACCCACTGAAGAATTTGTGGTGGGTATGTATCCACCATAGGCAAAATTGAGTGAAGTCACGCCTCCTTCATTATGCACAGTAATGCCACATAAACTGTCGTTTAAAATAAATTTATTTCTCAAAAATGCTGCGTCATAATTGCCACTTGCGCCGTGTTCACCCACAATAAAAAAGGTATTTTCATCTTCTACCACTCCATTAAAGGCCATAGGTACAGGTTCTTTCATCAAATTAGATTTCAATACGTTACCAGAGGCATCCAACTCATAAAACAATCCTTCAGAGCCCGTCCAACTTGATGTTGTATCATAAACCCCAACCATCACAATATTCATTTCAGAAGTGACAACTACATCATTGAACTGGGTTTGTCCATTTTGATATGCACCAACGCCATTCAACATCCAATCTTCCCAACCGTCTAATTTCAATTTCCAGGCTGCGGCATTAGAATACTGTGAAGGAACTATAGTGCGCCCTACTGCAATAAAAGTACTGTCATCATATTTGGTCAGTTTTTGCACAAAACCGTGATAAGAAATTCCACTTTGAAGCTCTCGAGACCAATTAATATTTCCAAGAGAATCACAAGAACTAACCATGGCATTTGATATGCCTGATGAATTTACAAAGCCTCCCAAAACAAATTCATTAGGTGACATTTCGCATAAGCCCCTTAATCCTCCTTCTTCTTCACTAAAACTTGAATATTGAATGGTCCAAAGCATATTCAAGTTTTTATCAAACATAGCCACTTGAGCTCTTGGTCCGGCAAAAGAATAAAATCCCGTACCTACTGCCATTAATCTTCCACTACTGGTTTCAATTAAATCATATGGTCGAATTGAAGTGTTCATTTTAGTTTGTAAAACGCTACCGCTTTGATCTAATTTCACCAAAACACCTCCCAAATCATCCGGCCCCCCGTTCCAGCCAGTTGCCGCAACAACAATATCTCCTTCCCTGTTTTCTAAAACAGCAGTGCCTTCCTCAAAATAATCTGTTAACATTGAGGTATCTCTAGTTATATGCTGTGTCCACAGAGTATCTCCCATTTTTGTCAACTTCATAACTAGCAAATCTGCCCCCGTATAACCTCCGAATGAATATGCTGATTCACCCACCAAAATCAAATTGCCATCTGATGAAGTACAAATCGCCGTAGCCACCGAATTTTGAGCAGCAGCATAAGTTTTTGTAAACGCCTGTGAATATGAAATGAGAAAGGTAAAAATGAATATGAGCGTGAGTATATACCTTTTTGGGATCATCTTAGTTTTATTTTAAGACGAACTGAGGTATAAAAAGATGCTTGAAACTGTAAAAGTCTTGGGCTAAATGATAACTGTTTTTATGCTAACTGCTCTCAGCACAGCTGCGCGCACCGGGCTATCCACTGTAGTTGTTCTCACATTTCGACTTCGCTCAATGAGTAAACAAGCTGCCGTTCCTATCCCTGTCAGATACTTTTTTATCCGTGGTTTTATACGTTTAATTCTACGAATAATCAATATCGAACAAGATTATTGGCTATATTATAGTAATCAATTAATAGTTGGTCCTTGCTCCTTGAAACCCCTTCAAGCCCCGTTAAGAATGAAAAACTGAAGTTCTTGCCATCTTGTTTTTTGTATTGAATTCAATTTAGTTTTGAGTCAATCAGTCTAAGCAAGAACAAAAAATTGGGTCTAATTTTTTCATATCTTACGATAAACAAAAAATACAAGGGGAATAAAGTTCATAGTGATCTTTATTCGCTAGTTAGGCACTATATGAGTATTATATCCAAGATACTGCTAACAATACCTTCAATTTTAGCATTGAGCTATATGGTAACATATGCGTTTCCTGTTGAATTTCATTGGCTCACACCAACAATGGAAGTATATTATATCCAAGTAGGAATACTTCAAGGGTTGACTCTTCTTCAACTTATAATTTTAATTCGCAAATTATGGTCCTTCAAACATGTCGAAAAATCTAAGAAATCAGAATGGACATGGTTACTAATCATATTTAATTCAATATCAAGTTTAATCTTCATTTGGAAACATGTCGATAATCTCTCGGATCTCAATCGAATGAACTCAGATGAACCTTCACTTGATGGCGAAGTTAGCTTGCAGGAGTAGAAAACAGTGCCTAACATATTAAGTAAAAATCACGTCCCTTCCTTTGTCCATCACTCTTCCCTCCCGTTTGCTTGCCCAGTGTCCTGGGGTGCCATCACGGCGGAACGGACAACATCCTGGGCTTGGCCAGCGCACTCGCGGCGGCATCTAAAAATGCCTATCTTTACTCAAACGTTATGCTTAATAAAGTCAAACCTATAAGGCATGGCATCATCAATTGTATCATTGTAGCTAATACTATTATAGAAGCTTAATGAAACTATAAATTTATATAAATGCCCGTTTTAATTCCAAT
>Ga0316204_10003202_pt1 | contig 33726 bp, 32 predicted proteins | sample 6monrhotite_MG_2_FD_205661 | JGI IMG/M metagenome (GOLD analysis project Ga0316204, IMG submission 205661) | Microbial mat bacterial communities from mineral coupon in-situ incubated in ocean water Damariscotta River, Maine, United States -... | ecosystem: Environmental > Aquatic > Marine >... | reverse complement strand
ACCCCGCAAACCCAACCGAAACCGTCGGCACCGTGCAACGCGCCACCGCCAAGGATGCCGCACGCGCGATCAAAGCCGCGCGGCCTTGGGCGGCAACACAGGCAGAACGCGCCGCGATTTTGAACCGCGCGGCGGATCTGTATGAAGAAAATTTTGGCGAGATTTTTGCCATTCTGGCGCGCGAGGCGGGCAAAACCGTCAAGGATGCGGTGGCTGAACTGCGCGAGGCGGTGGATTTCCTGCGCTATTACGCGGCGCAATCGGCGCATTTGACCGCCCCTGCGCGGGGTCTGGTGACTTGTATTTCCCCGTGGAATTTCCCCTTGGCGATTTTCACCGGCCAACTGTCGGCGGCCTTGGCGGCGGGCAATGCGGTGCTGGCAAAACCGGCGGAATCTACATCCATCATGGCGGCGCGGGCGGTGGATTGGCTGCATGCCGCAGGCGTGCCCAAAGAGGCCCTGCAACTGGTCATTGGCACGGGGGCCGAAGTGGGCGCCCATCTGGCGGCATCGCCCAAAATGGGCGCGGTGGTTTTCACCGGTTCCACCGCCACCGCGCAACGTATCAATCGCGCCATGGCGAACGCAGGCAATCCCGCCGCGCCGCTGATTGCCGAAACCGGGGGTTTGAACGCGATGATTGTTGACAGTTCCGCCCTGCCCGAACAAGCGGTGCGCGACATTGTGGATTCCGCGTTTCAATCCGCCGGTCAACGCTGTTCGGCGCTGCGCATGCTCTATGTGCAAGAAGACGTCGCGCACAAATTTCTGAAAATGCTTTACGGTGCCCTGCAAACGCAAATCGCCGCCGATCCGTGGAACATGACCACCGACATCGGGCCGGTGATCGATACCGTCGCTGCGACAGGCATTCAAAACCATATCGACGAGGCCACCGCCGAGGGCCGCGTGCTGCGCCAGTCATCCGTGCCTAAAGCAGGGCATTTCATCCGCCCGACGGTGATTAAGCTGGACGGCATCCATCAAATGCAGCACGAGGTTTTTGGCCCCGTCCTGCATGTTGCCACCTTTAAGGCCACTGAACTGCCCGATCTGATTACCGCGATCAATGACACGGGATACGGGCTGACCTTTGGGGTACACAGCCGAATTGACGCGCGCATTGAGGCGCTGACCGAGGGGCTGCGGGTTGGCAATATCTATGTGAACCGCAACCAGATCGGGGCCGTTGTGGGCAGCCAACCTTTTGGCGGCGAGGGTCTGTCTGGCACCGGCCCCAAGGCGGGCGGGCCAGAATATTTGCGCCTGTTCGTGGCCGAGGCGGCGTCTGAAACCGCCCCCTACCCCACCGCTGAAACCATTGGCACCGCAGCCCAAGCCTTGATTGATGCGGCAGCGCCGGTTTCACACAGGGCCTTGGAAACGCATTTTTTACCCGGCCCCACCGGTGAATTGAACCGTTTGTCCACCTATGGGCGGGGCGTGGTTTTATGCCTTGGCCCAACGCCGGATCAGGCGGCGGCGCAGGCCAAAATTGCCGCTGAAAACGGTTGTTCGGCGGTTCAGATGCCGGGCAATTTGCCGCTGGAACAACTGGCCACGTTAACCGGATTTGACGCGGTTGCCCTTTGGTCAGATGCCGCTGCCCTGACCACCGCACGCCGCGCCTTGGCCGCACGCGAAGGCGCGTTAATTCCGCTGCTGTCCAGTCAAGCGATGGCCGCGCGCTGTTTGTTGGAACGCCATGTTTGCATCGATACCACGGCGGCGGGCGGCAATGCCGCGCTGTTGGCGGCGGGATAATGCGCCAAAACCATTTGCCCGCCCCAAAAAATCCACTAGAAGGGGTCTATGCGTAAACGATTGACCCTAAAAGAAATTGCCAAGGCCGCCGGTGTGTCCGAAATGACCGCCTCGCGCGCGTTGCGCAACGTCGGCCATATTTCCAAAGAAACCCAGGACAATGTGCGTCGCATTGCCGCCGAACTGGGTTATGTGCGCAATAAAATCGCCGGCTCGCTGGCATCAAATTCCGTTGATCTGGTGGGCGTCGTCATTCCTTCGGTCAAAAGTTATGTGTTTTCCGAGGTGCTGGACGGGATTTCCACCGTGCTGGCCCCCACCCGTTTGCGCCCGGTCTTTGGCCTGACCGATTACGATCTGGCCACCGAAGAAGAGGTGATCAACGAAATGCTGTCTTGGCGGCCTTCGGCGTTGATTGTCGCGGGGCTGGAACACACTGAAAATGCACGGCTGACCATGCAAAACGCTGGTATTCCGGTGGTTGAAATTATGGATACCGACGGCGATCCGGTTGATCTTTGTGTCGGGATTTCCCACCACGAAGCCGGGGCCGCCATGGCCCGCGCCATTCACGCCCGCGGCAAGCGGCGCATCGGCTTTATCGGCACCAAAATGGACAGCGATTTTCGGGCCAAAAAGCGGCTGGATGGGTTTACCTCGGAACTGGCACGACTGGGCTTGGCCCTGACCGGCGAAGCGCTGTATTCCGAAGGCTCGACCATTGCCAAAGGACGGGATTTGACGGCGGAATTGCTGGCCAAACACCCCGATCTGGATTGCATTTATTATTCCACCGATGTCGGATCGATCGGCGGGCTGATGCATTGTATCGCCGCCGGAATTTCTGTGCCCGATCAACTGGCGCTGGCCGGGTTTAACAAGTTGAACATGCTGGACGGGATGCCGCTGGCCTTGGCGACGATTGACAGCAAACGCTTTGAAATCGGGCGCATCGCGGCGGAAATGATTTTGGATCGGCTGGATGCGGATGACCCTCGGCCCCAAAAACTGCACCAGTTGCAAGCCACGGTGATTGAAGGCGCGAGCCTGTAGCTTTTTGCGAAAAGTCGTAAAAACACCCCACCCAACCATAGGAAGCCCCCATGTCCGGTGAACTTGATCTGAAAAAACTGCTGGGCACGATGTCAGCGCAGTTGCACCCCGGTATCTATGTTTTTGCAACCCTGCCAACGGGTGAAATCCCGGCCGGGCTGACGCCACGCATGATCTTTACCGAGGCCGAGGGAACCACGTTGATCCTGTTGCAAAATCAGGCAGTTTTGGCGGGCATTGCCCATGAATTTCCCTGCCGCATGATCACCCTGAATGTGCATTCGTCCCTAGAAGCCGTCGGTTTCATCGCCCGCATCGCCACAGAACTGGCCCGCGCTGGCATGGGGGTTAATCCGGTTTCAGGTTTTTACCACGACCATTTGTTTGTGCCAGACGGGCGGCAAGACGAGGCGCTGGAAATTCTTGCGGCGCTTGCGACGGCTTCGGCATAGGGACAGCTACGTCTCACCCGCCACGATCAGCGCCAGAAAGGCGGGGATCAGGATCACCGTGGCGCGGTTCTCAACGCGGTGAGTGCGGCGACCACAACCGCCGCAAACGGCTGGTCAATGTCGATCTCTATGCCGGTTTCATCCGCCAAAAGCGGCTCTAACGTGGCGAATTGACTGTCCAACAGCGCCACGGGCATGAAATGACCTGTGCGTGCCGCCATGCGGTTTTCAATCACCGCGCGGCTGCCCACCAAATGGATAAACACCACATCACCACCCACGGCGCGGATGCGATCACGATAGCTGTGCTTTAGCGCCGAACAGCCGATCAACAACGGTGTTTTCGCCGCACCCAAAGCCGCGCCCACCAGATCAAGCCAAGGTGCGCGATCAGTATCATTCAGCGGCAGGCCCGCCGACATTTTGGCGATATTTGCGGGCGGATGCAGATCGTCGCCATCTTGGAAAACTGCCCCCAGTGCCACCGCCAGGGCCTGTCCGACCGTGGTTTTGCCACAGCCCGCAACCCCCATGACAACCGCCCGCAACATTTACAAACAGGCCGTGATGCCGCCATCCACATAAAGGATGTGACCGTTCACAAAACTGGACGCAGGCCCCGATAAAAACACCGCCGCCCCGACCAGTTCATCCACATTGCCCCAACGCCCCGCGGGCGTGCGTTTTTGCAACCAGCCGCTAAATTCAGGGTCCGCCACAAGCGCGGCATTCAACGGCGTATCAAAATATCCGGGCGCAATGGCGTTACATTGCAACCCATGTTGGGCCCAATCCGTCGCCATGCCTTTGGTCAGGTTGCCGACCGCCCCCTTGGTGGCCGTATAGGGCGCGATGCCGGGCCGCGCCAAGGCGGATTGCACGGAGGCGATGTTGATGATTTTACCCGCGCCACGACCGATCATATGCCGCGCCACGGCCTGGCCCACGTGAAAAACGCTGGCAATATTGGTTTGTAACAGCCGCTCAAAGGCCTCCGCCGGGAAATTTTCCAATGCCGTGCGGTGTTGCATGCCCGCGTTGTTCACCAATATGTCAATCGCGCCTGATGTGGCCTCAAACCCGTCCACGGCTGCGCGCACCGCGTCGTGATCGGTTGCGTCAAACGCCAGCGTGTCCACCTGATGCCCGATGTCGCGCAACCGCTGTGCCGCCACTTCCAGTTTGGCGGTATCGCGCCCGTTCAAAATCAGGTTTGCACCGGCCTCGGCCATGCCTTGGGCCAGCGCATATCCGATGCCCTGACTTGATCCGGTGATCAGGGCGCGTTTGCCCGTCAGATCAAATAATGCGTTTGTTTTGCCCATGGTAATTTCCCGTTTCTGCTCGACACAATTGCTTGGAGGCCTATGCTAGCGCAACCAGCCAACGCAAGGAAGACCCGATGCCCACATCCGCCAAATCCGTCGTCATTCACGCCGCCCACGATCTGCGCATTCAGGAAACACATGTGGAAAATCCCGGCCCGGGGCAGGTGCTGATCCAGATGGCGGCGGGGGGGATTTGCGGCTCTGATCTGCATTATTACAGCCACGGTGGGTTTGGCGCGATCAAGCTGCGCGAACCGATGATTTTGGGGCACGAGGTTTCCGGTCACATCGTTGAATTGGGCGCAGGCGTCAGCCATTTGGCGGTCGGCCAACTGGTTGCCGTGTCCCCCTCGCGGCCCTGCCTGACCTGCGCCTATTGCCTGTCAGGTGCGCCAAATCACTGTCTGAACATGCGGTTTTACGGCTCGGCCATGCCGTTTCCGCACATTCAGGGCGCGTTTCGCGAATTACTGGTGGCGGACGCCAGCCAATGCGCCCCGGCGGGCGGGCTGACGGCTGGCGAGGCGGCGATGGGTGAACCCTTGGCGGTGGTCTTGCACGCCCTGCATCAGGCCGGTGATCTGTTGGGAAAATCCGTGCTGGTGACAGGTTGTGGCCCAATCGGCACGCTGGCGATCCTGGCCGCGCGCCGTGCCGGGGCCGCTAAAATCATCGCTACCGATCTGGCTGACTTTACTCTTGGTGTGGCGTCACAGGTTGGTGCGGATCAGACCCTGAATATGGCCAAAACGCCCGATGCGCTGGCGGAATTTGCCACCGACAAGGGGCAAATTGATGTGCATTTTGAATGCTCAGGGGCCGCCCCTGCCTTGGCCGCAGGCGTAACCGCCGTGCGCGCAGGTGGCACGATCGTGCAACTGGGGCTGGGCGGCGATATGACCATCCCGATGCAAGCCATGACCGCCAAGGAAATCACCTTAAAAGGCTCGTTCCGGTTCCATCGCGAATTTTTCACCGGCATAACCCTGATGCAAAAAGGCCTGATCGACGTCAAACCCCTGATCACCCACAGCCTGCCAATGGATCAGGCCGTGGCCGCATTCAATCTGGCCAGCGACCGCACACAGGCGATGAAGGCACAGTTGGTGTTTGGGGGGTAACTTGCGATGGCCTATCGGGATAGTTACAAGGGTTTTGATAGAAATCAAAGAAACTACCGCAAAAAAAAATTGGAAGAAGTGCTGATGCCAATATTGAGAACTGCTGGAATCATTAAACTGTTCAGCAACATGCCCGAAAGTTTACGCGAGTACCTTCTTCACTTTCCGAGTTTAGCCAGAAACTATCCTTGGGATGTGTCGATTAGCTATCTATTTTCACAGACTGAACTTGCACAAAACATGACCATCTACGGCGGAGTTGTGAAACTTCACAGGGTTGATGCTTCTATTGCAAAGTCAACAGTGAATAGTCATCACATGACGCGGGATCGATTTCGAGAGCTTTACAAAATCACAATCGATAAGAGTATTCATGTGGATACGATAGCGAAGGTAAAAGGCGCAGAAAAAATTCGAGACCGAATACTTCATGGGAAAACTGTTTCAGATTCAGATAAACGGAAGGCTGTTGTTTACATTCTGGAATATGCAAATCTTCTGAATGAGCAAGTTTTTGAGGACGCTGGATTTAGGCCTTTCGGATCGATGCAAGGCTTCAAGGGGCGTGCAACTTCCTTGGATAAATCTACGAGTAAATGGGTTCTTACTGGCATGGGTCTAATTGGTACAAAAAAAGGCGCATAATTCGCTCAACCAAAACCAACTGGCGCTTGACTCTTTGGCTGCATCTGAACAGGCCCAGTTCATAACCTATATGCGCCGGATGATTAGCGGCATGAAGCCATAATCATTTACGACCTACGCCCCACAGAATTTCGAGCACATGTGCCGGTTTGCCTTTTGGCGGCCAGTAGCCTAGGTAGACTATGCCGCACCCATTCATCATCAACCTTACGGAGTACACTCGTGTCAGCCCCAAGCCTTGAGCAGAACGATTATTTTAGCGAAACCGTTGCCACCTTTGGCGACCGTCTGGAAGCCGCGCGCGAAGCAAAGGGCCTGACGGTTGCGGGCATGGCCGAAAAACTGGGCGTGGGCACCAGAACCATCAAAGCCTGGGAAAATGACGGTTCCACACCACGCGGCAACAGGATCCAGATGCTGGCCGGCATGTTGAACGTGTCGATGGTCTGGCTGATCAATGGCACCAGCAACGGCACCAGTCACGTGGCGGAAACCCATACGCGATCCGCGGGCCTGAACGATGCTTTGGGCGAGATTTCACAACTGAAAACCACCCTGTCCGACGCGCTCACCAAGCTGGAAAAACTCGAAGAACGGCTGCAAGACATCGATTGATTTTGCGCCTGCGGGTTATGCAATCGCATCCGGTTCCTATGGTTCGCCAACACGCGGCCAGTGCGGGTGATAATCGTCAATCACGATCGGGTGGCTGTGGGATCGGCCATTGCGCACATGCGGGTGATCCTTTGGCAAATCGTCGTGGGAATGCTCAACCGCCCCTAAATCATCGCGCGGCCAAAACATAATCCCCCCCGCCATGCCAATTGCGGCCAGTACCGCAAGGGCCAGAAAAGCCACCGTTGACCCAAAAACCGTGATCAACCCGCCCGCAAGCGGATAGGTCAGCAACCAGCAAACATGCGACAGCGCAAATTGTGCGGCATAGACGGCGGGCCTGTCTTCTGAATGCGCGGATCGTTTTAACAGCCGCCCGGACGGGGTCAAAACGATCGAATAGCCAACCCCGATAAACAGCCAGCCAATCAACAGCGGGATCCACCCGGTATCAAAAACCAGTGACATAAACGACAGACCCAAAAGCGAGATCAGCAAAACAACCGCACCGCCAATCATCACCGGCCGGTCGGATCGCGTGTCCAAAAAGCGCGGCAACCAAAGTGCCGCCAGCATCGAGCCGCCGCCAAAGGCCCCAAGCGCAATTGCCACCTGCGTATCACCAAGACCCAGATCAGCGCGCACCAAAACAACCGTATTCACCAGCACCATGGCCCCTGCCGCCGCCGCCGCAAGATTGAGCGACAAAAGCCCGCGCAATCGCGGCGTCGCAAGGTAAATCCGCATCCCCCTTGTGGTGCGCTCATAGATGCTGCGCGGGGCGGTGGCTGGCGGATTGGGCAGGCGCACCGAAACCACCAATATCGCAGACCCGACAAAACCGATCACCATGCCGACAAACAGCGCCTGATAGCTGACAAACACCAACAGGATCGCCGCCAGCGTCGGGCTGATCAGGTTTTCCAGATCATAGGCCAGCCGCGAAAGCGACAGCGCGCGGGTATAGCGGTCTTCTTCGGGCAGAATATCCGGAATGGTTGCCTGAAACGTCGGTGTGAATGCGGCCGAGGCTGCTTGCAGTACAAATATCAGTACATATATCTGCCAAACCTCGCTCACAAAAGGCAGGCACAGCGCGACAGCGGCGCGGGTCAGATCAAGACTGACCAGCATTTTGCGACGCGGCCATCGATTGGCAAAAGCCGCGGCAATCGGCGCGATGCCAACATAGGCCACCATCTTGATCGTAAATATCGTTCCCAAAACCAGACCGGCCCGCGCGCCCGACAGATCATAGGCCAACAGCCCCAGGGCAACCGTGGCCAGACCGGTGCCCAGCAAGGCCACGATCTGCGCCAGAAACAAGTGGCGATAGGTGCGGTCCGACAGAACAGAAACCATGGCGCAGACCTTTTGAAAAATTGGTGCTTGCCCAAGTATAGGTCGCCGGGCCACCTAAACAAAAGCCCCGTTTTGATCGATTTGACGCCCCCGGGCCTGATGCGATTGGCCGCGCAATCCGGCGCGGCCAATCGCGGCCATATCACCGGTTTATTTGACCGTAACGACGATTTTGCCAACCGCCCGGCCCGTTGCCAGCCGATCATAAGCCGCCGCCGCCCGATCCATCGGAAAAACGCTGTCGATGACGGGTTTCACGATACTGTCGCTGATCAACGCGCCAAGCTCTGCCAGCATTTTGCCGTCGGGTTCCATGAAAAACCACTCGAACCGAACACCATAACGCGCCGCCAGCCCGTCGGTATCCTGGCCCTTGATCGAAATCACCGCCCCGCCCTTTTTGAGAACCTTGAAAGAATTCGCCAAGGTTTCGCCGCCCAGCATATCAATCACCAGATCATAGCCAGACAGCTCTTCCTCAAATTTCTGGGTCGTGTAATCGATGACCAGATCAGCGCCAAGATTTTTGACAAGTTCGGCATTCTTTGCGCTCGTGGTGGTGGCGACAAAAGCGCCAAAATGCTTGGCAATCTGGATGGCATATGTGCCAACACCCCCGGATCCTGCATGGATCAAAACCTTGTCGCCTTTTTTAAGATTGCCTTTGGCGAACAGCGCCTGCCATGCCGTCAACCCCGCCAGCGGCACCGAGGCGGCGTCGGTGTAATTCATATTTGCGGGCATCATCGCCAGTTCACTTTCGTTGATCCGGGCAAATTCAGCAATCCCGCCCGCGTCCTCTTGATTAGGGCGCGCAAACACATTGTCGCCAACCTTGACAGTCTGAACATTCTTGCCGGTTTCGACAATTTTTCCCGCCACATCATAGCCCATTACATGCGGAAAAGTCAGCGGTATCATGTCTTTTAAATACCCCGCCCGCAGGATGTTATCGATCGGATTCAGGCTCGCGGCATGAACTTCGATCAAAACCGCATCATCGTTCAGAACCGGCTTTGCGATCTCGGCGATTTCAACAGGGGCGGCGTAGTCTTGGAATATTGCAGCTTTCATAGTGCACCTTTTGCTTTCATTTATTGGCTGAATTGCACATAGCACCGGGGTATCGCCGCGATAATGGCTCGATTTTCACCCTCACTTATGTCAAATAGACAATAATCCAAAACAAGTGAGGCACCCCATGGATCGACTTCGCGCCCTGCGATATTTTGTAAAACTGGCCAATACACTCAGCTTTAGCGAAACGGCAGGTCACTTCCGGGTGCCGTCTTCCTCGGTTTCACGGCGCATCAAGGATCTGGAATCCGAGCTTGGCGCGACGCTTTTTGAACGGACGACACGGTCTGTGCGGCTGACCGATCTGGGAAAACTTTACCTAGGCGAGGTGACCGGTGCGCTGCAATCGATTGAGATGGCCGACGAGCTGGTCGGTGCCCAGTCGCGTGCGCCAACCGGCATGTTGCGGATCACCGCGATGCCCGGATATGGCGAACGTTTTGTCTTGCCCGCGCTGGATCGTTTGCGCCGGCTCTATCCAGACATCGATTTTGACCTGAACCTTACCGATCAGGTGGTCAATCTTTCCGGCAACGAGGTGGATATCGCGATCCGCGCCGCCGCCACCCTGCCGGATCAAGTCGTGGCGCGCCGCTTGGGCGACCACGAATTTGTTCTGGTGGCGTCACCAGAGTACATTGCGAAAAATGGCCGCCCGACCTCCTCTGTCGATCTGCGCGATCGTCCGGTTTTCATGTATCGTGCGCCGCACGGTATTCTGGATTGGTTTGTGCTGCGCGAAGGCGTTTGGCAGGCCATCGACCTCAATCCAAAATACATCACCACCCACGGACAATCCCTGTTGGACAGTGTCATCGCCGGGCGGGGCATTGCCTTTCTGCCGGGATGGAGTATCGCCAAAGACATTTCTGCCGGCCGCTTACAAATACTGGATATCGCCGACGGGCCGCTTTCGGCCAGCGGCAACGCCAAAATGGGTATGTATCTGCTCTATCATCCGCCCAAATTCCGGCTGCAAAAAATCCGGGTCACCGTTGATTTTCTTGTGACGGAACTGCGCCGTGATCTAAGCAAAATCTGAAACCGCGGCTTGGTCACTCATCAGGGAAAACACCTTGGCGGCCCTAAATTATATGGTTTGATCCGCCGCAAATCGCGCCATATGATCATCGATGATCACCGCACATTGCCCAGCATGGGTCGAGATCAGGAAATGACCGGCACCCTGCACCACCTGCAACCGGCTGTTGGGCATATGTGTCACTAATTCGGCGGAAACGCGGCATGAACCCCGCGCCACGCCGCATGTGTGCTGTAGGATCCGGGCAAAAACAACAAGGTCGGGCGCCTGCCATTGGGATGCTTTGTTTGCAGGGTATCAAGCCACCGTTGACTGGCCCGGTGCCTATGTTTGGCGCGATCTGGCCGACCATTTTACCGAGGCCAAAATTCTGCTCAGCAACCGCGATTCCGCAAGCTGGTACCGCAGCATGGACAAAACCATTTTGGATGCCATGCGAAACAGCACCGACCCGGAATCAATCGGCATGCGCCTGAAACAAAACGTGCTTGGCGGAAATATCACCGACAAAGATCACGTCATCGCCACCTTTGAAAAAAACGTCGCCGACGTGCAGGCCGCCTTTGGCCCTGATCGGTTGCTGACCTTCAACATCGGCGATGGCTGGGCACCCTTGTGCGAATTTTTAAACTGTGCGGTGCCGGATCAACCTTTCCCCCACAGCAATAAACCCGACGAGTTCAATACCAAACTAAATGCCGCAGAAACCGCGCGCGGTGGTGAGGTTTAACCCCCTGCCTTACGCGCCGGGTTCCCGATCCCGGTCATATTGTTTAGCGCCTGTTAACGCCGGCAGCCACGCCTCGCGGCGCGAGGTCCAGCATTCATAGGTTGGCACCAACTGGTCAGGGACATCCAGCGCGCCCAGATGCACCTCGACCTCGTCGTCACTTTGCGCAAATACCGATGACCCGCAACGCGGGCAAAAATGCCGCCCCGTATAGGCGCTCGTTTCGCCCTCGATCGACACCGCGTCTTGTGAAAAAATCGCCGCCGCATAAAACAACGCGCCATGATGCTTGCGACAGTCCAGACAATGGCAAATACCAGCCCGCAATGGCGGCCCCTGCGCGACAAAACGAACATCTCCACACAGGCACCCGCCGTTAAACCGTTTCATGCCTTCACCCCTAATCGCCCGGATATTTATCAACACGGTGCAACCAATCACCGATCAATGCATGGAATAATTCCGGCCGTTCCCAAGCCACCCCGTGACCGGCGCAATCCAATACCGCCAAACTGGCACGCGGTAATTTCGCCAGCAAATCAATGCCATCCAGATAGCCGCTGATGCTGTCTTGTCGCCCCACCACAATCAGGCTTGGGCCGGTAAAAACAGAGCTTTCCTCGGCTTTGCCAAAACTGAAATGAAAGTTTTCAAAGACCCTCGCGTCTTGGGCGGCGTCAAATAATGCTTTGGCCGGTGCCACAATCCGGCGTCTTTTTTCAACGGTATCGCGGTGTTGCAGCACGTCGATATTGTCAAACGCCCACAGCTCACTTTCCGCCAAGCTCGCGCGGATCGATGGATCGGCGGCCAAAACGCTGTGAACCGGCAATCGGGCAGGATCAGACGACGGATTGCCCCCCGGCACGATCAGCACCACACCCGACACCCGTTCAGGGCGCAAATGCACGATCCCACGCGCCAGATAACTGCCGCGCGACAGGCCAATCAGCGCAAATTCCTGATCCGGCAGATACTGATCGGCAAAATCGATCACCGCATTCAAAACATCATCCTGCGACTGAATTTCCGGCGAGCCGCCAGTTAGCCCATGCCCCGGCAAATCCACATAGATCCGTTGCCAGCCTTCCAAACCCTCAAACACCGGTTCCAAAATGTCCATCATATACCGATGGTCCAACGTCACCCCGTGCAAAATCAGCACCGGCTTGCCGTGACCCACTATCTTGTGATGCAACATAACTGCCCCTTTTCGGATCAAACACTCCGATCAGTACCGCATGAATTTGCGGATATGGCAAGGTTTGGGGCGGCTGCGCTTTTGCCCGTCCTTGTCTATGCATTCAAGGCGACCCTTGTTGGCAATCCGCACTAACCTTTTGATCCAAAGCCTATTCGGCTATCACACGATACAACTGCGGATCCCCACTGACGCCTTTAATGCGCGGGATCGAACCGGATTGCCGCATGGCCGTCGTGGCCGCCTTAAACGCCGCCATGCTTTCCCATTCTGCGACATTAATCAGGGCGAATGTGGCGTCAGGTGAAAGCGAACGATGCAGTTTTGTCGAAATATAACCTGGCTGGGTTTGCAAAAAATCCCGCGCCTGTATCCACATCGCGATGGCATCATCTTCGGAACCTGCCGGAACCACAAATGGATTGATTAGAATAAGCGACTCGTTAACAGATTGTGCGGTCATGGGGTTTGCTCCTGTGAGGATGATGGCGGCTGCGAATACCAGATTTTTGATAAACTTATTCATTGGGGTTTCTTTTTGACCTGATCGCCGCCAAACCACATGCGGGACAAAAGACCATCTTTGCGAACGTATTGGTGATAGATTGCCGCCCCAGCATGCAGAACGACAAGAGCGATGAGCAGGCGAACGCCGAGCGCATGTGCGCCACGAGGCGCAAATTCATTCAAGTCAGGCAAAGCCTCGGGACCGCCTCCAAACAGGATAGGCCCGGCTCCCGACAGAATGAACAGGCCAATGCCTGACGCTGCCATCAAGATTAGAACGGCATAAAACGCGTAATGTACGATGTGCGCCGAGATTTCTTGCCACCGCGGTTGTCCGCCAATGTCATTGGGTTTCTTGTCAAAAAACAGCCACCAAATAATGCGCAAGACCAACAATAGTAAAACGGTTATGCCTATCGGCGCGTGAACAACTAGGATCGCCGCTTTTGCATCGGCCGCGACGGTGCCAGTAGAGCGAAAACCCGACACAAGCAGGACCAAGATCAAAATTGCCATAAGCCAATGTAGGGTAATTGCAATCGATCCATATTTGGTCTGTGTACTTCTAGATGGCATTGAGTTTCTCCTTGTTATGGCTTTGGTGTCCTTCGGCGTATTGATTTTTCACCAAGCAACCGGCTTGATGTTGCTTTAATCAAGGCGACTGCGTTTTCGATATCCGCCGGGGCCAAATCTTTGGCTAATTCCTCGACCCAGTTTGCTTGCCGTTCCGCAGCCTGCGCTAGGCATCGTTGACCTTCTTTGGTCAGCAAAACAAGTTTGGCGCGTGCATGGCGCGGGTTGGGCTGTAATTCAACCAAGCCCGCTTTTTGCAAATCGTTCACAATTCTTTGCACTGCTTGACGGCTAAGACCCATGTCCTGCGCAACCCATGCGACGGGCCTTGGCTCGTCGCTGAAAGCAATTCCTCCCAAAACCTGCCAACGAGCGCTGGTCAGGCCGATGTCAGCCACAAGGCCATCCCCGGCCTCCAAAAGAGCACCATTAAGTCGAAAGACTTCGAGAATTAGCCCTGTCATGGCACGGGCAGAATCAGAGGTTGGGCTGGCCTTCATGACAGCATATAATCATAACGACAACATGCTGTCAAATGCTAGTCCCAAGCACCCCCTATCACTGCCCCGCCCAACCTCTGCAAGGCTGCGCCAGCCCTACCCTTCAGCCCGCGCCCAAGGCCCGTGATAATCCCGTCCGTCCTTGTCCGTGCGTTCAAACCCGTGTGCGCCAAAGAAATCCCGCTGGCCTTGGATCATGTTCGCCGTGCCCCGCGCCGTGCGCATCATGTCGTAATAACTCAAGGCCGCCGCCAGTGCCGGCACCGGCAACCCCTGTGCCATCGCGGCGGTTACAACTTTGCGCAGGGCGGGTGAATGTTGCTCCAACAGATCGGCAAAAAACGGCGAAAACATCAGGTTTAGAGCCGCATTTTCGCCCAAAGCCGTCGCCATATCGTTCAACATCGCGCTGCGGATAATACAGCCCTCGCGCCAAACCTCGGCTATTGCGGGCATCGGCAAATCCCAGTTAAAACTGTCACTTGCCGCAGCCAGTAAATCGAAACCTTGGGCGTAACACATGATTTTGCCGGCAATCATCGCGCCTTCTAGTTCGGAAAAGTTGACAGCTGTCAACTTTTTGGGCGCGGCCCCAAAAATGCCCTCACCGGTTTTGCGTTGCTCCAACATCGCCGATACATTCCGCGCCATCACCGCCGCCTCGATCACCGGAATCGGCGCGCCCAAATGCTGCGCCTCGATCACCGTCCAGCGACCCGTACCCTTTTGCCCCGCCTTGTCCAGAATGATGTCCAGCATCGGGGTGCCGTCTTCGGGATCAACCGCCAGCCCCACCTTGCCGGAAATCTCGATCAGATAGCTTTGCAAAACCCCGTCGTTCCAACCAGCAAAAGCCGCGCCAACTTCCGCCGCCCCCAGCCCCATACCATCGCGCAGAATGCCGTAAACCTCGGCGATCATCTGCATGTCGGCATATTCAATCCCATTATGAACCGCCTTTACAAAATGCCCGGCCCCACCGGCCCCCATCCATGTCGCGCAATCCTGTCCCTGATATTTTGCTGAAATCGCCCCCAATATCGGCGCCACCCGCGCCCAGGCCACCTGATCACCGCCGCCCATAATGCTGGGCCCATGCCGCGCGCCCTCTTCGCCGCCCGACACCCCGATACCCAAAAATCGCTCGCCCGCCGCCACCGCGGCGGCGGCCCTGCGGTTGGTGTCATGAAAATTGGCGTTCCCCGCATCAATGATCAGATCATCCGGCTGCAACAAGGGCCGCAACGCCGCCATTTGTTGGTCAATCACATCGCCCGCCGGCAGCATCAAAATAATCGCGCGGGGCTGGGCCAAACTGGCGACAAATTCCGGCAAACTATAGTTCGGCGTTATCCGCGCCGCCAATTCCCCCGCCTCGGCCATCAACTCATCCGTGCGGTTTGAACTGCGGTTAAACACCGAAATCGAAAATCCCTTGTCCGCGATGTTCAGCGACAATGCCGCCCCCATCGTGCCCAATCCAATTACACCGATTTGCGAGCCTGTCATGACAATTCCTTTGCGTTTGTTACCGCTACCCTATCGCGCACAAACAAGGATTGTCGAGGGGCGCTGCATCTGCCCCCTGCCCCACCACGAGACGACGCCCAACGGGCGGCAGCTTATCCCGTTAATTCCCTTAAACTTGGTAATAGTCCCGGTACCAAGCGACAAACTTTGCCACCCCGGCCCGCACATCGGTTTCCGGTTTATACCCGGTCAGCGATTGCAACAAATCCGCATTGGCCCATGTCGCGGGCACATCGCCCTTTTGCATATCCATGTAATTCCGCTCGGCCTTAATCCCGATTTCCGCCTCGATCGCATCGACAAAATCCAGCAATCGAACCTTGTCCGAATTGCCGATATTCACCAGCCGAAACGGCGCCACCGCTGACAGGCTGTCACCGGGCGCTATATCATCCGCACTGGCGGGGCGCACTGGCGGGGTATCCACAAGAAGCGAAATTCCCTTAACCAAATCAGTAACATAGGTGAAATCTCGGAACATTTCACCATGGTTGTAAATATCAATCGGCGTGCCTTCGATGATGCCCTTGGTGAACTTGAACAGCGCCATATCGGGCCGCCCCCAAGGGCCATAAACCGTGAAAAACCGGAACATCGTCGTCGGCAGGTCCCACAGATGCGCATAAGAATGCCCCATCGCCTCGTTTGCCTTTTTGGTGGCGGCATAAATCGTCAGCTGGCTGTCGGCCTTGTGCACCTCGGCATAGGGCATTTCTGTATTCGCGCCATAGGCCGAGGACGTGGAAGCCATCAACAAATGATCCACCCCCAATTCGCGCGCGCATTCCATCACATTAAACGTGCCCACCACGTTGCTTTGAATATAGGCGCGGGGGTTTTCCAAACTGTATCGCACCCCGGCTTGCGCCGCCAAATGCACGATCACATCAGGGCGTTCGGCCATCATCAAGGCGTGCAATCTGTCAAAATCCTCCAACTGGCCAATTTCGCATTTAAAGCCGGGATTTTGCAGCAACATCTGGTGGCGACGTTCTTTCAGCCGCACATCGTAATAATCCGACATGCCGTCATAACCGACCACTTGCCAGCCTTGATCCAGCATCGCTTGCGCCAGATGATAGCCGATGAAACCCGCCGTGCCGGTGATAAAAATTTTACGCGTTTTACCCATCAATCTTCGCCCTCTAGTGCGGCGTCTTTGGCGCCCGTGTTGATCCAATGCCAGGAACTGGCGCATATTTCATCCAGCCCGTATTTGGCGGAAAACCCGATCTCTTCTCGGGCGCGACCAACTTCACCCAACAGCGTATCAACATCGCCGTCGCGGCGCGGCACAACCACATGCGACAAGTCGTGTCCCACCGCGCGCCCATAGGCGGCCAACATATCAAAAACCGAATACCCCTGCCCCGTGCCAATGTTAATTGCATGAGAACATGAATTTTTTATCAATGTTATCAATGATTTAACATGTGCCTCGGCCAAATCCATGACATGGATATAATCGCGCACACCGGTGCCGTCATGGGTGTTGTAATCGTCGCCAAACACGTTCAGCCGCTCATATTCACCGGTGGCCACCTTGGCAATATAGGGCATCAGGTTGTTGGGAATATCGGCGGGGTCCTCGCCAATCATCCCGCTGCTATGCGCCCCTGCCGGGTTGAAATAACGCAGAACGCCAAAGTGCCAGCGCGGATCGGCGTGGCCGACCTGTTCCAGAATTTGTTCGCCGATCAGTTTGGTAAACGCATAGGGGCTGGCAAAGCTGCGGGTGGCGGTTTCGGGGATCGGGATCACGTCTTGATTGCCATAAACCGTCGCGCTTGAGGAAAACACCAGATTGAAAACCCCGGCGCGTTCCATGGCCTTCATCAAGGACAGCAAGCCGGTGACATTGGTATCGATATAGCTCAGCGGCTGCGCCACGGATTCACCCACCGCCTTTTTTGCGGCAAAATGCACGACTGCCACAAAATCGCGATCTTTCAGAATGTCGAAAATTGCGTCACTGTCGCGCACGTCGATTTGGTGGCATTCAATTTCCGATCGCTGGCAAATCAGTTTGATGCGATCCAGCACAGAACGTTTGGCGTTACTGAAATCATCCAGAATGACCGGGTCAAATCCGGCGTCCTGAAGCGCCACAAAAGTATGCGATCCGATATAGCCCGCGCCACCTGTTAACAAAACCTTACCCGCCACGAGTCCCTGCCTTTTTGTTGTTTTACCTGTCATATCAGGTATTCCCTTTGGGTCCAGCGCAAACCCGAAACGCTGGTTTTCGTAAAAAGTTGACAGCTGTCAACTTTTTGCAATTTTCGCATCTGTCCCCGTTGATTTGTTGAGCAAAGCCATCACCATCGGACCGGGTGAAAAGGCGCCTGCTTCGGCCTTGGCCGTCAGCGCCCGCAGATATCCGCCGGGGCTGTTGATCTCGCCGATCCGCTCGAGCATTGCTGCCAGCACCACCGCCGCATTGCCCTGACCCATCGCCCGTTGCGCCCGTTCCCAGGCATCCGAACTGATCCCCATCATACCACGCACAAACTGCGCCGTTCGGATCAAATCGGCCCATGTGGTTATTTCCCCTTGGGCATAGCTGTGGATTTCCCCGCAAGCCTTTTGAATGATCATCAGCGGCAAGTTGGGTTCACTCGATTTCTCCCGCGTTTCTTTTTCTATGCAAGATTCAAGATCATAAGATTTTGTTTTTGAATTCTGATGGTGGCGCTCATTTTGACCGTCATTGGCGCTCATATCTTGTGTATTGGTCAATAATGTTTTGACTCTTGTCAACAGCCGCTCAAGGCCTTTGCTCAGCCCTTGCAGCACATCCACCGCCAATTTCCGGCGCAGCTGGCGGCGGAAATCTGCGGCTTGGGTCAACAGGTCATCCCAGATCGCCCCCGGGCGCTCCTGCGCGCCGTATTCGGCCAGTTTGGCGGCATCCCTCAGGATCAGGCTGGCTTGCTGCCGCTGGGCGCGCTCTGCGGCGGCGCTGGCCTCGGTTTGGGCGGCCAGTTCGGCGATTTCCACGGCACGCACCAGCAAAGGGCGCAGATCAAAGCCAAAGGCGCGTTGTTCCCCCAAACCCCGTGTGGCAAAGCGTTTGCCGTTGGGGCTGTCTTGGCGCAGGATCAGGCCTGCGTTGACCAAAGCGGCCAAATGGCGGCGCAACGTGCTTTCGGCCATGCCATGCGCCCGTTCGGCCAAGGCGCGGTTGGACGGATAAACCACCACCATCGGCGCATCGGCAATTTCAGCCCCTTGATGAAAGCTGGTGAGTGCGGCCAGCACCACCAGATCGCGATCGGTCACCCCAAGGGCGGTGCGGGCGACGGTGATTTGCCGCTGGATTTCATATTTGTTGATCTGGGGCAGGGGGGCGGGCTGTTGCGCCGCCGCAATCCGTGCCATCAGGCCAGCCGTCACCGGCCGCTGCCCAAAGGGCGTCGTTCCACATGCTTGCATATTTTTCCACGAGACAAAACTTTTCTGCCCGCTGAACAAGAACGGTTGTTGACAGCTGTCAACTTTGGCGGCTAGATTCGGAGGTGCAACGCTACGAACAAGCCTTTTGGGATGTCATGTCCTGAAGGGCTTTTTCTTTGGGTTCTGCCTTTTGTGCCTCCTTTGTTGGTTTCACTGCTCGTTTATAAATCGAGGATTGCCCCCGATTACCCGCCGTTTCTGGTTACCCAATCACGGTGAATCTGGTCCATGTTCTCGATCAGCCAGCGGTCAAAACCGCCTGCCTTGGCTGGTTTGAGTTCAATTGAAACTTTGTCTTCGGCCACAGACACACGCCCCATTACGATGCCTGAAGCATTGCGCAGCTTGTGTTGCCGGGGCCGTGGCTTTTCGGCACTAACCATACGTTTAGAGCCGCTTTCCAGTGCGGTCATCAGGCTGTTGAACCGATTGTCCGACCCGTTGCCGCGGGTGGTCAGATTGATCACCCCGATGGCCGAGGCCGCATCAAAACCCGAGCCTTCAAACAAATCCGCCATCGCCGACCAGCGATCACGGCCCACCGAAGGCGCGGCACCGATCGCTTCGATCAGTTCGATGGGCAAATGGTCGATCACTGCCAGCATCCGCGAAATCACGGTTTTGTCGATGTTGACGGCGTCGCAAATCACCTTGCGCTTATAGCCCGCTTCGGACATTTGCCGCGCAAAATTGGCCTTTTCAATGTAACTAAGATCGCGCCGCGCGGTATTTTCCTGACCCTGCGCCATCACAAGCGCGTCATCATCCAGATCTCGGATCATCGCTTTGACCGGCAAACCAAGGTCGCGCAGCGCCAATACACGCCGCCGCCCATAGACGATCTGGAACCGGTCCGGCACCTCGGGGTGCGGGCGCACCAGCACCGGCACTTGTTGGCCGTATTCCTTGATCGAGGCCATCAGGCTGGCGTGTTCCGCATCGTCATGTTCCAGACGATCCTGAAAACCACCTGCATCGATCAAAAATGGGTCAATGTCACTGACCGATCTTGATTTCAATTCCGCAATCGACTGGCTGACGGCACCAATGGCCCCCTTGGAATACCGCGCTGTCGGGGCAGGGGCCGCGGCGGGGGCGGGGGCAGGGGGCGGCGCAGATTTTGCCGAGGCGTCACCTGACGTCGGCTCCGCAGGTTTCGCCGCCTGTTCCATCAATCCCTTGAGTAAATCTTTGCGTGCCATCAACGCCCCCATGCCTGTTGAATCAGCGCCTCGATCTCGCCGTTGACGGCGTTCAGGCTTTCCATTGCGCGTTCATAGGTGGCGCGGACAAACTGGCCCTTTTCCACCTCGTATAGTGTTTGTTTGGTGATGCCCGCATCGGAAATCGCGGTGGATTTCAACACCGGATGGTTCAACACATGATCGCCAAACATCGAGCGCATGAAGCTGACCATTTGATTTTGCGGCCCATCGCCCGGTTCATAGCGGGTCACCACATAGCGCAGCCAGTCATAAGACATGTCACCGCCCGCATCGGCCACCACACTCAGCAAATTTGAGGTCATCAGCAAAAACTGGCACATCGACATGACATCCAGCATTTGCGGATGCACGGTGACCAGAACGGCGGTAGCGGCGGACAGCGCCGACATGGTCAGAAACCCCAGTTGCGGCGGGCAATCGATGACCACGATGTCATAGTTTTCCTCGACCTCGGCCAGCTTGGTGCCAACGCGGGTAAAAAACAGCTCGCCATCGCGCGCGGCCAGCGCACGCGGCGTGTCATGTTCAAATTCCATCAAATCCAGATTGCCCGGAATGATGTCCAAATTGGTGAAATATGATTTCTGAATGACGCTGGACAAGGGCAGGGGGGCCTCGTAGCGGATCGCATCATACAGCGTACCGCCGTCTTGCAAATCAATTTCCGGCTGATAGCCGTGCAGCGCGGAAAAACTGGCCTGTGGGTCCAGATCGATCGCCAACACGCGATAGCCGTCAAGCGCGGCCTTTTGCGCCAGATGGGCGGCGGTGGTGGTTTTGCCGGACCCGCCTTTGAAATTGATCACGGTGATCACCTGCAAATGATCCCCCTCGCGGCGACCGGGCAAATAGGTACCGGGGGTTTTTGCACCCAATTCCAGATGGCGGCGCAGGGCCATGATATCCTCGGTGGAATAATACCGCCGCCCGCCTGCACGGATTTCAGGGCTGGGGCCTTTGCCGTCGATCTCCAGCTTGCGCAGATAGGCATCTTTGACGCCGATCAAATCCGCCGCCTCGCCCGAGGTGAATTTGCGCAATTCCTTGCGGGCGTTTGGCGGGAACAATTGTTCGCGGTGCGCCTGAAGCTGTGCCGACAGTTTGGCGGCGTGTTCGCCGACCAATTGGTCAATGCGGTGGTTTCGTTGTAACATTCTGCCCTCGATAGATTACCGTTTGTTACGGCAAACTTCGTTTAATTCTTTTATTTCCGTAAATGAATGCAGGGGAAATGGGATTCGGGCAAGAGGTTTTTGCTATATATAGCGTGAATATCGGGCTGAGCCCCTAAAAAAGCGTGTTTTTATCCACAGATTTTCTGGGGATAAGTCAGTTAATTTGAAAAATGCCGACTCAATGCGGGGTGGTTTTGGGAAAATTGGGGGAAAACGTCATGTCTTCCCCCTTTTTTCCAGCAATGGATATGAACCGTGAGTGGGATTCGCAATCCAATTCTGTGGCGCGCCGCTATTCGGGGAAATTGAAGCTCAACGCGCAATGTCAGGTTGCACGATTTTCGATATTTCAGGCAATAGCCCCAGGCGGAAAATCAACCAATAACGCCTTATTTGGTGCGAATGACGCTATTTTTTCGTGAAAAATTTTACCGCAAACGCGAATAATATCGATTTTTTAGCCTACTCGCCGCGCGCGCTCAGGATTTTTTTGATCGGTTCCACCATTTTTCGACCCAAAGGCAGCACTTCGCTGGAGATCAGGCGCAAGCGCGGATTGCCGTTTTGATAAATGACCGCGCCGATCTGATCATAACGCACCCAGTGGGAACGGTGGATCTGGCAGCCAATATTTTCCGGCAACTCGGCGATTGCGTCTTTCAACGGCAGGCGCAATTCGGTGCGGCCTTTGTCGGTGACCACGGCCACATATTGCCCCAAAGCCTCGATGCGCAAAACCGTGCCACGCATCGGCTGTGGCAGCCGTGATTGCAGGGTAACGCGGGTTTGGCGCGTCGGCCAAAAAACCGGAAACCTGTCGGGGTCGGTGGCAAGGCGCTGTATCAGCATCGATCGAAAATACACCAGCGCCAAAATTTCAGCGATGCCGACAATCGTGGTCAGCCGGAAAAGATAGACCGCCAGTTTAGACAAGACGATTTCGTCGGTCACAACAAGAGATATTACGCCCATTTCCAGAACGGCTATAAAAAACATCAAAAGGAAAAGAGTAACAAACAGCGGGATGTTGCGCAAAACCGCCCAGTGAAACAGCGCGCCAAGGACCCCGTAAAGGATTATCAGGTTCAGCGCCGCAATGCCCAGATTAACCCCGAGATGCCCGAAAAATGGCAAGTGCGCGAGCGGGGCGCGGATGCCCAGCACTGTTTCGGCAATCGCTGAATAGGCAAAAACGCCGAGCACAAGCGGGTGCAACAGACATTCGCGAACGACCAGATTTACCTGATCTCGCGAAACGATGAGCGCCCCTGATTGCATATCGCGACCCGCCATAAGCGTTGTTTCTTGGTTGTGGCCGATAGATGCCCCCAACGGCATCCAGCCCTTGTCGTTGTGACCCGCCCGTTTTGTTCAAACCAAAACAGACGCGCCGGTATGCCCGTAAATGGCAGCCTAGCAGAAAGTCACATTTACATGTGCGGATAATGCACTTTGGGCACAAAACGGCAAGCAATGATCGGTGCCGACGGCGGATTTTTGACCCTATTTATCGCATTTTGCACGCTTGGATTGCGGCAACTTACAGCCATCAACCACAGTTTGTTGCGCAAAGCTACAGGCACCGCCGCGCATCAGCAAAACCGGAAATCAGGGCTTTCGGGGCCGTTTTGGGGTGGCGTTCGGGCCTTTGGGGACCCGGGGTTTGCCCTTGAACAAGGGCTTGCTGGGATCAGCCGCGCCTTTGGGTTTACCACCCTTCACGAAGGGTTTTTTGCCGCCGGGCTTAGCGGGTTTACCCGGCCCGCGCGCCTCGACCGCGCCTTCGTGGCGCTCGGTCAAATTGGGCGTGTGGGATTTCACCTTGTGGCGACCCGGCTTGCCCGCGTCCTTGTCTTTTTTCGGCTTTTTCTTGCTGGGCTTGGTACCGCCGCCAGTGTCCTTGGACCAATCATTATCCCAGCCATCGTCAACAAATTTGCTGGCGGGTGGTTTTTCGTCGCTGACAGAAAATTTGGGTTTTTTGTCATAGCCGCCATCACGCGCGCCGGATTTGCCCTTGTAAGGCCTGTCGGGGCGATCAGATTTGCCGCCAAATTTATCCTTGCCGCCAAACTTGCCGCGTGGGGCAGGGCCGCGATCAGAAGACCCGCCCAAATCAGGCGCCTTGGCCAATTCGGAAACCGCAGAACCCTCGATTTTCATCGCGGCGCCCAAAGCGGCCAGAAACCCCGGCACCGCGGTTTTGCGCAGTTCCACAAAGGATTGATCGTCGCGCACCCGGATCGCGCCCAAATCCTCTTTGGTCAGGTTGCCCGCCTTGCACAACATCGGCAAAATGCGGCGCGGTTCCGCCCCGGCATCATGACCACCCGCAATGGAAAACCATGTCGAGGGGCCGAATTCTTCGCGCGGATGGGCACCGGAACGGCCACCTTTTTCACCGCGTGCGCCAGCTTTCCCCCCTGCCGGACCAGCGGCGGAAACATCCTCGGGGGCCGATTGGCGCACCGCAAAAAGCCGCATATAGGCCGCGGCGATCTGTTCGGCGGAATAAGCGGAAACGATGGCCTCGATGGTATCGGTATGGCGCGGCTCTGGGGGTTCCAGCCATGCAGGATCGTTCAGAATACGGTCTTTGTCGCGGGCGAAAACCTCGTCGGCGGTGGGGGCATCACCCCATTCAGCCGTTACCTTGGCACCGCTTAACAAACGGCTGGCTTTGCTGCGCTGGCTTGACGGCACAATCAGCGCCGAAACACCCTTGCGACCGGCGCGCCCCGTGCGGCCCGACCGGTGCAGCAGGGTTTCGGAATTGGTCGGCAAATCGCCGTGAATAACCAGTTCAAGATTGGGCAAATCGATGCCGCGTGCCGCCACATCGGTGGCCACACAGATCCGCGCCCGACCATCACGCATGGCTTGCAGCGCGTGGGTGCGTTCATTTTGCGTCAGCTCGCCGGACAGGGCCACAACGGAAAATCCACGGTTGGAAAACCGCGTTGTCAGGCGGTTGACCATGGCGCGGGTATTGCAGAAAACCAGCGCATTGGGCGCCTCGTAGTAACGCAGTACATTGACAATGGCGTTTTCCACATCACGGGCAGAAACCACCATGGCGCGGTATTCAATATCCGAATGCTGGCTGGTTTCGGCAACAGTGGTCACCCGCACCGCGTTATTTTGATAAGATTGCGCCAGACGGGCGATTTGTTTTGGCACGGTGGCCGAAAACATCAGGGTGCGGCGATCTTCGGGGGCCTCGCCCAGAATGAATTCCAGATCCTCGCGAAAGCCCAGATCAAGCATTTCGTCGGCCTCGTCCAGCACCACGGCACGCAGGGCCGTCATGTTCATCGAGTTGCGCATGATGTGATCGCGCAGGCGGCCCGGCGTGGCCACAACGATATGGGCACCGCGCGCCAGGGCGCGGCGTTCATCGCGCATATCCATGCCGCCAACACAGGAAACAACCGTGGCACCGGTATTGGCATACAGCCAGTCAAGTTCGCGTTTCACCTGCAAGGCCAATTCGCGGGTGGGCGCGATAACCAAGGCCAGCGGTTTTTCCGCCGGTCCAAACTTGCCGTTGTCATTCAAAATGGAGGACCCGATGGCCAAGCCAAAGCCTACGGTTTTCCCTGATCCGGTTTGCGCAGATACCAGCAAATCGGCGTCGGCAAGTTCGGGTTTGGTGACCGCCACCTGTACTTGGGTGAGGGTTTCATATCCACGGGCGGCAAGGGCATCGGCAAGAGTTTGTATCACGGGAACGGCTTTTCATCTGAAAGGGGGCCATAGGGGCCAAAGAGTGCCCCCTAATGCCTTTGCCCACCATTGTATAGTGCAGATCGCGCAACAGTTGGTGCAAAACATCCCAATTTACAGGCAAAAACCGCCCGCCAAGGCAAAACCTGATTGCTTGGCGGTGGCGAGTTTGCATAGTTTGATTAAAAATAAACTAAAAAACTAAAAATACAGGCTAGGCAGATGATTATCACCGATATTTCTTCGTGCGTTTTACCCGAAAACGCCGCACTTGCACGCGATTTACCCGGTTCCCCCGAAGAACTGGGCCCGGAATTTGTCGAACGCTTTGACAGTAAAACCTTGTTTTATGACGTTTTCTATTACCGTGATGGGCTGACCAAAAAGGTTATCGCCATCGGCCCGACCCTGCGCAAAACCCTGCGCCGGTTTTTAAAATCAGCGGAAATAACCATCGATGGGCTGCCGGTGCGCATGGTTGAAACCAGCCCGACCAAGCGGTTCAGCCAGCTTGAATTCGAGGTTACCACGATCGCGCCCAAGGTATTAAGCATCCGTCATGAATTGTTCAGCACAGATATTCCAATCAACGGGTCGAGTTTGCGCGATTTTGCGGGCACGCGTGCAATTACCACCCTGTCAAAAAACAACCGGCTGAAATGGATTGAAGACTGGGCCAAGCATCATATCGACCATCACGGGGCTGATGCCTTGGTGTTTTTTGACAATGGATCGGACATCTATGGGCTGGACGAGCTGCGCGATTGTATTGCTGGCATCAAGGGGTTGAAAACCTCGGTGGTTTTGCGGCCTGAATTTTCCTATGGTCCCTCGGGCAATCACCGTCTGGCCACCAATGCGCGGTATTTGCAATTTGCGCTGTTTGCGATTTCCAAAATGCGGTTTTTGGCCGATGCGGATGCGGTGCTGAACGTGGATGTTGACGAAATCGTCTATTCCAAATCGGGCGACAATATTTTTGATGCCGTAAAAGAAGACGTCAATGGCTATATCACCTTGCCGGGCACTTGGCGGCATGCGGTGCCAAAGGCGGGAGACAAAACCCCGCTGCGCCATGCGGATCACACCCATGAACATCTGGGCGAGGGGGATCAGATCTGGCCCAAATGGTGCGTTGATATGAAAGGTGCGGTGGCCGATCAGACATGGCGCACCCATGGATTCAAAGGGTTTTCGGAAAATTTTCACGAACAGTTCGGATTTTTCCATTGCCGCCAAATCACCACAAACTGGCATTTTGCCCGCCCGCATCTGGATGAAGACGAATTGCGGGTTGATCCCTTTGCGCAAAAAACTTTGGCCGGCTAGGGTTTTTTGAACCCTTGAGCTTTGCCCCAACCGCCGCTAAACAGGCGGTACCGTTGGGGTGCCCGTCAGGGCTGAGATGCGTAAAGCAGACCCATGGAACCTGATCCGGGCAATTCCGGCGGAGGGAACGGTCTGAAACTTTAGGCTTTCTTCACCCCGCGTTGTCCCATTTTTACCCCAGGCCGGGCTTTGCCACGGTTTGACCACTTGGAAATGGAACGCTACATGAAACATCTGATTACTGCTTTGGCCTTGTTGGCCGCAACACCTGCGCTGGCGCAGGATAAAATGACCGTGATGCTGGATTGGTTCGTCAATCCCGACCACGGGCCGGTTATTATCGCCCAGGAAAACGGCTATTTCGCCGAACAAGGCCTGGATGTCACGGTGGTTGCGCCTGCTGATCCCTCGGCGCCAGTGAAAATGGTCGCCGCCGGTCAGGCCGATCTGGCCGTGACTTATCAGCCGCAATTGCATCTGGATATCAACGGGGGTTTGCCGCTGACGCGGGTTGGCACGTTGATTGCCACGCCGCTGAATTGCCTGCTGGCGCTGGCGGATGGGCCGATCAAAACGCCTGCTGATCTGAAGGGTCGCAAAATCGGGTTTTCCGTGGCGGGTGTGGAAGAGGCATTGCTGACGGCCATTCTGGGCAATTACGGCGTGGCGCTAAGCGATGTTGAAATGGTCAACGTGAATTTTTCGCTGTCACCGGCGGTGATGTCAGGACAGGTCGATGCGGTAATCGGCGCGTATCGCAATTTTGAGCTGAACCAGATGGATATCGAGGGCATCAAGGGCCGTTGTTTTTACATCGAAGAAGAGGGCGTGCCGTCTTATGACGAGCTGATTTATGTGGCCAACCCCGAAAAAATGGACGCCGAAAAAGTGGCGCGTTTTATGGCAGCAACCGAAAAGGCCACACAGTTTATTGTGAATAATCCTGACGAAAGCTTTGCGATTTTTGCCGCCACCGCGCCGGAATTGAACGACGAGCTGAACAAACGCGCCTGGGCCGATACGATCCCGCGGTTTGCGCTGCGTCCGGCGGCGATGGATTTGGGCCGCTATGCGCGGTTTGAAGATTTTCTGTTTCAGGCCGGGTTGATCGACAGCATCACGCCTGCCAGTGAAATCACCGTGGACGTGACGGCGGATGTGACGGCAAAATGATTGCCCAAGGCAACAGGTGTTGCTGCGATGGGGCGAGGGCAGGGGGCTTGGCATGAGCAAGGCCCCCGCCATCAGATTTCAGGGCCGCGCCGCGATCAATGGCGTGGCCCTGTTTGATCCGCTGGACCTGAACATTGCCGCCGAAAAATGGACCTGTTTGTTAGGGGCCTCGGGCGTGGGGAAAACCACCATATTGCGGCTGATTGCAGGGCTGGACAGCCACACCGAATTTGCCGGTACGATCACGGCGAATGACGGGCTGCCCCTGCCGCCGCGTCTGGCCTATATGGCGCAGGATGATTTGTTGTTGCCGTGGGCCAACCTGCGCGACAACGTCGCCCTTGGGGCGCGACTGCGCGGGCAGGGCGCAAACTGGGCGGTTGTGGATCGCCTGATTGCATCGGTGGGCTTGACGCAACACGCAGACAAAAAACCTGCTCAGTTGTCGGGCGGGCAACGCCAGCGTGCCGCGCTGGCCAGAACCTTGGCCGAGGACAAGCCGGTGATCCTGTTGGATGAGCCTTTTTCGGCGCTGGATGCCAAAACCCGCAGCGAAATGCAGGATTTGGCGGCAAAATTGTTGGCGGGCAAAACCGTGTTGCTGATCACCCATGATCCGGGCGAGGCGGCGCGGCTGGCCCATGCCATCGCGGTGATTACCCCTGCCGGTCTGACATGGGCCGATGTGCCAGCGGGAACCGCGCCCCGCGCCGTGGATGATACGGCGGTTTTGGCCGCACAGGGTGCCTTGCTGAAATTTCTGCGCGAAGGGGCAAAAGATGCGGTTTAGTCACGCAATTCTGGCCGCGCTGTCGATTCTGGCGGTCTGGCAATCGGTGGTTTGGATCGCCGCCCCACCGCCGTTTATCCTGCCCGATGTGCCACGGGTATTTGCGGCACTATGGAACAATCGCGCCCTGATTGGCACCCATACGGTGATCACCCTGACAGAAATTGCGCTGGGTCTGATTTTTGGCGGCAGCTTTGGCATTATCTCGGCAATTTTACTGGCGCAATCCAGCCGCGCGCGCATTCTGGTACGCCCTTTGCTGGTCTTTACCCAAGCGCTGCCGGTTTTCGCTTTGGCCCCGATTTTAAACCTGTGGATGGGCTTTGGCATGACGCCCAAAGTGGTGATGGCGACCTTGATCATCTATTTTCCGATCACTTCGGCGTTTTTTGACGGGCTGATGCGCACGCCGGTTGGCTATCTTGATCTGGCAAAAACCATGCAGGCGAAATCCGGCCAAATCCTGTGGCGCATACGCATTCCGGCGGCTTTGCCCTCATTGGCCTCGGGCTTTAAACTGGCGGCTGTTTACGCACCGATCGGGGTGGTGATCGGTGAATGGGTGGGGTCGGCCAATGGGCTGGGTTATCTGATGTTGCTGGCCAATGGGCGGGCAAAAATCGACCTGATGTTTGCCGCGATGTTGATGCTGGGGGTAATTTCGGTGACACTGTATTTAATTGCCGACGCGCTGGCACGCCGCCAAATGCGATAAACCCCTTGTTAGAGCGCCCAAACAAGCCGGTGCTGCAAAGGATGCCGAAATGAGCAACTATAACTATGATGAGTTTTCCACCGACGATTATGATCTAGATACGCAAAGCGGGCCGGATCTGGGGGACAAAGCGCCTGATTTTCAGCTTGCCACCACCGAGGGCGTGACAAAAAATCTGTTGGATTTTGCCGGCGATTTTCTGGTGCTGGAAATGGGCAGCATCACCTGCCCGCTGTATCAAAGCAGACGGGAAATCATGGAAACGCTGGATCAGCAACCCAACGTCAGCAGTGCGGTTCTGTATGTGCGCGAGGCCCATCCGGGGGCCGATATTCAAGCCCATAAAACCATGGCAGACAAAATCGCCAATGCGGTTCGGCTGAAAACCGAAGATGGTGAAACCCGCACCGTGTTTATTGACGATCTGGAGGGGCGCGTGCATGTCGCCTATGGCAGCAAACCCAACGCGGTTTATATCATCGACAAAACCGGCATTGTGGTGTTTCGATCCGACTGGAACAACGCTGCGTCAACACAAAAGGCGTTGCAGGCGCTTGTGGCGGGGGATGAAATCCATACGAAAAGCTATTTCCACCCGCCTCGGCCAACAGCGGTGGTACGCACTTTGGGCAAAGCGGGCAAAGGGGCGGCGGTGGATTTTTTCAGGGGCCTGCCGGTTTTGATCTGGAATAACATCATCAAGCGCAGCATCAGGTTGTTTTTTAAGCGCCGCTAGGGCGGGGGCGGGAAAACCACGGTGTTTAGTGGTTCATTTCACCGCCGCCCCAAAAAACCCGCGCGGGATCAGCCGGTTTTCATGGGCCTCGCGTTCCAGACCTTCACGAAAATCCGGGTGCGCCAGATTGATCAGCGCCTGCGCGCGTTCGGCCACGCATTTGCCCTTTAGGTTGGTGATGCCATATTCGGTCACCACATACATCATGTCCGCCCGTGTCGTGGTGACGGTATTTCCCGGCGTCAGGCCAAGGGTGATGCGGCTGCGCCTTTGCCCGCCGCGTTCATATGTCGAGGCAAGGCAAATGATCGATTTACCCCCCTTTGACGCATAGGCTCCGCGCGCAAATTGTGCCTGCCCGCCGGTGCCGGTTAGGTGCCGGTGGCCATCTGTTTCCGAGGCCGCCTGACCGGTCAGATCCATTTGTGTTGTATTGTTGATCGCCACCACCTTGTGATTTTGCATGATGTTATGCGGCAAGTTGGTGTAATCAACGGGGTGAAGCTCGATGTCGGGGTTGTGGTCGATTGCCTCGTACAAATAAGCAGACCCCAATGCGAATGTGCAGACGATTTTGCCCGGATTCAACTGTTTGCGGGCACCGGTAATGCGCCCCGCACGGTATAGATCAACAATGCCGTCGGTCAGCATTTCGGTGTGAATGCCAAGATCCTGCGCGGTGCTGTCCTGCAACAAGCTGCAGACCGCGTTTGGCATGCCGCCAATGCCGATTTGCAGGCAGGCGCCATCTTCAATTTCATCGATGATCAGCCGCGCCACCGCTTTGTCAACATCACTGGGCGGTGGATTTGGCAATTCGGGCGCGGGGGCATTGTCGCCTTGGATGACAAAATCAACCTCGTCGCGGTGAATGGAAACCCCCTCGCCCATGACATGGGGAATGCCGGTGGTTTCCTCAATAATCACCATGCGGGCGCGTTCAATCACCGCGCGCATCCAGACAATTGAACCGCTGAGGTTGAAATTGCCCTGCGCATCCATTGGCCGCGCCTTGAGGATCAGGATATCAACCGGATCGATGAAACGGCGGTAATAATCCGGGATTTCACCCAGATTGACCGGCAGGTAATTGCACCGGCCCAGATCATGAAATTTGCGGTCGTAGCCTGAAAAATGCAAGTTAACCCAGTGAAATACCGCGCCTTCCGGATCGGCCTCCAGCACGGCACGCGGGCGCAGCGTCAGGCAGGCGCGAATGCGCACATCATGCAATTCAGCGGCGCGTTTTGCCAAAGCGGCATCAAATACATCCGGCTGGCCATAAATCCCACCAAAATCAAGCCACATGCCGGGTTGCACCAATTTTGCCGCTGCTTCAGCTGAAATCCGTTGCATGGTTGGGTTAACTTTCTTTGTCGCTGGAACTGTTTGCATAAAATAATCGGCTGGGTTGAAAAAGAATGCACATAAATTATGCCGCTGGCTACAGTAAATCTCGCTCGCCCTGTTTGTTTTCTGGACGCCTGCGGAAGTTTAGGTTTACAGTTTAAGAGTTAGGGCAGCGGGGTGTCTTTTGGACCCGCCCGGCGCAAGCTTCGCGTTGAAACCTCCGCAAGGTCGGCCCCCGAAGTTCGGGGTGCCAAAACGAAGCGTGAACCGGCACTGTCGGCAATCAAAAGGATAAATATGATGCGCGTAGGTGTAATCGGACTGGGCGATATGGGCAGCGGGCTGGCCAAAAACCTGATGAAACATGGGTTCATCACGACGGGGGCGGACCCGAAATCCGAACGCATGGCGGCGTTTGTTGAAATGGGGGGCAGGGCGGCCACAAACGCGGGCGAGGTCGGGGCAAATGCTGACGCGGTGTTTGTGATGGTGATGAACGGCGATCAGGCGAAATCGGTGATTTTCGGGGATGATGGCCTTGTGGCGCATATGCCCAAAGGCGGCGCGGTCATTCTAAGTGCCACGATCAAACCGGTTGAGGCACAGGAAATCGGCGCGGCCATGGCAGGCACGGGCATTCATTTGATCGATACGCCGGTATCGGGCGGCTTTCCCGGCGCACAGGGTGGCACGTTGACGATGATGGCGGCCGCACCGGATGATGTGCTGGATAAATTTGCGCCCGTCATGCAGGCGGTTTCGGCCACGATTTGGCGGGTTGGCACGGCGGCGGGGCAGGGGCAAACCGTCAAGGCGTGCCTGCAATCGCTGTTGGGGGCAATGTTTTCGGCCACCTTTGAGGCTGCGGTTCTGGCGGCCAAAGCGGGCATCAATGGCGAGGTTTTCCACAATGTCGTGGCCAATTCATCGGGCGGTTGCGGCATTACATCCGGCAGTTTGGAAAAAATCATCGATCGGCAATTTGAAGGCACCGGCAGCCACATCGCCACAATGCACAAGGATTTGACAATTTCCATGGGGCTGGGCGAGCAATTGGGCGTGCCGCTGCACACCGCCGCCGCCGCGATGCAGATTTTCCACGCCGGAAAAACCCGGTATCCGAATGGTGACAATTGGGTTTGCACGCGGGTGATGGAAGAAATTGTCGGGGCAGAATTACACCGTGACGGGGCAAAACAGACAAGGGGCACGTCATGAAACTGGGCGTAATTTGCGACGGCATCAGCCGTGATTTAAGCCATGCCGTGGATGTGATGGACGAATTTGATGTAACCTATGCCGAGCTGCAATTTGTTGGCGACACCGAGGTTGGTGACCATTCGGCGGCGGAAATCAAGGCGATGGATCGGTTGTTGCGGGATCGCGGCAAACCCGTGTCGTGCCTGTCGCGGCATATTTTTGCGGGCATGAGCACCGCCAATCGGGCGGGCGATGAATTGCACAGCAAACATATGGACGCCCTGAAACGGGTGATCGATATGGCGCATATCGTGGGATCCCCTTTGGTACGGATCATGACCCAGAAAAAGGAACAGATTTTGTGGGGCCATGGCGGGGCCGAAAAATGGAACGTGGCGCATGGGGCCTGGGACAGCATGCCGCCAATGATTGCGCCTGCGGTTGATCTGGCGCGCGACGCAGGCGTGACGCTGGTGGTGGAAACCGGCAACGGCACCATGGTCAATTCCAACTATACCGCGCGGCGGCTGATTGATGAGCTGGACGCCAAAGATGCCCTGAAAGTGCTGTGGGATCCGGGCAATAATTGCTGGTGCCACGAGCGGGCGTTTCCAGATGGATATAATGAGGTGAAAGACGGCTATCTGGGTCATGTTCATATCAAGGATGTGGTGGTGGACACACCGCGCGCGACCCTGACAGTGAAACGCATGGGCGAGGGGCAATTGGCGGATCAATTTGCCCCAATGGCCGCCGCGTTGCGGGCCGATGGGTATGACGGGGTGATCAGCTTTGAAAGTGTCTATCATCCCGGGAACAGTAGTTATGAGGATGGTTTTCGGGCATGTATTGGCCGGTTTAAGGACCTGTTTGGCTAAACGCTGGAAAATGGTTTTTATGCTGTAGCAAAGATATTGCGGGCCACGAGCATGAGGTATTGTAAAGCTTGTATCTAGGGCGGGTGATCGGGCTTTGGGTTATCAAAGATGATAGGTCAGGGCGCGGCGGATCAACAGCCTTAGGCTGTTCAAAGGTAGTATTTCATCGGATTTGAAATGCACTGCCCGATTGCCTTCAAAGGTAAATTCATCCGGAAAAAGGCTTTGGAAATCCGACATGATCGTCGTTTGGCAATGGGTGAAAATGGCAAAATCCCCTTGTTTGGACATGCCCAGCCGGATCGTTGAGCCGGATTTTGTTTTTGGTGTCAGATAGGCCGGCTGTCCCCATTTCAGGGTTTCCAAAAGTGGGCCGACACCGTCAGTTTGCGCCGCCTCCTCAAAAATCAGTTCCCGCAAGGCCAGCAGGCCGGTGCGAGCGTTGTCTGAAAAACCGGCAAAAACCC
>Ga0316204_10003201_pt1 | contig 33730 bp, 22 predicted proteins | sample 6monrhotite_MG_2_FD_205661 | JGI IMG/M metagenome (GOLD analysis project Ga0316204, IMG submission 205661) | Microbial mat bacterial communities from mineral coupon in-situ incubated in ocean water Damariscotta River, Maine, United States -... | ecosystem: Environmental > Aquatic > Marine >... | reverse complement strand
CCCTGCCCCTGCGTCGATCGCTTGGGCTTTGGTTTGGTCATGAAACACCTCGAGGGCGATGGTCCCTACCTGGACCGACACCCCAATCTGGTGTCCAAGAAAACCCTAGAGCGACATAATTTCCCTTACGCCGCGTAGCCAATGGAAGCGCGCTGAAACGCAGGGAGAGCTCGAGCGCATGATTCAGCGCGAGCTCCGCGACATGCCTGGGCAGCGGATCGCCATGACCCAGCCGATCGAAATGCGCCTCAATGAGATGATCTCAGGCGTCCGCGCAGACCTGGCGGTCAAGATCTACGGTGACGACTTCGACGTCCTGGTGGAGAAGGGTCGCGAGGTCGAGGCGGCCCTGCGTGGAATCCCGGGCGCCGTCGACGTGACCACCGAGCAGATCACCGGCCAGCCGGTGCTGCAGATCCGCGTCGACCAGGAGCAGCTCGCGCGCTACGGCGTCCAGGCGCGGGCAGTCTTGGACTTGATCGAGTCCATAGGCAGCAAGCCCCTCGGCGAAGTCGTGGAAGGCCAGCTTCGCTTCCCGCTCGTGGTCCGTCTGCCAGAGAACTTGCGCAGCAGCCCCGAGGCCATTGGGGCCTTGGTCGTCGCGGGCCCACGTGGGGAGAGGATTCCGCTCAAGCGCCTGGCGAAGATCGAGGTCGTCGAGGGACCGTCGACGATCACGCGCGAGTGGGGCCAGCGACGGATCACCGTGCAGTGCAACGTCCGCGGTCGCGACGTAGGGAGCTTCGTGGAAGAGGCCCAGGGCGCCGTCGCAGCGAAGGTGACCCTGCCGACAACGGGTCGCTACCGGACGGAGTGGGGTGGCCAATTCGAGAACCTCGAGCGCGCCCGAACGCGGCTCGCGATCGTGGTCCCCCTCGCGCTGCTGCTGGTCTTTGTGCTCCTCTACGTGACCTATGGGTCCGTCGTCGACGCGTTGAGTATCTTCACGGCCGTCCCGCTGGCAGCAGTCGGCGGTGTCTTCGCTCTCTGGTTGCGTGAGATGCCCTTCTCGATCTCGGCTGCGGTCGGGTTCATTGCGCTCTCAGGGATCGCCGTCCTCAACGGGTTGGTCTTGATCTCCTATGTGCGAAAGCTGCTCGACGACGGTCTCCCATTGCTGGAGGCGATCGAAGAGGCCTCGCTCGTGCGCCTGCGTCCGGTCCTCATGACGGCGCTCGTCGCTGCGTTTGGCTTCGTTCCAATGGCCTTCAGCACCGGCATGGGCGCTGAAGTGCAGCGTCCTCTCGCGACCGTGGTGATCGGCGGAATCGTCAGCGCCACCCTCTTGACCCTGCTCGTATTGCCCGTTCTCTATTCGTGGACGGGTCGTTTCTCTCACCCCAAGCCGACCCTGGACTCGCAGTCGACTGGCGCACCCGCGCTCGTCGGTGCGGCTGCCGGGGTCGCAGACTCTCAGGAGCCATCGTGATTCAGCACCGTCGCCTCTCCAGGACCCTTCACCTCCTCGCCCTCCCTGCGCTGACGCTGACCCTGCTCGGCTGTCCAGATAGCGGTGGCTCAAAGCCTGCGGGGACCCCAGCTAGCACTCCAGCCAAACCGGTCGCGCCCCTGGTGAAGAAGCCCGCGGCCGCTGACTGGTGCGGGGAACATGGCGTCCCGGAGTCGATCTGCAGTCGCTGCAACGAGTCCCTCGTGGCAGGCTTCAAGGCGAACAAGGACTGGTGCGAGGAGCACAAGCTCGCCGACTCCCAGTGCTTCTCCTGCCACCCCGAATTGGAGCAGGAGTTCCTGAAGAAGAAGCCGGCCAACGCGGGCGGTGAGAGCGGCGAGCACCAAAAGGGCGACGGGCACGATCACTAACCAAGGATCAGGACCATGAGCCACGATCCAGAAGACCACTGCGAGAGCGAGTGTGCGGCGCCTGCACCACAGAGTCCCCCAATCCCCCGGGGGGACTCTGTGGTGCGTTATCAGGTCCGGGGCATGGACTGCGCCGACGAGATCGGCGCGTTGAGAGAGGCGCTCTCGGGACTGGTTTCTCCCGACGAGCTCTCCTTCGACGTCCTGGCCGGGGTCATGGAGGTCCCCATCCGAATCGACGAGGAGGCTGTGAGCGCAGCCGTCGCTTCGACGGGCATGCGATCGCAGCCCATAGGGGCTGCGGGGGCGCCGCCCCCGACGTGGTGGGAGGCCCACGGGCGCAGCGCGCTCGCTGCCCTCAGCGGCACGGGCGTCGTGCTCGGTTTTGGCGTGCACGCTGGCCTGAGCGGTCTGAGCGAAGCGATCGGGAGCGAGGGGCTCCGCGAGGGTGGTCACGTCGTCCCCTCACCCGCGCTCGCGGGCTACGCCCTCGCCGTTCTCGCTGGCTTGATCCTCGTTCTCCCTAAGGCCTGGCGCTCTCTCCTCTCCCTTCGGCCCGACATGAACTTGCTCATGACCCTCGCGGTCGCCGGTGCGATCGCACTCGGGGAGTGGTTCGAAGCCGCCGCCGTCTCGTTCCTGTTCGCGCTCTCGCTGTCCCTGGAAGCCTGGAGTGTCGGGCGCGCTCGCCGCGCGGTCGAAAAGCTCCTGGCCCTGGCTCCGCCCAAAGTTCGCGTCCGGCGCGGGGATGAGTTCGTCGAAGTTGACCCGTCCAGTGTTGCGGTCGGGACAGCTTTCAACGTCAGACCTGGCGAGCGCTTCGGCCTCGACGGGGTCGTCGTGGAAGGGAGCACAGAGGTCGACCAGGCTCCAATCACTGGCGAGAGCAGGCTGGTGCTCAAAGAGCCAGGGAGCGACGTATTCGCGGGGACGATCAACGGGAACGGCTCGGTTGAGGTCAAGGCGACCAAGGCGGCGGCCGACACGACTTTGGCTCAGATCGTGCGCATGGTGGGTGAGGCCCGCAAGGACCGCTCCGGCTCCGAGCAGTGGGTGGAGCGCTTCGCGCGAATCTACACCCCGATCGTGTTCGCCCTGGCCGCAGCGGTGTGGATCGGGCCGCCGCTTCTGTTCGACGCGAGTTGGTCGGAGTGGTTCTACCGAGCGCTGGTGCTGCTGGTGATCGGCTGTCCGTGCGCCCTGGTCATAGCGACGCCGGTCGCTGTGGTCTCAGGGCTCGCAGCAGCCGCGCGGAACGGGGTCTTGGTCAAGGGCGGCCGATTCCTGGAGGTCCCCGCGACCATCAAGGTCGTGGCGCTCGACAAGACCGGGACCCTGACTGAGGGCCGCCCTAGGGTCGTGGAGGTGATCCCGCACGACGACCACACTGCGGAGCAGCTCCTCGTGGCGGCCGCAGCGATCGAGCAGCACAGCGATCACCCCCTCGCTCAAGCGATCGTGGCGCATGCGCGGGAGCAGGCGATCGAGATCCCCACGGTCGAGGGCGTCAAGATCATCCCTGGCAAAGGAGCGCTAGGAACTGTTGAGGGGCAGGAGTATTGGCTGGGCTCGCATCGCTGGCTGGAAGAGCGCGGCCAGGAGGAACCCAGAGTCCACGAGCTCCTTGAAGAGCACGCCTCGGCCAGCCGTTCGGTTGTCGTCGTTGGGCGAGACGATCACGTGTGTGGCTTCATAACCCTCGCCGATACGGTGCGGCCTGACGCGATGGCTTCCGTCGCCGCCCTCAAGGCGGCTGGGGTCGTGGGCGTCACCATGCTGACGGGCGACAACGCCGAGACAGCGAAGGCCGTCGCTGCCGAGGTCGGAATCACCGACGTCCGCGCGGAGCTGCTCCCCGTGGACAAGGTCGAGGCCGTGGTGGCGCTCGAACGGGAATACGGGCCGGTCGCCATGATCGGCGACGGGGTCAACGACGCGCCGGCCTTGGCTCGCGCGAGCATTGGCGTGGCAATGGGGGCCATGGGGACCGACGTCGCCGTCGAGACCGCCGACGTCGCCCTCATGACCGACGACTTGTCGAAGTTGGCCTGGCTTATTATCCATAGCCGACGAACGCTCTCAGTGATCCACCAGAACACCTTGTTCGCGCTCGCGATCAAGGTCGTCTTCGTGGTGCTCACCTTCGTTGGGCTCGCCTCGCTCTGGGCGGCGATCGCTGCCGATATGGGGGCGTCCTTGCTCGTGGTACTCAACGCCCTCCGACTTCTTAACGATCGAGCGGAGCCGGCAGGCAACGAGTGATTGGTGAGTGATTCCTGCGTTCGGAGGACCCCATGTATGGGACGAAAAACCATCTCGAAAGAACCGCCGGACTCAACGGGCGAAGAAGCAAAAGGCGAGCGGACAAGACATGGTGACCCAGCCAGCCGCGCTCATGTGCGGTTCACGAGACCAACTACGACGGGTCTACGCTCCCCGCCTTGGGGCAGGCCACGGTCGACTCATGACAGGACGGATGTGTTCGGTGATGTCTCTACCCATGCAGGCAGGAACACTTCCATATGTGACTTGCGCATGCTCCACCAGTCGGCCCCAGGCTGGACCTCCGCCCGCACCACCGGCCTCAGCCTCAAGGTGTCTCCTGTAGATCGAAGCCATAACGTCGGCAAGGTTGCCCAGCGCGCCCTTAGCATTCCAGTCGAGCGAAACGCCTGAAGGATCGAACTGCGAGTTCTGTAGCAACGCTTCTGCCTGCGGGTGCCCCGGCACCTTTGCCAGGTAGGCGCGAGCGTGCTCCTGCCAGACGTCACCACGCAGCCATTTTCTGAAGACCCTTTCCACCATCCTGCGTGGACCGGGTTGCTGGAGATACTCGTCAACAGCGACTTCGATCCGCTCAACTCGGCCCCGGTGGATCGGAAGGCAGATAAGCGAGGGAGGAATCGAGACCCCAGCATGTTGGCACCACAGATACGTTGTGGCCGTGTATTCGGCCTTTCGCCTCTCACCAGCTCGAATCAGCTTCAACTTGCGGATCTTCTCCTTCAGACTCTCAAAGTCGTCCGGTGTGGGACGGGAATGTGTAGTGATGGGGAGGACGTCTTGGCGCACGAGGAACTCAGCTGCAAGGAGAAGCTGCTCAGTCGAATACCTCGTCCCCTTTTTGGACCTCTTCAGACCAGCACTCTTCTGCTCGGCCCTCCATTCGTCCCGAAGCAGTCCAATATCCCCACGAAAGGCAAACCCCGCGAAGATGAAGGGGTTGTCGCCTGCTGTGCCCGACTCGTCGAAAACAACCGTCTCTGAATTCATGAGCTCATGATAGGGGGAGGTGCGGGCCTCGCCGAGACTCGGCACCCACTCCGAGACCCATCGAGCGCGAGCTGTTCGGGAGCGAACTGCGGCTGGCGTCGCTCGAATTCGAGCCGAGGGGAAGCTCGGCCGACCTCGTGCGATCAGCTTGGAGCGGGTCGGGTCCCTTCGCAGGTTCAGGCGGAGTCGCTCAAGGCAGGTGTGAAGCACCGGAGAAGAGTACTCCGTATCCACCTGCGGCCACTCTTCCTTCCCATATCTCAACCAGGTCAATGATCAGTTTCTCGCTGAGAGCAGCCAACTGACTTCTTGCTCGACCCGCGTCTTTGGTTCGCTTGTGCTCGTAGAAATACCATTGGATTCCGGCGTCACTGAAATGCGCGAACAGCCCATCAACTTCAGCAACTCTCGAATTCTCCCGGGCAGATATCAGAACGACATTTCCTAGCGAGACGAAGAGATGCGAACCGGGTTCCACATGCCCGTGAACGCGTAGCATTTCAGCCAGGCCACTCAATTCAGCGACACGATTGGGGTCCGCGACGAGGTTCCGAAAGCCCTCTAGCCTTTCGGCAGCGCTGTCGACGTCGGCGGAGAAGATGCCAAATCCAACCCGATCTAGGTCGTCTGTTTGGGTTGGCAACAACTCGACCCGCAGCTCGTCCTTCACCAACTCCTGAAGGGCTGAGATCGCGAACTCGACATTCGACTGCCACACTTGTGTCGCCCAGTCTCTCTGATCGCCCTCCCAAGATGCTCTCGTGTACTCAGAGAGGCGCTTGGCAATGAGGGAGGCCGTACGTGGTTCGAGCGACCCCTGCACGAACACGTCCAGCATGGGAGCCTCACGCCTTGGCATGGGGGTGACAAGAAACCGCGCCGTCTGCCAGGCCTCCCGAGCGTCACGGAGCTCCCGGGTTTCCGAGATCCAGTCACGGTCAGAGGGAACCCGGATCCGAACAAAGTGCCTGAGAGATAGCTGACTACCAGGCCTGGGCCAGTCCTTGGGTCGCACCCGCAGACCCTCAATCAGGCTGACTGCGTCGGCAGCTGGGAGGTTCGTCCTCCACCAACTGGCTAGCAGGTCGATATGCTGGACGACAACGGACGCGACGTCGGTTCCTGTGAAGAACGCTCGAGTCTGATAGGCGTCGATTTCATTGAGAAGGTCCAGCGCGGGACTGTGCTCATGAGTGGGGTTGACAAAGCCGATGCGTGGTGTGAGCCGGGCTTGCTTGAGAAGGCCGAGGTATTCACTGGACTGCAGGGTGCAATCGAGTTGTGCGAGTGCGTGAAGCCGGTTGTAAGATATCTGGCGAGCTAGGCGGAGCACCCAATTCAAACGATCGCCACGATCCTCCAAGACCTCAAGCAGGACCGTGCGGCAAGTCTCGCGAACCTCACAGTCCGGTAGACGGCTGTTGAACAAACAGGCAAGGACGTAGTGGAACTGGTGGAGGCGTCCCCCCTGTAGCAGTTCGTCTGCAATTGGACGCAGGTCCTCATGAATCGCCGAAAGAAGAGGGTCCCGCACGCCGCCTGCTTCACCCAATTCGAATAGCACGCCACGCTCTGTTGCAAACGTCCCGAACAGGTGAGCGGCGTTCGTAATGATAGTGAAGGCCTGCGCTACCTCCAAACCAGTCAGCCGTTTGTTCTTGTAGGTGGCTACGCTGTTCTGACTGCCAAGCCCGAGTCCAGGGTAGAGCTTCTTCACCTCTAGGAGGGCATGGAGAGTCAGCTTTGCATAGTCCAGACGAGTGACAGATAGTCCAACTAACTCCCGCAATGACCCAAAGTGTGGGAGGGCGCGCAACTGAGCTGGGAAGGGCTGATCAGACTGGAGCAACACGGATGCGAATCCCTTCGCGGCTCCCTCGGCCTTGCTCACCTCCTGCTTAGCAGTCCACTGCCAGGCCCAAGAGAGGACGTCCCGGAGCATCGCCTCTCGTTCTTGAGTATTCCCTCGTGCGAAATGCCAGAGCCTCGGGGTGAGGTCACCCGCCCAGTGAAGTGCTTTCGGCGCCCCCTTTAGGAGTCGGCCTGAGCCAGTGAGTGCGCTCTTTGCACGCTCAAGCATCCGATCTTCCCAACTCGGAGGCGAGTTTACGATATGCGCCTGATAAGCGAGGCCGCCCGACCATTTCCGTTGGAGTATGAAGCGACAACACCGGCCGCTGCGTACTCACTCGTCAGCCCACTTCAGCCGGTCATGAAGGCCATTCAGCCTATCGAAAGGAATGTGCTTCTCCCGCTGAAGTCGACCCAAGACGATCCCTGGCGAAATCCCCTGGTGAGCGGCGAAGCGCGTGACGCTCGTGCGAGTGAACACCTCGCGGGCAACGAATCGGCGGTAGTCCTTTGGCCGGATCAGGAAGTCGGCTGCGAACTCATTCGCTTCGTGCTCTTCGTCGTCCTTCTCTCCGTTCTCGATGAAGACCCGCTTCTTGCCATGAAGGAGGATGTGACCTACTTCATGAAAGACTGTGAACCACAGCTGATCTGCCCGCCTGTAGCGTAGGTTTAGCTGCATCAGAGCCTTGTCGGGTGATAGCCAGCGTGTTGCCCCGCTCGCGCGCACTCCCTTGACGCTCCGAATGAAGACGATGGCGACTCCTGCCATGGCGGCAGTCCGCACCAGGTCCTTGATCGCCTTTTCGATTGGCTCCCTCGTCAGGCCACGGAACATCGCGAGCGATCCTCGGAATAGGTCAGGGTCAAAGGCGTTGCACGGCATCTCGCGGCCCTCGATCTCGCCCCGCCGCAACCAGGCTGCGACGGCGGCCTCGTTCGCCTCAAAGGCGGAAGAGGCCCGGAACGCAGCGCTTGGTGAGGTCCACTCCTCGGCCCATTGATCGGGGGAGACAACCCCGAAGAAGGAGAGCAGCTCGCGGAGCTGCTCGACCTTGTCCTTCCGCTTCTCGATCCAGCCCAGCTTCACCAGATCGCGGACGGGGAACTGCTTCAGCCAATCAACATGGCCTTCTAGACTGGCTCGCTCATCTCGCCGTGCGCGCCATTCCTCGTAATCCCGCTGCCGGGCGTTCCAAAAGGAAGCCGGGACGCCCAGCACGCGCTCCAACTGGAGGGCAGTCTCCGCGGTAATGGTGGTCTTGCCCTTGATGATCTCGTTGATAGTCTTCTTGGGCCTCCCCGTGCGACGGGCCAGGGTGGTCTGAGTTAGGCCTCGTTCCTCAAGAACCTCAAGTAGCGTCTCTCCTGGTGCTGATAACTCGTCTGGCTGGTACTCGTTCTCGATCTTCTTAGCCATAGGCATCCACTACTCCGAGTACGCGGACGGCGGTCACGGCACCCCAATCCAGGCCACCATTCGGCTTGCTCGGAGCCGGGTTGCTTGCAGGTTCAAAGATCAACCGGAGGGGGTGTCCTAGGTGTAGGGAGAGCTGGCCATCCTGTTTCCCACTAAGCTCGTCGCAGCGGCCTGGTAGGTGCTTCAGCGCTTCCAGGGTCTGCGCCGCGCGAAGGTCGTCCAGCCGACGACGGAGCTTCCTGCTCCCGACAGCTCCCCATTTCTGGGACATGCGTTTGGCGTCGTTGCAGAGCTTCCGCAGCTGTTTGGTGCTGAACTGGATGTCCACGACGCTGCCCCACGACATGCCTACATGTTAACGCCTTCCATTAACAGTTTGGTATGCCGCAGGGTAGCAATCGGAGCGACAACGGGCCAAGCCCTCTGCTCAGGGTCGGCCTCTTGCCTCACAGGTTGATCTTCAGCCCTCCTCGATTCCGGGCTCGTCCCAGTCCTCCTCGAATCGCCAGTCAACCGAGGTTTCCCCCTCGTAGTAACTGGCCCGCTCCCGGGCGGCCTGCTTCCTCCCGAACTGAATCTCCTCCTCCGACCAGTCGGGGGCGGGGAGGGCCCGCCCATTCCTGATCCAGTAGTGAGACCGGCAAGCGAAGCTCCAACTACCGATAGAAGGAAAGAGCGTGACGGACTCCCCGTCGTAGATCAGCTTCCACTCGGTCGGGGAGAGGGGGGTAACGACCTCCTGCCCGCAGCCGCAGAAGCACAGGTGGGAGACCGTGGCGAACTCCAGAGCGACGTACAGGACTCGCTCTTCAAGTCGCTCCGGGATGTACTTCATAAACCGGTGCTCGAAGCCGATCGTTTCGTCCACTAGGCAGCCTCTCCACTTGCCAGATTGTCCTCGCCTTGGGGATCGTCGGTCTCCTTGACCTGGTAGTCCTCGCTGGTGAGCAGGTTGACGTTGGTCGAGTAGGTGCTGTTGTGCTCCTTCTCCAGATCCTGGTAGACGCCGAACAGCTTCTTCCACTTCAGCACCGCCAGCGCGGCGTTGAGGGCGTTGAGTTCCGCGATCTGGATGTTCTGCACGTAGGCGTCGTCACCGTCTACAGCGCTCTCGAACGAGACCCGAGAGGGCAGGTGGTTGTGCTGCTGACTGGTGCCGGTGGTGACACGCAGTATTCCCACGAGTTCCGCGCTCCCCTCAAGGAGCTGTACGCCCATGCCGACGTCCACGAAGGGAATCGAGTGCTCCAGGAGCCAGCTGAACAGATCGAGTTTGCAGCCGCCTCCGTCGATACAGCAGAAGACGAAATCCAGCCTGGCGAGACAGCTGAAATTCTCGGTAGTAATCCTGACTGGGTGGGGGTGTATCCCCCGCCGAAGCCTCGAGTAAATCGAGGCGTAGTACGCGACCTTCTTGGGTGCGTTTCTCAGCTCGGTCGCGGAGGCAGCCCCTGGTGCACGGAAGGCGTTGTGCTGTAAAAAATCGTCACCGTCGAAGAGATGGATCTCGGCGACATGAGTCTTGGCGACCAAATCCAAGGCGTAAGAGCCCGTGCCGCCCAAGCCGATGATGCCGATCTTGAGGCCCTTGAGTTTCCCGGAGACCGACACGATGCCAGCGCGGCTGGAAGCAGTGTCCTCGTAGTGGAACACCGAGTCGGTCTCCTCGCGCTCGATCAGCGGGAACGTCTGGGGCGTGACCTCAGGGTCAATCGAGGTCGCATGGCTTGAGACGATCCTGGCGTACTGGGTCATCTTCTCGTGGTAGTTCGCGTAGTAGCCCACCTTCGGCTTGCTGGAGAAGCGCCACTTGGCCACGAGCCCTGGGGCGATGGTCTGCGGACGCCCGCCAGCCTTCATGTTGATCTCGTTGCCGTTTCGGTCGCAGGGAAAGTCCCCCACGAACCAAACGGTGTGATCCTTAGGCTTCACGGCGATGTCGCCCTGGAGAGTTAGCTCGGACGCGAGGATGCCTTGCTTGACGCTCCGATCTGAGGCGACGTAGGGCACGTCTCGGACCAACAGGTAGCCCGAAACGATCTCAACGTGATACCCCTCATCGCGGAGGCGCTTCAGGTCGGGGCTACGACTTATCGGTCGCGGTGACATTGAAGACCATCCCTTCCTTGATCTTGACCGACTCGCCGGGGACGAGCGTGCCCTGGGGCTTGTTGCCGTTCCCGCGCTTGAAGGTGATCGTGTAAATGATGTTCGGGTTCGGGTCCGCGTCGGGGAAGGCGAGCGTCACCAACTCCTCGAAGGTCAGCTTCTTCTTGGGAACTACCTTCGGCCTGCCGTTGACGACGATGGTGACCTCGCGGTCCCGATCGTCGCGATCTTCGCAGTCGTGCTTCTTCGGGTGATCATGGTTGGCGTGCTGGCGGCCTGCGGCCGTACGTTCAGTGGTCATAGGGGCTCCTATGCTGTGGGGGTGGGGGTTGAGCGCACCTTGGCGCTCTCACATGCAACTACGGCGAGCCCAGCCCTGGCTTTCACCCTTTCCGTGAAATTTCTTCATCTCGTTGAGCAAGTTGCTTTCACCCTTACCGTTAACCAAGTGTTGATTGGCTGCGCTAGTGGCACAGCAGCGTCTCCACTCCTTCGCTACCCCTCGATGGGGAGAGCACCTAAGCCTCTCCAGCTCCGCCTGCCTGGTGCCTAACTAGGCACCAGGGCCATTCCCCGCGAGTCCAATCACTAGGCTGGCTGTCCTGGTTGGGCTTGAGGACGCTCGGATCTCTTCCGCCCTAAGTTCAATCAGGCCAGTCGCCTCCGTACCTGAGTTTCGAGACCTACGGCAGGCCGAAGTTGCATGGCTGCACGCACCCGGTCCAAGTCGTAACCGTGGAGCTCCACGTTGGCATGGGTCTTTCCTGGACTGAGTCGGAATCGGCTTCCAACCGGATCCCAAGACTGAATCTGCTTTGGCTTCGCGAGGCCGAGCGAGCTAAGGACGTCCCAACTGCTTCCTTCGCAACCAATCGTGACTTCCAGAGTCGTGGCTTGGCCTGTTATCGGAAAGGGCACATCGTCTGTAGACGACGTGCCCTGGTCGATAGCTGTCCGTGCTTGGGCGGCCGTGCTGCTCGAGGTTGGATTCTCACCTTCTCTGGAGGCAGGCAGCCGTAAGCCCAATGGCCTCGGGGCAACCTCTACGTGAGATATCAACCTCACGCGGTGGCCGCAGGCCTTGTAGAGCGTCCAGAGGACTGGCCGGGGATCTGCTGGCTCCCAGAGGACGTCGGCGAGGTCCTAACTGCCCGGCGCCCCGAGTCGCTCTTCTCGACCCGGGTCCTGGGGGACGACGACTTCGACGACGTGGCTCTGCGCGAGGCGCAGGAGAACCTCCGCCGCCAGCTGGAAATGTCGTCTCTCGACGACAAAAAGCGCGGCCGCTCGCGCCGTCGTCGCAAGCAGCTGGCGAAGGAGCGCGAGCGTCGGGCTCAGGCTGGGCAGGTTCCTCCCGAGGCGCCCAGGCCGACCTCGGAGCTCCCCGAGACGGTCTCCTACACGGTCCCCTATCCGAAGTGCCTCCGTGGTTGGGAGAAGGCGGAGGTCCAGCGATACCTCCGCGCTGCGCTGAACCTCTACGTTCACGAGATCCACGAGCAGCGGGCGGCTCAGGGCCTCGGCTTCGTCGGCGTGGAGGCGCTGCGAGACCAGGACCCTCACACCCCGCCGCCGGGCACGCAGATCGCGACGGACGCTCCCGCCACCTACCGGCGGATCCCGCGCCTCTCCACGCGGGGGTTGGACAAGGACACGGTTCGCCAGCTCAAGGACGACCTGGCCGAGTGGCACGACGACTACGAGGAGGCGCTCGAGCTCTTGCTCCGCTCGCCCACGCCCCACAGGGCCCGCTTCCCGCGCGGGGCGCACCTTCGAGCGCAGGAGCAGCGCCGGATCCGAGCGGCCTATCGCGCCCAAGCCCCTCCGCGAGCCGGCTGAGCCGGAGCGGGCAGGCTCCACCTCCACAAGCCCGTGCACGCGACCTCGCTGAGCTCCAGCTCAGCGAGGTGCTCGCGTGTACGCCCCCGTCTTTTCAATGGTGAGGTTGGTGGTCTGACTCAGAGAGATGAGCGGATTCACACCGCCGGGTAGGCCCGCGTCAGGGCCTACCCTCGGTCGCCCGAATCAATGACCGGCAGCTTGCGGACTTCTTCGGCCGGCCGCTTGGCGAGCTCGCCGTAGAGGGAGTGGGCCGTCACTCGAGTGATCGTGACCGGGACCATCTTGCCCGTCAACTCGCGGCCCTCGGGGCGCTCGAAGTGCGCGACGCGATTGAGGCGGGTGCGGCCGCTGAGGCGGTCGGCGTTCTTCTTGCTCTCGCCGTCTACGAGGACCTCTAGGGTCCGGCCGACGAGCGCGTCGTTGTGCTTCTGGCTCAGCTCGGTCTGGACGGCGAGGAGCTCGTTGCAGCGACGGTCCTTGTCGACCTGGGGAATGTCGTCCGCCATTCGGCGCTCGCTCGGCGTGTTGGGCCGAGGGCTGTACTTGAAGACGTAGCTGTGGAAGAAGTCGAACTCGAGCATCCGCGCCAAGCTCTGTTGGTGATCCTCCTCCGTCTCACCAGGGAAACCCACGATCCAGTCGCTGGCCAACGCCACGTCGGGAATCGACTCGCGCGCTTCGTCGACCATGCTCCGATACTTGTCGACCGTGTAGAGGCGGGCCATCCGCTTGAGGACGCGGTCGGAACCATGCTGCAAAGGCACGTGCACGTAGGGACAGAAAGTCCGCAGATCGCGCACCCGCTCCCAGAACCTATCCCGGAAGAAGTTGGGATGGCTCGTAATGAACCTCGTCCGCTGAAGACCTTCGATCCGATCGAGCTGAGCCAGGAGGTCGCCCAGGTCCGGCTCACCCTTGAACTGCTTGCCCCAAGAGTTGACCGTCTGGCCGAGAAGAGTCACCTCTTGAACCCCGTCGTCCACGAGACGACTCACCTCGTCCACGATCGTCTGGAGAGGAACGCTGACCTCTGGACCACGAGTCGTCGGGACGATGCAATAGGTGCAATGAAGGTCGCAGCCCCGCATGATCGAGACGAAAGCGCGATGCCGCTCACTGCGATAGCGAGGATCACGGGCGTATTCGAACTCACCCGAGAGGTCGAGAGCCGTCCGGTGCTGACGATCCTTGACCACGCCGGCGTAGAGCTCGGGGAGACGCACGAAATCAGTCGTCCCAGCCACGATATCGAGGTGAGGAGCAGCCTTGAAGAGCTGCTCCCCCTGACGCTGGCCCATGCAGCCGATCAGGGCTAGGACCGAACCCTCCTTGCGTTGATCGCTTCCAGGCTTGAGGACGCCGAGTCGCGACAAAACACGGTGCTCGGCGTGATCCCGGACGCTGCAGGTGTTGAGCACCACGAGGTCGGCTTGGCTGACCTCAGTCGTGCTCGAGAAGCCGGCCTCCGCGAGAGCCTGCTCGGCGAGCTCGCTGTCCAGCTTGTTCATCTGGCAACCGTAGGTCTCGAAGTAAGCCAGGCGGTGCGGGACACGCTCGCCCTCGAGGGAGACCTCTTGGCGCTCTGTAGTCGGAGTGGAGCTCATAGGCGCGGATTATAGGAGCGTTTGGCAAGATCCCTCGGCTGATTTCAAGGCCCTTCGAGGGCCCAGAGGAGCGCGGCTGTGGCCCACAACTCAAGATCCAACCTCGTCACCCCACCCCAACTCGTGCTGGGCCTCCTCCTAGCCCTCGCCTGTGCCGGCTGCTCGAGCACCTCAGAGGCGCCGACGGTCACCCTCTCGGGCCACGTCGTCGACTCGGCTGGGGCGCCATTGGAAGGGATCGATGTCGGCTACTACAAGAAGGGCGTCTTCGCCTCAGACTCCGCAGTCAAGACCGAGAGCGACGGATCCTGGGAGTTCGAGGTCCCCAAGCCCTTCATGGCACCCCCGGCCGGAAAGGTGTTCTTTCAAGACAAACGCAAGAAGTGGGGCATGGCCATGCACCGCGCAGACGAACTCCCAGAACCCGTCGCCCTCGAGCCAGCCCCCGAACCGCGCCCCGAGCCCGAAGCTGAGACCGAGAATGAGGCTGCTCCCGGAAAGTAGGTAGTAAGCCCGGCCAGCAACCTCGGCCCGGAGTGGCTTCCAGACCCAATCCAGGCTAGAACCCCTCCGATTCGAGGAGGATCCTGTGGCCACGATCTTGGGGCTGAACTGCTTTCACGCGGACGCCGCAGCGGCGCTTATCAGGGACGGGCGAATCGAAGCCGCAGTCGAGGAAGAGCGCTTCAATCGCATCAAACACTCGGCGGGCTTCCCCCTCGAGTCGATCCGCTTCTGCCTCGATCACGCCGGCCTAGACCTCCGTGACCTCGACGCCATAGCCGTCGGAATGAAACCGATCGATCACGTCCAGGAGGAAATCCTCCAGATCCTCTCCGGTCGCCCCAACTACTCACGCCAAATCCAAAAGCGCCTCGACTTCGTCGCCCGCTTCCGTGACGTGCGCGGCCTCCTCGCCCGCGAATTCGGCTACCCCAAGGACGAGATTCCACGCGTCGAGGAGGTCCCCCACCACGTAGCCCACGTCTACTCCGCCTACCCGACCTCGGGCTTCGACGACGCGGCCCTCCTCTCCGTAGACGGCTTTGGCGACTTCTGCTCCACGATGCTGGCCAGCGGCAAGGGCGGCGACGTCGAGATCCTCGACCAAGTTCGCTTCCCCCACTCCCTGGGGATCCTCTACACGATGGTCACCCAGTTCCTCGGCTTCAATCGCTACGGCGACGAAGGCAAGGTCATGGGCCTCGCCGCCCTCGGAGAGCCGGTCTACGCCGACCGCTTTCGTCAGGTCGTCCACCTCCTCCCCGGCGGACTCTTCGAACTCGACCCGAGCTACTTCACGCACCCCGTCTACGGCGTCGACATGATCTGGGAGGACCGCGTCCCCTACATGGAGGACCTCTTCAGCGAACGCATGATCCAGGTCTTCGGCCGCCCACGACACCGCTACGCCGAGCTCACGGTCCGCGACCGCGACCTCGCGGCCTCGGTCCAGCGCGTCCTGGAAGAGAGCCTGCTCCATGTCCTCACGCGACTCCGAGAGCTGGTCCCCGACGTCGAGAACCTCTGCCTCGCCGGCGGCGTCTCGCTGAACTGCGTCGCCAATCACCGCCTCCGCGAGTCGGGCCTGTTCAAGCGGATCTACGTCCCGCCTGCTCCCAACGACAGCGGAACCGCCGTCGGTGCAGCCCTGGCAGTCTCGCGTCAAATCCAACCCGAGGCGCGCCCCCCGGCCTGGACCAACGCCCAGCTGGGCCCAAACTTCGGCGCCGAGGAGGTCGAGCGGGCCCTAGAGGGGAGCGGCTTCCGCTACGCCCGCAGCGCCAACATTCACGACGAGGTCGCCGAACTCATCGAAGGCGGGAAGGTCGTCGGCTGGTGCCGAGGACGCATGGAGTTTGGCCCCCGAGCCCTCGGCGGGCGCTCGATCCTGGCCGATCCGCGCCGCGCCGACATGCGCGAGATCATCAACACCCGCGTCAAGTTCCGCGAAGCCTTCCGCCCCTTCGCCGCCTCGGTCATGGCAGAGCACCAAGCCGACTACTTCGCCAGCGACCAAGACTCGCTCTTCATGACCTTCGCGGTCCCCGTCCTCGAGGAGAAGCGCGAGGAGCTAGCGGCGGTTGTCCACGCCAACGGAACCTGCCGCTTTCAGACGGTTCAAGCCGAGTCCAGCCCCGACTTCCACCGCTTGATCGACGCCTTCTACAAGCGGACCGGCGTCCCCATGGTCCTCAACACGAGCTTCAACGAGAACGAGCCGATCGTGTGCACGCCCGAGGACGCCATCGACTGCTTCGCGGCTGCCAAGATCGACGCCCTGGCTCTCGGCGACTTCGTCGTCCGGCGCGGGTGAGCCAGCGCCTCGCTAGCGCAGCCCTCCTCGGACTGCTCGCCGCGACCTCAGGCTGCGTAGGCGGTCGAGTTGACGCCCTCGAGGCCAAGGTCACCAATCAGGCCCTCGAGCTGAGCGCGCTCCGCGCTCGCGAGCAGAGCAGCCAAGTCCCCGTCGAGCTCTTCGCCCGCTCGCTCCAAGAGCCGCCTGACCTCCAACCCGAGCTCGAAGCTCTGCGCGCCCGTGTGGCCAAGCTCGAGATCGAGCTCGCCAACCTCCGCGACCGTCCCCCCGCGACACTTCCCCCCGCAACGGAGGGCCCGAGGGACGTCCTGATTCCCCGCCCAGGCCAGCGCCCCGCCCCAAAACCTGGGGCCGAGATCGAGGTCTTGAGCGTCGGCGCTGGCGACCTCCTCCTCGGGCGAATCGACGGCGAGCTAGAGAGACTGACCTTAGCCGGCGTCGAGGCACCCCTCAGAACCGAGGACTACAGCGCCAATCCCGCCCTCGAAGCTCGCCACCGCGAGGCCTTCGGCGCTGCTTCTCTCAGGGACGACCGAGCCTGGACTCAGAGCCGCGACTTCCTCTTCGCCAGGGTCAAGGGCAAGCGCTTTCGGCTCCGCTACTCGCGGCGCGGACGCGCCGCGGACGGCAGCCTCAGCGTCCTTCTCAACGACGGATCTAGCGACCTAAACGCAGAGCTCGTAGCCGCCGGCTTGGCCCTCGCCAAGGACAAGACCTACCGAGTCGAAGAGCAGGCCGCCCGAGCCGCCAACAAAGGGCTCTTCAGCCGATAGCGATCTAGATCGCGCTCCTGCGACGCGGCGCGTCATTCCTCGCCATAGATGTCGTCACTCGCCTTGTCGTGATGGATCTCCGCCGCCATACTGCCTCCGGATTGAGGGATCCGCTCCATGGACAGTGTTCGCGAGCAACTCTGGGGGCAACTGCTCCTAGAACAGCGAGTGGTCGAGCAGGGCCACCTCCAGCAGTTGCTGCTGGAGCGCGATCAGCGTCTTCGCCAAGGTCAAGATTGCAGCCTCGGCCAACTCCTCGTCCAAAAGCGCTGGCTCGACCCGAACCGCTTCGGAGTCCTCCGCACTCAAGTCGAAGGACGCGGCCGCGTGTGCGGCGGCTGCAACATGCCCTTCCTGTGCAGCAACGGCGCCGCCGCCTGCCCTCGGTGCGGTAGCCCCCAAGCCCACGGCCTCAACGGCAGCGGCCGCTTCGTAGCCCAGCCGACTCCCTCCGGTCGCTTTCCCCAGCCTCCCTCCGGTCGCCACCCAGGTGTCGGCACGGGACACTTCCCTGCTCAGGGATCGCAGTTCGGCGCCGGGACCGGCCACTTCCCCGCTCAGCAGCAGTCTCACTTCCCCCAAGCCCCCATGAGCGGGACCTACCCTGCTCAGAGCGGCTACGGGCCAGGCCCCATGAGCGGGTCCTATCCAGCCGGGCCCATGAGCGGCGGCTACCCCGTCGCCGGCCCCATGAGCGGAGCCTACCCAGCAGGTCCCATGAGCGGGGCCTACCCAGCAGGTCCCATGAGCGGCGGCTACCCCGTCGCCGGTCCCGGCTCTGGCGCCATGCCCGGAGTTGGGAGCACGGTGGGCGGCCTCGACGACTCCTTCGGCGACTCGGGCGAGCTGGGTGTCGGCAAGCGAATCGGACGCTTCGAAGTCGTCGACGAGCTCGGGCGCGGCGGAATGGGCGTGGTCTACAAGGCTCGGACCCTCGACGGGACGAACGCCATCGTCGCGATCAAGGTCCTCCTGGCTGGCGAGTTTGCCTCCGAGCGACTCAAGGAGCGCTTCAAGGCCGAGGCCGAGATCTGCAAGCGCCTCGACCATCCCAACATCGTCAAGGTCCATGAAGTCGGCGAGGTCGACGGCCTCCTCTTCTACGCCATGGACTATGTCCAGGGCCAAGAGCTCCAGGAGCTGATCCGCGCCAAGAGCCTCCCGATCCGCCGCGGCGTCGAGATCCTGGTCGAGGTCGCTCGCGCCGCCCACAACGCCCACGAGGGGGGCGTCGTCCACCGCGACCTAAAGCCGAGCAACGTCCTCGTTGGACAAGACGGCCGAGCCTATATCATGGACTTCGGCCTCGCCAAGAACCTCGAGGCCGACCAGGGCCTGACCAAGAGCGGCGTAGCCATTGGCACGCCCTACTACATGCCGCCCGAACAGGCCCGCGGCCAGCATCGGGAGATGGACCGCCGCAGCGATGTCTACGCCCTCGGCGCGATCCTCTACGAGATCGTGACCCGCCGAGTGCCCTTCACGGCCAAGACCCAAAACGCGCTCCTCCGCAAGATCATCGAGGAGGAGCCCCAGCCCCCGCGTCAGGTCCGCGCTGGCGTCCCGACCGAGCTCGAAATCATCGCGCTCAAGGCCCTCAGCAAGGAGAAGGAGGGGCGCTTCGACTCAGCCGAAGAGATGGCCGAGGACATGCAGCGCTTCCTCGACGGCCAGCCGATCAAGGCCCGCCCACCTGCCTTCTACAAGCCGATCCTGCGCCGCTTGAAGCGAAACAAGTCCCAGGCCGTGATCGTGGCCGCCGCCTCCATCGCAGTCATCCTAGCCCTCGTCATCGTCGTCAAGCTGCGACACGACTTCAAGGCTCGCGAGGCCAAGCAGAAGGCCGCGGCTGCTCTCAAGGCCAAACTGGACGCCGAGGCCGAGGAAGCGCGCCTCGAGAAGGAGCGCCTCGAGAAGGCCCAGCGCGAAGCCCGAGCAGCCCTCGCGGGGCGCCTGACCAAGGCCCTCCAGAGCGCCCAGGAGGCTTGGTCTGACGGCCAGCGCGAGACCCGCTCGGGAACGGCCAAGAACTCCTACGCCGCCAGCGCGGCGGCCTACAGCGAAGCGCTCGGCCACGAGGCCCAGCTCGACGGGAGGCAGGCCAGCACCCTCTACGGACGCGCCAAGGCCCGGCGCTGCCAAGCCAGTTGGCAAGAAGCCCGCGAGGACTTCCTCGCAGCCGCCGCGCACAAGTCGGGGACCCACCGCGCCCGCGGGAACCTCGGGGCCGCCCTCATCGATCTCAAGATCTTCGGAAACCGCGAACGGGCCCAGACTCTCCTGAGCCAAGTCAAGCCCTCGCCCGAGAGCAAGGACGAGAAGGAGACCTCCTTCGAGAAGCACGCCGAAGAGCTAGCGGGAGCCTTCTTGGCCTACCTCGGCGAGGGCTACAAGGGCGCCTACGAACGCTTCCAGAAGCTCCGCGCCAGGGGCGGCCAGATCCCCCGCGAGATCGAGGCCGAGATCAACGGCGGCGTGGCGTGGATCTCCCGGATCGAGGGCAAGCCCCTCACCCAAGACGTCCACGCAGGTCGCGGGCTCGTTCCCAGCGGCAAGGCCCTGAGCCTAGACCGACACCGCTACGAGTTCCTCGTCGATCGGGCCATGATCCTCGTCCGGGCCAAGGGCCCCAAGGACGCACAAGCCGAGACCGAGGCGCTCTCCGCTCAACGCGATGCCCAAGCCATCGACTTCGAGGGAGCCTGGGCTCAGGTCGCCCTAGCGGAGATCGCCGCCTCCAAGGGCGAGCGAACCAAGATGCGCGAGCTCGGCCAGAGCGCACTCAACAAGGCAGCCAACCGCTCCGAGTTCGTCCGGACCCGGGTTCAGGCGCACCTCCGCGCCCTCGACACCGCCGTAGCGAAACGTCGCCCCACGACGCGCCTCTACAAGGACAGCTTCCAGATCAAGCCCGTCTTCAAGGGTGGCGGCGGACAGGGCCTCGGGAGCCTCTTCGTGTGCGCCATCGAGGTCCCCCCGGGCGTGGCCGCCGTCGCCATTCAGACCCAGGCTGAGAACCCCCAGGTCGACGTCGACCTCTTCGTGACCGACGGAGCCAACTTCCCCCAGAAGAACGATCAGGTCCTGCCCGCCCTCAAGCGGGCTCGGCTCCAATCCACGACGAACTTCGGCCCCGACCTCGTCGTCCTCCGCAGCGACACCAAGGACGAGCGAGAGCTCCTCCGGCCTGGCCGCTACTCGATCATGATCTACCAGAACAAGTCCCCCCAGCGACTCTCGGGGCCCGTGATGGTGGTCTGCAAGTTCTTCAAGCCAGGCGAGAAGGTCCCCTTCACCTGGCAGAAGCCCCCGGCCTTCCGCCCCCCCAACGCCACGGCCCTTCGCCAGATAGAGTCCACCAAGGACATGATGGTCCTGGGCGAGCTCCAGCGAGCCCGCGACCTCCTCGAGGAGCTCGAGAAGAAATACCCTAAGTTCCTGATCATCAGCCTGCGGCGGATCCCCATCGAGCAGAAGCTCGGCAACGACGCCGTCGCGCTGGCCCTCTGCCGCAAGCTCCTCGCAGAGAACCCCACCGAGGCCAACACCCTCTGCCTCTCATCCGAGATCGAGGCCAAGGTCGGGAACAAGAAGCGCGGCCTCGAGCTGGCAGAGAAGGCGGTCAAGCTCTATCCCCGCATCGCTGAAGCCTGGAACGCCCTGGTTGGCGTCCAGGTCGAGCTCAAGCAGTTCAAGTCCGCCCTCGCGACCCTCGCCAAGGCCAACGCCCTCGGTCCTCACACCCAGCTGACCCTTAGGAACGCGACTGTTCTCAACGCTGCCGGCAAGAAGAAGGAGGCCCTGGCAGCCCTGGCCAAGGCTGCCAACTCTCCCATTGTGCTGACCGACCAGCCCGCCCTCTTCGCGGCCTATCGTGAGATCAAGGCCTATGCGGCTGCTCTGGCCCTCATCGCCGACATAGAGAAGAAGACCGGCCGCCCGATGCTGACCCTGGACCTCGAGCGAGCTCAGGTCTATGAAGCTGCGGACAGACTCCCCGAGTCCGCCGACGCCTATCGCAAGATCCTGAGCCTCCTCAAGCCGGAGGCCAAGGGCCCCCGCAGCGCCGTGCAGAGGATGCTCAATCAGGTCGAGGCCAAGATCGCGGCCAAGAAGAAGAAGGCCAGCAAGTAGGGCCGAGGGCTGGCTGCTCTCTCCTCTGGAAGCCCGATCGCTTGGCGGTCGGGCTTCTTTCGTGTGTGGCTCCGCAGGGTCGGGCGCTTGGGCTGGCGGGAGTCTCTCGACGCGGTCAGAGGGCGCGGGGCCCGAGCGGAGGCAGAGTCAGTCGTGGGTCGGAGACCCGCGGCTTCGCTGGGCGGAGCGAAGAGGGTTGGTCGGTTGATTCGCCGGGCGCACGCGTCCCCAAGTGACTACTGAAGCGCGAGGCTGATCTGAACCCGGAACTCCGGGTCGCTCAACGTGACGCCCTTCCCGCGCAGGATCTTGAGCAGCTCGTCTTCGCTCAATCGGAGTCGGATCGGCGCCCTGGCAGGGCCAGCGGCGACCTGGCACGAGCCCGCAACTCTCACCCAGATCCCGCGCCCGTCCCCCTCGAGGTGAGCTCGGACGCTGGAGGGGATCTTGAGGGCTTGGCTGAGGGCGTTCAGGTTCAGGCGCCCCTGGACGGGACGAGAACTCTTGCGCTCGAGCCCGAAGCTCAGGCTTCCGGGGAGCACAATCCGCGCGTCCCCGACCTCGAGGCTCGATCCCCGGGGCCCGATCAGGTGAACCTGGAGGGCCGCAGGCTTCGCGGCTGGCGTCGCCCTAGGCTCAGGAGAGGGTGTCGGGGTCGGCGTTGGCGTGGCCGAGGGTGTCGGACGGGGCCGCTGCTTGGCGGGCGCAGGTGGAGCAGGTGGCGGCGAGCCCCCGCACCCGGCGAAGGCAGCCACGAGGAGCCCCAGCGAGAGAAGCCCTCCTCGCGCAGCTGCTCTGGCTGCGCTCACTACTCCGACCCCCCGCCCTGGGCCGCCACGAGCTCGCGGGCGGCCTCTCGGCCAGCCTCTCGCGCCTCGTCTGCCAAGCGAGCTGGGAGGCCCTGCAGACCCTCGCGGAGCTGATCGAGGTCGAGGTCGCCCTCGAGCCCGCTCAAGACGGACTCGGTGACCTTGGCGCTGAGAGCGGCGACGTCGAGCTTGGCCTTCAGCTCCTCGCGGAGCTCGTCCTGGATCTGGGACGTGACGCTGTCAACGAAGGACGTCACCTCGGACTCGGCCAGGGCCTTGTCCTTGGCGGCGCCCTTGATCTCTTCCACGAGACCCTCTAGGTCCAGGCTGCCCTGAATCGCCTCCATCAGGAGGGTCTGGGCCTGATCCGAGACCTCCTCGGTCACCAGATCGCAGATCGTCTGCAGCTCCACCATGGCCTGGACCGCATAGAGAGCCTGCTGAACGGTCTTGTCCGAAACGACGTCGGCGACCTCGTCAGCGAGGCGTCCGATCTCGAGCTGCGACTGGACGGCTGCTTCAGCCTGAGGAGAGATCGTGTCCACGACCCGCTCGGTGATGGCGTCGTTTAGCTCGACCACGTTCAGCATGGACTGCATTACACCCACGGCCTGCTCGTGAATCATCTCCTCGACCGAGGAGGCGATCTCCTTGCTGATGGCCTCGGCGTCGATCCGCTCCCGAATCGCTTCCTCGGCCCACTGGCCCGCCTCGACGCTGACCTTGCCGCGAACCTCGGTCACGATCTCGCTGACGTCGAGTCCCTCGCGCGCGCTCGCAGAGGCCTCCTCTGCGACCAGATCGTGGACTCGCTTGGTGAGAGCCTTGAGGTCGACTCGGTCCTGAATCTCGGCGACCGCTTCGCGGCCCACAGCCTCCCTGACCTCGGCGTCGATCTTGGCCGTCAAAGCCTCGGCGTCGAGCTGGCCCTGAACCTGCTCTCGAGTTGCGACCAAGACCTCCTCTTGGACGGCGACCCGGACAGCGCTCGTGATCGCCTCCGAGTCCAGGGCCTCCTTGACGCTGGCCAGGGTCTCTGCGCGCGCCGCCTCGCTGGCGGCCGCCTGAACTTCTTCCGCCACGCCGCCGGCGTCGATTCGGCCCACCACGTCTGCGCTGACCTGAGCGACGAGGGCGCTCGGGTCCAGGCTGGCCTCGACCTCGGCGTGGGTCGCGCTCGCGAGGGCCTCCTTGACCTGGGCTTCGATCGCGTCCTTGAGGGACGTCGCGTCCAAGGCCGCCTGGACCTCACCCTCGAGCTCCCCTCGGGCTGACTCGCGCGCGCCGACCTCGACCTCTCGGGCCAGGGCCGCGGCGTCGATCAGCTCTCGGACCGCGCCCGCGCTCTCAGCTTGGACCTCGGTCTGGACCTGCTCGCGGATCGCGCCCGCGATGGCGGCCACGTCGAGGCCCTGCCCGACCTGATTGAGACAGATCCGCTCGGCCTCTCCGCGGACCTTCTTGGCTATCGCCTCAGCGTCGAGGTTGCCCGAGACGGCCGCAGCCGTCTCCTCCCGCACCGCCTCGCGGACCTCCTTGGAGAGCGCGGCGGCGTCGAGCTGACCCTGCACGCCAGCGAGGGTCTCGCCGTGGGCTTCGCCCCGAACGGCCTCGCGAACTTCGCCCGCGAGGGCGCCCGAGTCGATCTGACCTTGGACCGTTGCCAGGGTCTCCTGCTCCGCCTTGCCCTTGACATGGTCCTCCACGGACGATTGAAGCGCCGCCGTGTCGAGCCCGCTTCGGACTGCCTCGAGCACCTCGCCGCGGACCTCCTTTCGGACCGACTCCGTGATCGACTTCTTGAGCGCGCCAGGTTGAATCGCCTCGACCACGGCCTCGAAGGTCTGCGAGCGAGCGTCGGACTCGACCCCCTCCTGAACCGCCGCCCGGAGCTGATCTACGTCGAGCCCGGCTTGAAGCGCCTCGAGCGTCAAGCGCTGGGCCTCGGCGTCGACTGCCTCGCCCACGGCCGCGCTCATGGCCGCGACGTCGAGCTGAGCCTGGACCTCGGCCAGGGTCTGAGCCCGCTGCTCTTCGTCCACGCGGAGGCGGACCTTCTCGGCCAGGTGGGCCGGATCGAGGAGGGCATCCACGCTGGCTCGGGTCGCGTCCTCAGCCTGCTTGCCGACTCGCTTGCGGACCTGCTTGCCGAGGGCCTCTGCGTTGAGCTTGGCATTGACCGCAGCCAGGACCTCCCCCACGACCTGGTCCCGGAGCGCGTCGGCGTCTAGGCCGCTGTCGACCTGGGCTCGAGTCGTCTCGGTCGCCCCGGCTAGGACTCCCTCGGAGACCGTCGTCGCCATGGCCTCGGCGTCCAGCTTGGCTTGAACCGCGCTCAAGCTCCCGCTCTGGGCCTCCTCTTGGACGGCCTGCAAGACCGCTGCGCTGAGGGCCTCGAGGTCGAAGCCCTCCTCGAGGGTCGTCAGCGCTCGGCGGTGCGCCTCCTCTTGAGTCCGCGCCACGACGGCCCCCGCGTCGAGGAGAGCATCCACGCCGGCCTGGGTCTCGCCCCGCGCCCGCTCGGTGACCTCCTTGCGAACACCGCCGGCTATGGCGCCGCTGTCGAGGCCGCTCCGAACCGCGTCTAGGGTCTGAGTCTCGGCCTGGCGCCGAACCTGCTCCCGGACCTGGTCCTGAATCGCGGCGACCTCGAGCCCACCCTTGACCTCCTCCAGAGTGGACGTCCGCGCGGATTCGTCCACCCAAGACGAGACGGCCGTGGCCAGGATCGCGACGTCGAGCTGCCCTCGCAGCGCGCTCAGGGTCTCTTCGTTGACCTGCTCTCGGACGGCCTTGGCGAGAGCCGCAGCGTCCAGCTGAGCCCGAACCTCTTCGAGGACCGCCCCGTGGGCAGCGTCGCGCACGCCGTCAGCGACGCCGTTGGGGCTAATGGCCTCACGCAGCGCGTCCTGGAGCTCTTCGTCGGTCCGCTTGCGGACCGCGGCCTCGACGGAGCTCGCCAGGGCCTCGGCCTGGATCAGGGCTTGGACGGCTTCCTGGGTCCGCTCTCGGACCTTTGCCTCGACGGTCTCGCTGATGCTCTTGGCGAGGGGATCGACCTGGATCCGCAGCACCACATCTGAGAGCGTCCGGGCCCGAGCCTCGTCCTCGACCTGGCGAGAGACGTCGCTCCGCAGCCGCTCGAGGTCGATCTGGTCCCGGACCGCGCTCAGGGTCGCCTCGCGGGCCTGGGCGTCCACGCTCTGGTGCACCTCGCCCGCCATGGCGTGGACGTCGAGAGCCGCCCTGACCTCGCTCAGGGTCTGGGCGCCTTGCTCTTGCTCGACCCGAGCCCGGACGCCGGCAGCGATGGCCTCTCCGTCCAGCGCAGACTCCACCGCGCTCCGGATCTGAGCCTCGGTCTCGCCAGCGACTCGAGTCCGGACCTGCTCCGCGAGGGCTTGGGCGTCTAGCTGCGCGCCGACGGCCTCCAAGACCCCCTTCGCGACCTCGGACGCGAGGGCCTCGGGCTCGATCCCTGCCTCGACCGCAGCTTGAGTCGCGCCCCGGACCTGTTCGCGGACCGAGCCAATGATCTCGGCCCTGAGGGCCTCGGCGTCGAGTCCCTGGTTGACCGCTGCCAGGGTCCGATCGTGGGCTTCGCGCCTGACCGCCGAACGCACCTTGTCCCCGATCGACGCTGCGTCGAGGTCTTGCTCCAGGGTCTCGAGGGCGACCTGACGGGCCTCCTCTTCGACGCCCGCGATCAGCGCCGCCGAGTCGAGGCCGCTCTCCACGGCGGCCTGGGTCTGAGCGTCCGCCCGGGCCTGGACCTCCTGGCGAACCTTGGCCGCTATGGACTTGCTGTCCAGCGCCGCGAGGACGGCCCCCAGCGTCTCCTTCTGGGCCTCTGCGTCGACAGCGCTCGAGACCTTGGCGCTAAGCGCCGCAGTGTCGAGGCCTCCGCGCAGTTCTTCGAGGGTCAGGGCTTGGGCTTGCTCGTCCACCTTGGCCGCGACGGCCTCCCGGAGCGCGCTCGCGTCGAGCTCTTCGCGGACGCCGCTCAGGGTCTCCTCGCGAACTTGAGCGCTGACGCTCTCGCCGATCGCGTCGGGCTCGAGCTTTGCCTGGACCTGCGCCAGCACGGCCGTCCGCGCCTCCTCCGAGACCACGTGAACGATCAGGCTCGGGTCGAGGAGCTCGTTGACCGCGGCCTCGGCGTGGGCCGTGCAGCGATCGTGGACCCGCTCCTCGATCACGGCTTGGAGGGCCTCGGGGTCGACGGCCTTCTTGACGATCCGAAGGGTGCCTGGGCCCACCACGCCCTCGACCTTCTCAGTGATCCTGGCCGCGAGCGCGTCGGTGTCGAGCTTCTCTCGAACCGCAGCCAGGGTCTCCTCGCTCGTGCTCGTGTCGACGCGCTCGCTGACCGCAGCGGCTATGGCCGCCACGTCCAGGAGCGGGCGCAGGGCCTCGAGCGTCTCGCGCTGGGCCGCCGCATCTACCTCTTGGCGGACCGCGTTCGCGATCTCCTCGCTCGAGAGGAGCGTACTGACCGCCTCGAAGGTCGTCTCCTGGGCGCGCTCTCGCGCCACGCCCGCGATCGCCTCGGCCTCGAGGAGCTCGACCGCCTGCTCGTGGACCTCCTTGCGGACCGCTTCGCTGAGGGCGTCGGTGTCGACCTTTTCCTTGACGGCACCCAGGGCCTCGGCCCAGATCTTGTCTTGGACCTCCTGGGAGACCGTCGTCGCCAAGGCGCCTGGCTTGATCCGACCCAAGACGTCGTCGAGGGCCTGGGCCAGGGCCTGCTCTTGGACCTTGGTGGACACGGTCTCGCGGAGGGCTTCGAGCCCGAGGCTCTCGACCAAGGCGGCTTGCGCCTCGACCTCGGCTCGCTCCCGGACGGCCTCGGCCAGGGCAGCCGAGTCCAGGGCCTCGCGGACCTGCTTCAGGGTCTCTTGCCGAGCCCGCTCCACGACCTCGTCGCCCGAGCGCGCCGCCAGGGCGTCTGGATCGAGGCGCTCGTTGACGGCGGCCAGGGCCGTCTCGCGGGCCTGGGTGTCCACGGCCTGACGGACCTCGGCTGCGAGGGCTGCCGTGTCGAGCTGCTCCTGCAGCGCCTCGAGGGCTGCCCCCGTCGCGCGTTCGTCCACGACGGTCCGAACCTGCTCGCGAAGCGCCTCGACGTCGAGCTGAGCCTGGAGCGCCTCGAGGGCCTCTTGGCGGACCTGGTCCCGCACGCCCGCCCTGAGGTCCTGAGCCAGGGCATCGGCGTCGACCGCCTCGCGGACCGCGACCAGGCTCTCGGCCTGCACGGTCTCCTTGACCTCGCGCCAGACCTCACCGGCGATGGCGTCGGTCGTCAGGTGACTCTTTACCTCAGCCAAGGCTTGCTCGCGAGCGCTGGCCTCAGCCGCGCTCGCGACAGCGGCCGCTAGGGCTTCGCTGTCGAGGGACTCGAGGAGCTGCGCCTGAGCAGCAGCGCTGCTGCCCTCCCGGACCTCGGCGCTGAGAGCCTCGGCGTCGATCTGCTCGTGGACCTGGACGCTGACGCGCTCTTGGAGCGCCGCGCTGACCTCGTCGGCGACGCGGGTCCGCAGGGCGTCTAGGTCCAGGCTGCCTTCGACCTCTTCCCGCGCGGCGCTGGCGGCGCCGCTCACGACCTCGGCTTCCACGGCCTCGCGGAGCGACTCCTGGCGCTCACGAGCGGCCTCGAGGACCTCCTCGCTGATCTGGCTCTGAACCGAGTCGCGAATCGCGGCGGTCAGGCCCTCGAGGTCGCGGTTCTCGCGGAGCTCGACCAAGAGCCTGGCCTCGGACGTCGCCCGGACCGTGTCGCGAATCGTCTTGCTGATCTTGGCGACCTCGACTTGCTCCCGGATCTCCGGCTCGAGGGTCTCGCCGACGCGCGTCGCGAGGTCGGCCCGCACGCGCTCGGCGAGGGTCTCAGTGTCGAGGTGCTCGCGAAGCGCGATCAGGGTCTCCTCGCTGGTCTGGCTGACGAGGGCCTCGAGGTCGAGCTCCGCCTGGACCAGGTCCAGGGCCTGCTGGCTCGCGCGCTCGCGGACGCCGGCCAGGTCGAGGTCGAGCTGGGCCCGGGTCTCTGTCGCGACATCGGCCACGACCTGGTCCGCGGTCCGCTCGGCGAGGTCGCTCGGGTCGAGCTGCTCTTGGACCCGCTCCAGCACGTGCTGGTGGGCCTCGCGCCCGATCCGCTTGGTCAGCGAGGGCACGTTCAGGCCCTCCTGGACGCCCTCGAGGGTGCTCTGGAGCGCGCCCTCACGGACCGCCTCCTCGACCGCGGCCTGAATGCTGCTGGTGTCGATCCCGGTCCGCACGTTGGCCAGGGTCACGGCTTCGGCGCGCTCGCGGACATCCCCGCTGAGCTGCTCGAGGTCGATGTTCGCGCGAAGCTCCTCTTGGACGGTCACGGCGACCTGCTCGCGGACGTGGGTCGATGCTGCGCTCCCGAGGGCGTCGATGTCCAGGCGCTCGCGGACTGCGGCGTAGGTCTCCTCGGCCGCCCGCTCGCTGATCTTGCCGCTGATCTTGCTGCTGATCCCGTCCAGATCGAGTCGCTCGAGGACAGCGTCGAAGGCGTGGCGAGTGGCTTGCTGGGTGACCTCGCCCGTCAAGCCCGCCAGATTGAGCTGAGACTGGAGGGACTGGAGGGTCGCCGTCGTCGCTTGCTGCGCGACGGTCGCCACGAGACCTTCGAGGTCGAACTGAGCCTGGAAGGCCGCTAGGGACTGCTCGGTCGCCCGCGCCGTGACCGTGTCTAGGAACCCGGCCAGGTCCTCTTGCCCGAGCCGCTCCTCGACGGTCTCGAGGATCTTGGCGTCGAGGGTGGCCGCGCCGAGGCGGCTCTCGAGGGCTTCGAGTCGCTGAGTCAGGGCGTCGAGGGCCAGGTCGTCTGCCATGGCTTTGCGAGAGATCGAGCTCGAGATCGGCGGCACGGGCCGCGCTGTCGGCCGGCCCGTAGCGCCCGAACCCTTCCGGCCCAGGGGACGCCCGGTCTGTCCCGAGCCAACTCGCCCGGTCTGCCCCGAGCCAACTCGCGGCGGCCGACCCGTAGCGCCGCGAGGAGGACGCGGCGCGGCGCCCGGACGCCCCGTCGGCTTGGCGGGCATTCGCCCGCTGGCGCGAGGCGGTCGAGGCTGGCGCCCTGAGGGCGGCGGAATCGGCATCCGCCCCGAGGCCCGCGAGGGACCCGGCGCGGAGGCAGGGGGCCGGGAGCCAGGGTGCCGACGAGGAGGCCGTCCACCGTCGCTCGGGGGCAGCGGCCGTCCGTGGCGACGGGTGTCGCCGCTCGGCTGACGAGGCTGTCGGCCAGACGGCCGACCGACTCTCCCCTCCTTGGGGTCAGGCGCATTGCTCAACGGGACACCTCCGCAATCAGCCGAGGTTAGCTATATAGACCGCCCCGTCCCACCCGATCCGGGGGGGTTTCCTCAGGCGAAATCACAGGAGACGCCGAGCCCAACTCGAGCCGCGACGGCGCAGGCCCTTCGTGGGGCCTGCAGTTGACGCCTCTGCTGGTCGCGTTCCATGAGAAAAGCCGCTCAACCCTGGGGTTGAGCGGCCTTCTCGTGTTCATCGGGGCGAAAGGATTTGAACCTTCGACCTCTACGTCCCGAACGTAGCGCTCTACCAAGCTGAGCCACGCCCCGTGAAGGCCGCACTCTAGCAGTGGGCTTCACCCTGTCAACGACAAGAGCCGCTACCAGAGCCTCCACCGCCCAGAGCTAGCGGAAGTCCTTGAGGACCTCAGTCCCCGCCACCACCGCCGGCGAGCTCGGCTTCCAGAGCGTGTCCAACCAGACCGAATGCGCGTCCGCCGGGATCGCCCGCTTGAAGGAGTTGACGTTGCTCGGCTCGTTATCGAAGGTCGCCACGATGGTCCCCATGGCGCTGATGGTGTCGCGCGTGACCTGCTCCTTGAAGTCGTGTGTGTGGAGCTTGGGCTGGCCCGAGGGGACGGGTGGCTTCATGAAGAGGTGCTCGTCGGGGAGGCCCGAGAGGCGAATCACCGCCAGGCACTGAGCGCGCCAGCGCTCCTTGCGGCCCGTGACGTAGACGATGGTCGCGCCAGCGGCCTCGCAGCGCTTGACGAAGTCGATAGCACCCGGGACGTGGCCGTCGAGGGTGTAGCTGTCGCCGTGGAAGAAGCGTCGCGACCAAGCCCGCCGGACCTGCTGACCGAAAGCGCCCTTGGCCTCGGCCTCGGGGATCCCGCCCGCGATCAGGGTCGCGTCCATTTCGTAGTGGACATGGCGCTTCTCGATCTTCTCGAGGCGGTCGTCGCCGATCTGCTTGCCGTAGTCGTGGAGGATCGCGATCACTCGCTCAGGGGTGCTGTAGATCGTGTCGTCGAGGTCGAAGATCACGACGGGCTTCCCGCCCGCCGCCTTGAGGTCACGAACCTTCTTGAGGACCTCGTCCATGACGCCGGGGCCGACGCGATAGGGGATCTCGAGGAGGACCGGCCCGCCGGCCGGGCCCAAGCGAACCTTGAGCTTGCCGTGGCCGGCCTCGCGAGCCTCGATCTGGACCTCGCGCACGCCGCCGCGCGTCCGGTGACGACGAACGATCGGCCCCTCGACCCAGAGCAAGCCCGCGCTGCGAGCCGGGTTGACCCGGAGCTTCAGGCGGAGCTTCTCGCCTATGTCGAGGGAGGCCAGGTCGGTCCCGATTCCGGCCGGCTCGAGGGTCACGGTCGGAGCCGCGAGCTTGGTGTAGGTGGCCTCGCCCTGTTGAGCCGGACTCGTGCCCTGGAGCAGGAAGTTGCCCCCGAAGGACGCTTCGTCCGCCGCCAGGGTGTAGGTCCCGACGATCTGAGATTGGCTGGAGCTGGAGCCGCCCGAGATCGCGGCGATCTTCCCCGCCAGGCCGCGCCGCCCGCGGTGCGTGATCACGACCGTCGAGCCGCTGACCTCGGCTCGCGCGCGCCACACCATGCGGCTCCCGTTCGAGAGCCGGGCCCGGCCCTGGACTCGGTAGTTGTTGGCGCCGGCGGCGGCCAACCCCGCCTCACCCTCGTAGGTCGTGCCGTCGGGGAGCTTCCCGCTCACGGTCCAGAGACCGCTGAGGTCGCTCGCCATAGAAGGCGTCGCGAGGGCCAGGAGCACGAAGGCCTGAAGGAAGATCGAAGAGAAGGTGCGGGTCATGGGCAACTCCAGAGGCGCTACTAGACCCTCTCAGACCGGGGGAGCGCAAGGGAATCGCGGCAGGTTCCTGCAGGTCTACTTCAGGGGGCGCTTGCCGGGGATCCCGGGGCGCCGCGGATAGCGCTCGGGCGTCGCCTCCCGCTTGCGCACGATCAGGAAGCTCCGCTCGGCGCCCGAAGGCAAGACCGCCCCGTGCTGGCTGACCTCACCGCCCCCGAGCTGGGCTCCGACGCTCTCGGCCTCCTCGCGCTCGCTCGGATCGAGGGGGCCCCGATAGAGGAGGACCGCGCCGCCGGGTCGGACCAGAGGCAGGGTCAGCTCGAGGACCAAGGGGACCGTCCCGACGGCCCGAGCCACGGCCAGATCGCCCTGGTCGCGGTGCTCGGGGTCCCGACCCACGAGCTCCGAGCGCTCGGAGATCACCTCCAAGCGTCCCTCGAAGCGCGGCTCGAGCTCGGCCAAGCAGCGAGCCTTGCGGTTGGCGGTCTCGACCAAGGTCACGTCCCAGGGACGCGCGATCGCGAGGGGGACGCCGGGCACCCCGCAGCCGGAGCCGACGTCGTAGAGGCGCGGGCGACGATCTGCTCCCGCGAGGCTCTCGGCGGCCAAAGCGTCGAGGAGCGCGAGGGGCAAGAGCGCGTCGAGGACGTGGCGCTCGGCGAAGTCGGCCTCGCCTTGGATCCGGGTCAGGTTCGTGCGCGAGTTGGCGTCCTCGAGCCAGGTCCAAAAGCCACGGATTCCCTCGAGAACCTCGGCCTCGAGGCTCGGCACGCCCGCGCCGGCGAGGGCTTCAGGGAGCTCGTCGAGGGTGAAGCTCAGGCTGCCGGCTCCACGATCGAGGTCATGCCGCCCGCGCAATCTGCGCTGCGGGGGTCGGGACCGTAGGCGTGAATCTGCTCCTGCTTGAGCTCGGCGTGCTCGCGGGAGGTCGTGATCAAGATCGTGCGGCCGACGGCGTCGACCTCGCAGGCGTGGAGGTAGGCCCGCTCCTTGGAGAAGCCCAAGACCGCGCCCAACATCTCGACCACGTAGGTGTAGGTGTGGGCATCGTCGTCGATCAGGATCAGGTTGTAGGGCGGGATCAGGCGAGTCGAGACGACGACGTCGGTCTGCTCCTCAGTCCCTGCCCAGACCCCCGTCCCCATAGCGCGGAGCTACTTGGCCTTTTGGCCGACGAACCAGTCGTCCTTGTCGGCGAAGAGCTGGTTGAAGGTCGTGAGCGAACCGTAGCAGCGGGTCACGTAGCCCTGGACCGTGCGCTTGTCCTCGGGGCTGAGGGTCGAGTTGTTGTTGACCTTCTGCTCGAGGAGTCGGAGCTGGTCACGCACGCGGACGACCTTCTTGAAGAACTCCTCGATCGGAATCTCCTTGGTCGCCTGGGTGTGGTCGCGCGGCTTGATCGCCAGCACGCCGCCTTGGTACTTGGCTGCGAGCTCGGGTTCGCTGGTCGCGCCTTGCTCCGCCAAAACGTCTCGGAGGGCTTGCTTCAGCTGTCCGTAGTCGATCTCCACCAGTTTCTCCTTCGCCTGCCGCGCTCGAGGGGCGGAGAGTCTAGCCTGGATCCGGGGCGACGCAGAGGGCGAGTTGAGAAGGCCCGCGGAATCTGCGGCCAGGTCCAAATCCCCAAGCCCCTCACCTCGTACCAGCGAGCGAAGCCCTCGCTAGGGCGCCCTAGGGATCCCCGCCTCCGGCTCTGCAGGGCCAGGCTCGGGCCGTCGAGCGGGCCCGCAGACCCTTCCTGCGAAAGAGTTACGGGCGCTTGCTTGGCCAGCGTCCATCGTCCATTGTGATTCCAGGGGTGTGGCCGCCGTCGAGGCGACGGCGAACGTGCCCGTCATCTCAACGGGAGTAGAGCGTGCAGTCGATCGCGGAGGTGTTGAAGCTTCTTCAGCAGACCAACGCTGCCGACTTCGCAGGGCGCCACGCCAGCGAAGACCTGATCTTGGTCGAGCCTTACCAGAAGAAGCGGGTCTACGACCCAGGCTCGCCCCTTCACACCGAGGGCACGGTCCGATTCGTTACGCGGGCTGCCGGGATCCCGATCCCGGCCGGTCGTGACGCCCGCTCCAAGATCCTCCTCGACCACCGCTCGATCTCGCGACTCCACTCCGTCATCGCCTACACCCCCGAGGGGTGGAAGGTCATGGACAAGAGCAGCAACGGCTGCTGGCTCTCGGGGACGCGAATCCCCAAGGAGCAAGCCGTCGACCTACCCTACGGCGCGCCCCTCCGCCTGGGAAAAGCAGTAGTCCTGCGAGTGTTCGGCCCCGGCGAGTTCTTCCACTACGTGACGGGGGCTCCGGCCCCAACTGGAGGCGGCGTCGCTTCCCAATCCGCCCCGAGCACCGCCGACACCTGGCGCCTCTCGGTCGATCAGATCCAGGCCGCAGCGAACGCACCGACCGCGCCCCCGCCCCAAGCTCAGCCGCCCGCTCAGCCCCTCGAGCCAGTCACCGCGAGCAAGTTCGACATCGACTTCGACTTCGGCGACGAGCCGCCTCGCGGGGCCCCCACGATGCGGATCGCACGCGGCGACCTCCGTGAGAGCAGCGACGCCTTCCCAAGGCCCAGCGCGCCGCCGCCCGCAGGCTCGCCCTTCCCGCCGCCCCCGCCTGCGGGTTCGCCCTTCCCGCCCCCGGCTGGATCGCCCTTCCCGCCGCCCCCGGC
>Ga0316204_10003200_pt1 | contig 33786 bp, 30 predicted proteins | sample 6monrhotite_MG_2_FD_205661 | JGI IMG/M metagenome (GOLD analysis project Ga0316204, IMG submission 205661) | Microbial mat bacterial communities from mineral coupon in-situ incubated in ocean water Damariscotta River, Maine, United States -... | ecosystem: Environmental > Aquatic > Marine >... | reverse complement strand
CACGAAGTTTGACCTCATTGGAGATGAGAACACCATTAGAAATATAACCTTCGGCTTCCACTTGTAAGTCATTCGCCAAAGTCAGTGTTGATGGGCTAAACTCAACAGAGCTGCCACTGGCGTTAACGGGTATGCCATTGATTTTAAAGTTGCTGCTGTCGACGTAGTCCGTAATGTAACCTTCAAGTTCAAACTCATCAGTGTCACTAAGTTCTAATTCTTCTGATTCAACACTTCTTGCAGTAATGGTAGAGTTCCCATCAAAGGTTCCTTCTACTTCCACTAATATGCCATTCTCAAGACCATTTGGTAAATCTTCAAGGGTCGCTGAAGAGTAATTAATTAAGAGTGTGTTGATATTAAATGTAGTGTCGGTCAATGAAGAAATCACGCCTTTGACTTCAACGATACTACTGTTAGGAATAAATACGTCGTCCTCTAGTTCGACACGTGATGCGAATAAGGTTCCAGTCGAATCTAGGTATCCACTCATCTCAACGTTATCTAAATTGGCAATGCTATCAAAGCTAAAGCCTGTGCCATCAAATGAGGTTGAGTTTCTGTCAATTGCTACGTTTGTTCCAAGTACAGTAAAAGTAGCCGTTTGTCCATCTGGAGCGATGGTTAAGTTTGCAACAGGTCCTTGTAACTCATCATCAAAAATAATGCTGGTCGCGGTGCCAGTAACACCATCTGGATTGATGGTTCCGTTCACTCGAACCACCATTCCAATCGCTAGGTCATTTTGTGTCCCGTTAACACCTTCAATATCAAATGAGCTGCTGTCGGTTTCAAATTTAACCCCGTTAACAAAGACACTTCCGAAGCCAGTGATGGTTCCTGTGGAAATAAATCCAGAACCACCTATTCCTGCGGTGTCACCACCTGTTCCTCCGCCACCACCACAAGCAACTAATGAAAGAGAGATGGCTGCGGCTAAAGCCGTTAATTTAGTTGTGCGTATCATGAGTGGTTTCCTCGTTATTTGATTCGTAGTAGTAAATTCCAAGACTGACGTATTGACTGTCTTCGTTGACAGTGGCTTCGTGCTCGGATAACCAGCCATCCAACTCTTCAAGCAGCGCTTGAGCGTGTTTGGCTGAAATGCGTTGAAATTCTTGTGTTGCGTTTTTAGATAGTTTGTTGGTAGAAACTTTACGTTGAAAGCGTTTAGCCGCGTCCTCCGTTATCATGTTGTGATTGATAGTCTGAATCAACTCATGTGTGTCGTTACCCAAAATAAATGCAACTTCATGAGAGTCTTTTCCTGGTAAATACGCCAGCTTAATTAGATGAACCGAGTCGTTTTCAGCTTGAACGCACTCGGCTTCCACAAGTAGATCGAGCATCGCCTTAGGGGTGATGTCTCCGCTGTACAGTTTTACAAGCGTTGCAAAAGAGTTTGTGCCTTCACTCAGTTTGAGTGCTTTAGGTTGGCCAGATGCATCGATAAACTTTTTATCGTTTGTCCAGCCACTGATAACGCGTGTTGCACGATTGTACTTCTGTTTGCTTGAGTCCTGATTGGAGCCATCGAGTTCTTTTAAGCGTTTCACCTCTTTTCGAGAGAGTCCTGTTTGGGCAGAAATGCTGGAGATGGTGGTTTTGGTTTGTCGTTCACTCCCTAAGGCAAAGGCTTCATCTATGTAGGCTTTGCGAACCAGCTCTTCAAAACTGCCACACGGCACACCGTTATGCAGCATGATGCGTATAAGCGGGCGTAATATTTTAGTGGCACTGATATTCAATGCTTTCTGTATTGTTTCGTTCATAGTTTGGGATTATATTCCCAAAAAAAAGAAAAGTCAAAATTTTTTTATTGTGTTTTATTAAGATCTTTTTGGATTGTGAGGGGGTATGAAAAGATAGAAAGGGGGGAGCGGTGACTGTAAATAAAAGAAGATAGGGTTTTGTCTGGGCACAACGTCTGGACAAAAAGTCTGGATACAAAAAAACCAGCCGAAGCTGGTTTTTGACTCAATTTAATGAGGGTGATGAGCGGTGGAACCGGTCAACTTACTTTGTTGCTGTATAAAGCTCTGAGACTTTATCCCAGTTCACTACATCCCACCAAGCTTGCATGTAAGCAGGGCGTAGGTTTTGGTAACGTAGGTAATATGCGTGTTCCCAAACATCCAAACCTAAGATTGGTGTACCTTTAACGTCTGCACAATCCATTAGAGGGTTGTCTTGATTGGGTGTTGAAGAAATTTCCAGTTTTCCATCTGCAGAAACCGTTAACCAGGCCCAACCCGAACCAAAGCGTGTTGCACCTGCTGTATTGAACTGCTCTTTCATTTTGTCAAAACCTCCGAAAGTAGCGTTGATGTCATCTGCTAAAGCGCCTGTTGGTGCGCCCATGCTGTCACCTGACATAACGTTCCAGAAGAAGTCATGGTTCCAGTGCCCACCACCGTTGTTACGGATCGCTGGAGAAAGAGAGCCTGCATTTGCAATCAGTTCAGCTAATGGCTTATCGGCTAATTCAGTGTCTGCAACCGCGTTGTTTAAGTTCGTAACATAAGCGTTGTGATGTTTAGTGTGGTGAATTTCCATTGTACGAGCATCAATCGAAACTTCTAATGCGTCGTAGTCATAAGGTAAATCTGGAAGTGTAAAAGCCATGGCTATTTCCTTGTATGTAAATGAATTATGTAAATAGTGCTTTGTATTGTAACGACAATCTTAGTTTTGTAAATACCCTAGTAAACTGTTTGGTTATTCGGGCGCTTTAGGTTGAAGATGGCTTAGATTCGCGTTAACGGTTGAAATAGCGCGCATATTCTCAAATTAATTTTAGAAAATGTTGTCTAAATGCGGCGGCGGCGCAGGCATATCGCTGATTTTTTCAACTTCAGTAGGGGGCATTTGCATATAGTAACCTTTGCTTTGCAAAGCTTTGTATACGGTGGCTGCATCGCCCCGTGGCATTTTTCTGTCGGGCGTTAAGTCAAAGTCAATGACATGTTCTGGCTCGCCAAACATAACCAGAAGTTCATCTGGAAGGGATTCCAGTCCCACTTCTTGGGGAATAAAAAGATAAAGCTCTTGTTTTTTAGGGCTTTTAAAAGCCGATACATTGATTGCAGTCATGGGGGGTTCCTTAAAAATTTGCACTATTGTAACAAAATCAATTGCATATTTAGGTACTGTAATGCTTGACCCACACACCGTATTTCCTTATTCTTTTCCGATTGAAATAAAAAACATGGGTTTTAGCGTGATATTTGCAAATAAATTAGGTAACAGAGTAAGCGTTTTTGGTGGCACTGGTTTTGTTGGTCATGAAGTGGTAAATGAACTTTCGAAAGCGGGTTATGACATTACTTTATGGGTTCGTCGTCCTGAGCGTTACCGTGAATTTGCACTTTACCAAAATACCAAAGTAGCTACGTTATCTTCTTTTGATGACGCAGACCAGTTAAAAGCAGCGGTATCGGAAGCAGATATTGTTGTGAACCTAACAACCGATCGCTCGACTGGACCTGAGATGATTGATGTTGAAGAGTTGGTGCATGCGAATCAGAAGCTTAAATTGGCAATGGAAAGTGCGGGCGTTAAGCGTGTGTTGAGTTTGTCGCAGATGGGTGTGTCTTCGGATCAGCCTGCGTGTGATTGGACGGGATTGGTTGCGGAAGTGGATGGTTTAATGCACGGTGTTGCCAACGCGGATGTGACTATTTTTAAACCCAGTCTGTTAATTGGTGAGAACGATGATACGACGGCTCGTTTTGTGAAGCAGTTAAATCGTATGGCGTTATTGATGGTTGTTCAATCGGATACCGTTGTACAGCCTGTTTGGGTTAAGGATTTTGCACGGGCAGTTGTGGCCTCAATAGGCAATTCGGATAGCTTTGGACAAAAAATTGAGGTAGTAGGTGAAGAGCGCTTAACCTTAAAAGAGTTGGCTGAATTGGTGGCTGGTATTATGCAGAAAGAAGCGGTTGCTTTTCCAATGTGTCGTTTAAATGGCATGATTATGTCTAAGTTGGGAGGTTTGGCCCCTGTGGTTTCGGTTTCAAAATCGCAATTACAGATGTTAAGAAATGATATGGTGTCTGACTGTGATTTTTCGTCAACGTTTGGTTTTGTGCCAAGTAGCTTGGAAAGAGTGATTGCAACCTATGCCGCTCCGCACCACATTCGCGAGCGCTATAATTATTATCGAAAAGAGGCAAGCCGAAACGCAGAAGAGCTTGTATAGTTCGACTGCGATATCGCGTTTTCTATCATGATAAAAGCCGTCATCTTTGACGGCTTTTTTGTTTGCATAATGGGCATTGATTGGTTCAGATTAATGGTGATTAAAATGATAAAGGTTAAGTTGTGGGTTTAGATGTGTATTTAGTGGGCGGTGCGGTGCGAGACAGCTTGCTCGGTCTTGATATTTATGATCATGATTGGGTGGTGGTCGGTGCAACGGCAGAGCAGATGCTAAACGATGGCTTTCAGCAAGTTGGTAAAGACTTTCCTGTTTTTCTGCACCCGAAGACTAAAGAAGAGTATGCGCTTGCTCGAACGGAACGTAAAGCGGGGCAAGGTTATCATGGCTTTGAGGTGTATGCCGATCCCAGTGTGACTTTAAAAGAAGATTTGATTCGCCGTGATTTAACCATTAATGCTATGGCTCAATCTCCGAACGGTGATTTGATTGATCCTTACGGTGGTCAGAAAGATATAGGAAACCGTCTGCTTAGACACGTGTCTCCTGCGTTTTCTGAAGATCCATTACGGGTCTTAAGAGTGGCGCGTTTCGCGGCCAAACTCAACCCGTTTGGATTTACACTGGCCGATGAAACGAAGCGGTTAATGACTCAGATGGTGAGTAGTGGTGAGCTGTCTGCTTTAACCCCCGAGCGAGTGTGGCAAGAGGTGGTCAAAGCGTTAAATACTGAGGCACCGAGTGTCTTTTTTATGGTATTAGATGAAGTGGGTGCGGTAGAGGTTCTTTTCCCTGCGCTGTTTGCATTGCATGGCGTAACGCAACCTGTTATTCACCATCCTGAAGGCGATGTTTGGGTGCATAGTATGATGGTTTTAGATGCCGCTGCTCAATTATCAACAGACCCTGTTGTGCGTTTTTCTGCATTAATGCATGACTTGGGTAAAGGGGCGACAGATAAAGCGTTGTGGCCAAAGCATTATGGGCATGAAGCGGCAGGTGTGCCTTTAGTGTCTGCGCTTTGCAAGGCGTACCGAGTACCCAAAAAATGGCAGCAACAGGCTGAGCGAGTGACCGAGTGGCATGGTTTAATTCATCAGGGGCTTACCTCTGAAGGCAAGCCTTATTTAAAGCCTAAGACTTATTTAAAGGTATTAAGATTGTGCGGGGCTTTGAAAGATCGTGCAGGGTTTCAAGCTATTTTATTAGCCTGTGAGGCGGATGCTAAAGGTCGCTTGGGGTTTGAATCAATTGAATATCCTCAAGTGCAGTTTTGGCTGAATCTTTTAGAGGCGGTGAATCAAGTGGATAATAAGAGGATTATTCAGCAGGGGGTTCAGGGAGCGGAAATTGGACAGGCTATTGAAAGGGAGCAGTTAAGATTGATTGCGGAATTTATTCACGCCTAGTTCAATAGCTTGCTTCATCAGAGACTCCTTAAAAGACAATAGAGAGTGGCTAGGCTGGATCACTCCCTATTTGAAGGTCTTCTGCTACAGCACGGTAACTTAAAGTGCTTTAGAGAAGCTAAAGGCGCCACGGAGTTGGCCTTTTGAATAACCTGTAGCGGCATCATCTGGGTAAAGTTTTTGAAGTGCGCCTTTAACGGGTGCTGCAATGTCAGTGCCGTGACATTTTAAACATACGTCTCCAGTCGGAATGGCTTTCATATAACGAAACTGCTTTTCGTTGTTCACGACGACTGTGGCTGAAAACTCTATATTCTGAGGATTGTCGCCTTTTGCAAGTTGTTCATTGAACCTGTTCAATACAGTAGTTTCCCATTGGTCAGGGGTTGCGGTGGCACCACGAGGCTTTAAACTTACTCGATTGATCTTCCATCCTGTTTCTTTAGATAATTCATGGGCAATTTGCGGGGCTTTGCTATGGCAAAATTCAATCGTGCCAGCAGGGCCGTTACGCTTCATGCTTTTTTGTAGTTCAGGTTTTAGCTGACCTAAGAACTGTTTTGCAATTGAACGAGCCTCTTCATTCGTTGGCTGTTCAGCCGTTTGTGAGCTTGCGTGTAATGGTAAGGTTGTAAAGGTGAGTAAGCTTGCTGCAAATATTATCTTTTTCATAAGATATTTTCCTTATAATATTAAAGAATTCTAATGTTTATGATTGTAGTGATAAATAATTGTAATGCAAGAATTTTATCTTAATAAGGTTTTTGCCTGGGTGTTTTTATTCTATGGCTGCTTTTAAGCAGTTTGAAAGTATCAGTAAGATTAAATGGTTGCAAAATCACAAGGGAGTAGGTTGAATAGCTCCGTTATGTCTTAATAATTGTGTTTAAAGGAATATTGATGTTTGCTTTGTTAAAGGCTCGTTCTAGAACTCTGTTGATTCCATTGTTAATTGTTTTTGCTGCGATGGTGGTGTTTTTCTATTTAGCGAATACAAAACCCGTTCAGCCGCCTGTGGAGGTTAAGGAGAAGGTGTGGCTGGTGGATTCAATGGAAGCTCAGTTTGAACGGCTCTCACCTGTGCAAACGTTGTACGGGAAAGTCGAATCCCATTCTATGGTGCATGCAGCCGCACCCGTTTCTGGAGTGATTGCTCGGGTTTGGGTGAAAGAGGGACAGACCGTTAAAAAAGGCGAGTCTTTGGTGAGTTTAAGTTTGGCTGATTTAGAGATTCCTTTACAGCAGGCTAAGGCGGATGTAGCCGATACGACGGCACAGGTGGCATTACAAAAGTTAGCCAATCAAGCTAATCAACAGCGTTTAGCTCACGAGAAAAAAGTACTGGAACTTAAAAGAGTGAAGGTGGAGCGCACTCTGCAGTTAATTAAGAAGGATCTGGCCTCTCAGTCTGACTTGGATTTGGTTAAGGAAGGGTTAGTTAAGCAGGAGTATGTCGTGGTTGGCGCTCAGTTAGCGGTTGAAGAGGCACAGTCTAAGGCGGCACAAACTTCGGCACGCTTAGCCAAAGCGAAGGCGGCTTTGGCGTTGGCAAAATTGAATTTGCAGCGTGGGCAATTGGTTGCGCCCTATGATGTACGCATCGCTAAGGTGTCAGTAAGCGAAGGATCACGGGTCAATGCGGGTGCCGCTCTTGTTAGTTACTATGGTCTGGATTCTTTAGAATTACGCGCCAAACTTCCTGTGACGGTGTTGAATAAGGTTCAGATGGCGGTTGATTCTCAGGTGGCTATGGAAGCTTTTTATCAAAAAAATGCCCAGCGTATTAGTTTGCCTCTTTCACGATTGGCAGGCGAAGCCTCGACGAGTGGACTGGATGCCTTTTTTACGCTGCCTTCTGAGTTGAGCCACGCACGGCCTGGTGACTTAATGGAGGTGAATTTGCAAGGTGAAGCGATTGAACAAGTGGTGGCGATTCCATACAGTGCGCTCTATGGTCAAGATCAAGTCTATATTATTCAGGAGAGCCGCCTTGTTTCTCAAACGGTGACGGTTGTGGGTGATGTGTTGCGGGATGGTAAGCTTTGGGCTTTGATTCACCCTGAGTTTGATGCCAATACTAAAATTTGTTTGACGCATTTGCCCAATGCGGTCACGGGGCTGAAAGTGGCTGAGGTTGCAAAATGAGTCACTTAGAGTCCAAATCGATTAAAGAAGGCTTTCCCATAGGGTCAGATTCTGCCAACGCGGCGGAGCGGGATGATCACGATTATGAGATTAATGAGGGTAAGTTTAAGTCTAGAGGTATGATTGGCCTGTTTGCACGTCATAAGGTGGCGCCCAATTTGTTAATGATTGTGATGCTGCTAGCAGGCCTAGTCGCCCTGCTCAAGTTGAATGTTCAGTTTTTCCCCTCTTTTGAATTAGATTACGCATCGGTAAGAGTGGTTTGGCCGGGTGCGAATGCACAAGATGTCGAGCTCAGTGTGACCAATCCTGCTGAACGTGTATTACGTAATTTAGATGGTTTGGATGAGATGACCTCCACTTCGTCTCTGGGTGTATCGATGATTACCCTTAAATTCGAAGAGGGTACCAATATGATTGAGGCGGTTGACCAAATCAATCAACGAATGAGTGAGCTCAGAAATCTACCACAAGATGCCGAAAAACCGGTGATTGAAAGGATTGTTCGCTATGAACCGATTGCTAAGGTGCTATTGATTAGTGAACAGGGTAATTTGACCGAAATGCGGCCAATGGTAAGAGAGTTTGAAAGGGAGTTACTCAATAGAGGAATCGATAAGATCAACTTTGTGGGTTTGCCGCTGGAGGAGATGTCGGTTGAGTTATCGCAGCAGAAGTTAGAGCAGTTTAACCTCTCTTTGGAAGGGGTTGGTAATCAGGTGTCGGGTATGAGTCGAGATTACCCTGCTGGATCGGTTGGCGACAGTGACAGTGTGCGAGATTTAAGAGCGTTAGAGCAAAAGCGCACCGCACTGGAGTTCAGTCAAATGCCTTTGGTGGTGAGCGAGTCTGAGAATGTGTCGCTGGGGGAAGTGGGTACGGTGGAGCGCCGTGCTAAAAAGGATGCTCCCTATTTAATGGTGGAAGGGTTTCCAGCCATTGAAATGCAGCTGCTTCGTGCGGAAAGTGGCGATACTTTAGTGTCCTCTAAAATACTGTTTGATTGGTTGGAAGAAGTGGAGCCTGCGTTGCCCAAGGGAATGCGTTTACAGGTTTATGATGAGACTTGGTCGCTGGTTAATCAGCGTATTATGTTGTTAGTGAATAACGGTATCGGCGGCCTGATTTTAGTGGTCTTGATTCTGTATTTATTTATGAACGGCCGAGTCGCTTTTTGGGTTGCGGTAGGAATTCCAGTCTCTTTTGCAGCCACGTTGATGATCGTGTATCTTGTTGGCGGCAGCATTAATATGGTGAGCTTATTTGGCTTGATTATGGCGCTGGGAATTATTGTTGATGATGCCATTGTGGTGGGTGAAGACGCGTTGGCGCATCATGAAAGAGGCGAACCCGCTTTGCAAGCGGCAGAGGGTGGAGCGCATCGAATGCTTGGGCCAGTAATGGCTTCTTCTTTAACGACGGTAGCGGCTTTTTTACCCTTGATGATGATTGGGGGTGAAATGGGTAATATTCTCTTTGCGATTCCTCTGGTAATTATTGCCGTAATTTTTGCTTCTTTGATTGAAAGTTTTACCATTTTGCCCGGGCATTTACGCCACGCATTAAGTGGTGTTAAAAAACCACAACCTGGTTCGATTCGTTTTCGCTTAGATTCAAGCATTGATCACTTTCGTCATCATCAATTTCGTCACCTTATTCGTTGGGTGCTTTGTCATCGAGCCATTACGATTGCGACCACTATAGCGCTCATGGTTTTTGTTATTGGATTACTGGCTGGTGGTCGACTAGGGTTTGTGTTTTTCCCATCGCCAGAGTCAACAAAACTGTTTGCAGATGCGCGGTTTGTTGCGGGAACGCCAGCGGAAGTGTCGGCAGATTATGCTGAACGGCTTCATAAAGCATTGTTGGAAACAGAAGAAGCGCTTGAGCCAGGAATTATTAAGATTGCTACTGTTAATTACAATAAAACCAATCAGCAATCAGGGCCTAATTTTAGTTCAGTCAATGTTGAACTGGTCGAGCCTGATTTACGCGAAACTCGGAATGCGGAGTTTATTAAAGTGTGGCAAGAAAAAGCTGGTGTGGTGCCCGGTTTGGATGTGTTGACGATTGAGTCACCTAGAAGTGGCCCGCCAGGCAGTGATATTGATATTCGGTTGTCGGGAGCAGAGCCTTTGCTGTTAAAGCAGGCCTCTTTAGATTTGCAGGAGGTATTGACTCAGGTATCGGGGGTCAGTGGTATTCGAGATGACTTGCCTTACGGTCGTGATCAACTCATTTATCAGCTTACGCCACAAGGTAAGGCGCTTGGCTTAACTTATGTGTCGTTGGGACGTCAGTTATCCGATTCTTTTTCAGGAAGATTGGTGCAGATTTTTACGGATGCTGAAGATGAAGTGGAAGTACGAGTACAGTACCCACGGATAGAGCAGGGAACTTTGGCAACGCTGAATAGTATGCAGATTGTGACTCCTAGTGGGGGCCGCGTTTCATTAAGTACAGTGGCTTCTTGGTCTACTCAGCGAGGCTTTGATGTGATGCGCCATGTGGATGGTTATCTCACGGTTAACGTGATTGGTGAGGTGGACAAAAATGTCAATAATAGTAATCGAATTCTGGCACAACTGGTTGAGACAACCTTGCCTGAATTGGAAATGAAGTATGGCTTAACGACTTCAGTAGAGGGTCAAAGTGCGCGGCAAGCTGAGACGATGGCGGATATGAAAGTTGGTTTGCTGATTGGTTTATCGATGATCTACATTGTATTGGCTTGGGTCTTTGGTTCTTATGGTTGGCCTTTAGTGGTGATGATGGCGATTCCGTTCGGGTTGATCGGTGCGATTATGGGTCACTGGTGGATGGGTTTGGATATGACGATCTTATCCCTATTTGGTTTCTTCGGCTTGTCAGGAATAGTGGTCAATGATTCCATTATCTTGGTGAGTTTCTATAAACGTCTGAGGGAGTCTGGGCTGGGGGTGAATGATGCTTTGGAAGAGGCTGTTGTTCAGCGTGTTCGAGCCGTGTTTTTAACCTCTCTTACGACGGTTGCAGGCTTGACTCCTTTGTTGTTTGAGACCTCTTTGCAAGCTCAGTTTTTAATTCCTATGGCGACAGCTATTGCATTTGGTTTAATTTTTTCAACCTTGTTGATTCTATTGGTTATACCTTCAATGCTTTCGCTGTATGAGCATGCAGGTGAGTCGCTGAAAAAAATAAAAAATGATCGAAATCAAGTTGAGCCAGCCTAGGTCAGTGAAAATATACGCAAAATTAATTTAATTAAGATACCCTGTGTGAACTTAAAAAATATATGGGCTTATGAGTCCTGTTTATTGCTCTAGAAGCGGGTGAGCCTAAAATAGTTACCGTTTTTTTGAACCTAAAATAGCTTGTTTAGAGCTTTCTTAAGCTAAGAAAATAACAAGAAAACTTGATGATTTGGTCAATTTAAGAGAGAATATTTGTCCAAATTATATAGCCGTCCCTCTTTAAGTCTTTGAAACATAGAGTGCTTAGGGGTAGATATGGGCGTGTAAATACCGAATTTTTTAAAAATTAAGGAAGTTGTATGGCAACTCGTAGAGATCTAGCAAATGCAATCCGTGCGTTAAGTATGGATGCAGTACAAAAAGCAAATTCTGGTCATCCAGGCGCTCCAATGGGTATGGCGGATATCGCTGAAGTTCTGTGGAATAGTCACATGAAGTTCAACCCGACTAACTCTAAGTGGTCTGATCGTGATCGTTTCGTTCTTTCAAACGGACACGGGTCAATGCTTATGTATTCTCTATTGCACCTTGCTGGTTTTGATCTGAGCATGGAAGACATTAAGCAGTTCCGTCAGTTGCACGCTAAAACAGCGGGTCACCCTGAATATGGTTATGCTGAAGGGATTGAAACAACTACTGGTCCTCTAGGTCAGGGTATTACTAACGCGGTTGGTATGGCGATCGCTGAGCGTACGCTTGCGGCACAGTTCAACAAGCCTGGTCACGACATCGTAGATCACAACACTTATGTATTCATGGGTGATGGTTGTTTGATGGAAGGGTTATCTCACGAAGCAGCAGCAATGGCAGGGACTTTAGGTCTTGGTAAATTGATCGCGTTCTGGGATGACAATGACATCTCTATCGACGGTCCAATCGGTGACTGGATGGAAAAAGGCGTTCCTGGTCGTTTCGTGTCTTATGATTGGCATGTTATTCCTAGCGTTGATGGTCACGATGCTGAAGCAATCAACAAGGCAATCGAAGAAGCTAAAAAAGTTACAGATAAACCTACATTGATTTGTACTAAGACGGTTATCGGTTTTGGTTCACCTAACAAAGCGGGTACATACTCTTGTCACGGTGCTCCATTAGGTGATGAAGAAATCGCTCTAGCTCGTGCTGAACTTGGTTGGACTCCTGGTCCGTTTGAAATTCCAGATGATATCTACGCTGGTTGGGATCACAAGGCACAGGGTGCTAAAGATGAAGCGGCTTGGAATGACAAGTTTGCAGCCTATAAAGCAGCCTTCCCAGCTGACGCAGCTGAATATGAGCGTCGTATGGCGGGTGATTTACCTGCTAACTTCGAAGTTGATATGGATGCATTCATTGCTAAGACTCAAGCTGAGATGCCTAAGCTAGCTTCACGTCAAGCGTCACAGAAATCTATCGAAAAATTAGGTGAGTTATTACCTGAAATGTTCGGTGGTTCTGCTGATTTAACTGGTTCTAACCTAACGAACTGGTCGAAGATGGTTAAAGTGAATAAAGAAAATGCTGATGGTAACTACCTGTCTTGGGGTGTGCGTGAATTCGGTATGGCTCACATGATGAACGGTATGGTTCTTCATGGTGGTTTTAAAGTATTCGGTGGAACATTCTTCATGTTCATGGAATTCATGCGTAACGCTTTACGTATGTCAGCTTTAATGAAAATCGGTACTATCTACGTTTACACTCATGACTCTATTGGCCTAGGTGAAGATGGTCCTACTCACCAGCCTGTTGAGCAGTTAGCAACAATGCGTGTTATCCCTAACTTCCAAACTTGGCGTGGTTGTGATGCAGTAGAGTCAGCGGTTTCTTGGAAGCGTGCAATCATGCGTAGTGACGCACCAACTGCATTAGTATTCTCTCGTCAGGCACTAACGCCTATGGAGCGTACTCCTGAACAAGTTGCAAACATCGAAAAAGGTGGTTATGTACTTAAGGATACGGCTGGTACGCCAGACATTATCTTTATCTCTACTGGTTCAGAAGTAGGGCTAGCGGTTGAAGCAGCTGAAGCAATGGATGCTAACGTTCGTGTTGTTTCTATGCCTTGTACAGATGCTTATGATGAGCAAGATCAAGCCTATAAAGATTCTGTTCTTATCCCTGGTGTTAAGCGTGTGGCGATCGAAGCTGGTGTTGCTGATGGTTGGTATAAGTATGTTGGTCTTGAAGGTGGAACAGTTTGTATGTCAACTTTCGGTGAATCAGCCCCTGCTGACCAGTTATTCAAAGAATTTGGTTTCACAGTAGAAAACGTTGTAGCTACAGCAAACAAAGTACTTGGTAAATAATGATATGGCCGCCTGATAGGCGGCTACATTATCTACATTCAAATATTCACAAATTTTTTATACAGTCAGGCCTGACTTTCATCAGGCTTGGTAACAATTGGAGTAAAACTCAATGACTATTAAAGTTGGTATTAACGGTTTTGGCCGTATCGGACGTATGGCTTTCCGCGCAGCGGCTAAAGATTTCAAAAACATCGAAGTAGTTGCAATCAACGATCTTCTTGACCCTGAATACCTAGCGTACATGCTTAAATTTGATTCTGTACACGGTCGTTTTGACGGTACTGTTGAAGTAGTAGACGGTAACCTAGTAGTAAACGGTAAAACGATCCGTATTACTGCAGAACGTAACCCTGCTGATCTAGCATGGTCTGACGTAGGTGCTGACCTAGTAATCGAATGTACTGGTTTCTTCTTAACTGAAGAGTCATGTCAAGCTCACCTTGACGCTGGTGCTAAGAAAGTAGTTCAGTCTGCTCCTTCTAAGGATCACACTCCAATGTTCGTATACGGTGTTAACCACAACGAATATAAAGGTGAAGCCATTGTTTCTGCCGCTTCTTGTACTACTAACGGTCTTGCGCCAGTTGCTAAAGTACTTAACGACAGCTTCGGTATCAAACGTGGTCTTATGACAACTGTTCACGCAGCAACAGCGACTCAGAAAACGGTTGATGGTCCTTCTATGAAAGACTGGCGTGGTGGTCGTGGTATTCTTGAGAATATCATTCCATCTTCAACTGGTGCGGCTAAAGCGGTAGGTGTTGTACTTCCAGAGCTTAACGGTAAGTTGACTGGTATGGCTTTCCGTGTACCTACTTCTGACGTTTCTGTTGTTGATTTAGTTGTAGAGCTTGATAAAGAAGCTTCTTACGACGAAATCTGTGCGGCTATGAAAGCAGCATCTGAAGGTGAAATGGCGGGTGTTCTTGGTTACACTGAAGAAGCTAACGTTTCTACTGATTTCCGTGGTGATTCTCACCCATCTATCTTTGATGCTAAAGCAGGTATCGCTCTAGATTCTACTTTCGTTAAAGTAGTTGCTTGGTATGACAACGAATACGGTTACACTTGTAACATGATGCGCGTTATCGAGCACGTAGGAAAATAATCCTTTTCTGGGCTTATTAGCAGCCTCAGTTTTTCGTTGTCTTTCGGTTGTGTACATTTGTACACGCCCTCTGTCCGCCTCAAGCTGAAACCTCTACTAAGCCCAGAAAATCGATTATTAAGTTAATCGATTTGATTATGTTTTCTGTTCCATTTTTAAGTGATTGAAAATGGAATTGAAAATTTAATTTTTAATATCACTAATGTTGCTTGGCAACATCACAACTGAGGAATACCGAATGTCTGTAATTAAGATGTCTGATTTAGATTTAGCTGGAAAGCGCGTATTAATTCGTGAAGATTTAAACGTACCTGTTAAAGACGGTAAAGTAACTTCTGACGCTCGTATTCGTGCTTCATTACCTACGATCAAAATGGCTGCTGAAGCGGGTGCTAAGGTTATGCTTATGTCTCACTTGGGTCGCCCGACTGAAGGTGAGTATGCAGAAGAATTTTCTCTAGCACCTGTTGCGGCAAATTTAACAGCAAAATTAGGTCAAGAAGTTCGTCTTGTAAAAGATTACCTGGATGGTGGTTTTGATGTTGCAGATGGTGAAGTGGTTCTTCTAGAAAACGTTCGTTTTAACGTTGGTGAAAAGAAAAACACTGAAGAGTTATCTAAAAAATATGCAGCACTTTGTGATGTCTATGTAATGGATGCTTTCGGTACAGCTCACCGTGCACAAGCTTCAACACATGGTGCAGGTGCATTTGCAGATACAGCTTGTGCAGGTCCTTTGCTTGCAGCAGAGCTAGACGCACTTGGTAAAGCGTTAAACAACCCTGCACGCCCAATGGTTGCAATCGTTGGTGGTTCTAAGGTTTCAACTAAATTAACAGTACTTGAGTCACTTTCTGAGAAAGTGGATCAATTGGTTGTTGGTGGTGGTATTGCAAATACCTTTATTGAAGCAGCGGGTCACAATGTTGGTAAGTCATTGTCTGAGTCAGATTTGGTACCTACGTGTAATAAACTAAATGAAATCATGAATGCACGTGGTGCTGGTATTCCGCTAGCTTCTGATGTTGTTTGTGGTAAAGAGTTCTCTGAAACAGCTGTTGCAACAACAATGCAAGCTTCTGATGTTCAAGATGACGACATGATTTTTGATATCGGTCCTGATTCAGCGGCTGAGTTAGCTGAAATCATCAAAAATGCAGGAACGGTTGTTTGGAATGGTCCAGTAGGTGTTTTCGAATTTGATCAGTTTGGTGAAGGAACTAAAGCGATCTCTATGGCAATCGCTGAATCCAATGCATTCTCAATTGCAGGTGGTGGTGATACTTTAGCCGCGATTGATAAGTACAATATTGCGGATAAAGTTTCTTATATCTCTACTGGTGGTGGTGCATTCTTAGAATTCCTAGAAGGAAAAGAATTGCCAGCAGTTACTATGCTAGAAGCTGCAGCAGCAAAATAAAAAACTAGTTATTCATAACTTGATAACCAAGCTTAGTTACACTGAGCTTGGTTTTAATCAAATTGTCATTTAGAAAATACTTCTTTAAACGATAATAAGATTTAAAATACAACCCAAATCAATATCCGACTGAGGGTGACTCGGTAAGTAAACATAGTAGACAGATTTTTTGTCGAATACGTTTATTTTGCGAGACATCTTTTTTGGATTGATAAAAACTTTCATTCAAAGGTATAAATTTATATGTCAACTGCTTTAAGAAGAACAAAAATCGTCGCAACACTTGGACCAGCTACGGACCGTGAAGGTGAACTTGAGAAGATGATTAAAGCGGGACTGGATGTTGTCCGCATTAATATGTCTCATGGTAATCCTGCTGAACATAAAACACGTGTAGATACGGTTCGCGCCCTAGCTAAAAAGTTAGACCGTGAAGTAGGTGTTTTAGTCGATCTTCAAGGGCCTAAAATCCGTATTTCTCGTTTTGCAGAAGACAAAATCTTCCTAGCTGATGGAGATAAGTTTTCATTAGATAACAATGTTGCGAATGATGCTGGTAACCAACATGAAGTAGGTCTTACCTATAAGAGCCTTCCTTATGATGTTAAGCCAGGTAATCGTCTGTTATTAGATGATGGTCGTCTTGTTTTTGAAGTGGATGACGTTGTAGGTGAACGTGTTAATTGTACGGTTGTTGTGGGTGGTACTTTATCAAACAATAAAGGTATTAACTTGCAAGGTGGTGGTCTATCAGCTGCGGCTTTAACAGATAAAGATAAAGAAGATATTTTAACAGCAGCAGAAATGAATGCCGATTTCTTGGCGTTATCATTCCCTCGCTCTGCAGAAGATGTTGAATATTGCCGAACATTAGCGCAAAAAGCTGGATTGACTTGTGGCATCGTTTCTAAAGTTGAACGTGCAGAAGCGGTTGCTGATGATGCGACATTAGATGGAATTATTCTAGCCTCTGACGTTATCATGATTGCTCGTGGTGATTTGGGTGTTGAAGTTGGAGATGCTCAACTACCAGCACTTCAGAAGAAGATGATCAAACGTTCACGTCAGTTAAACCGTGTGACGATCACAGCGACGCAGATGATGGAAACAATGATTGATAATGCGATCCCGACACGTGCGGAAGTATTTGATGTTGCGAATGCGGTTATGGATGGTTCTGATGCGGTCATGCTTTCTGGTGAAACAGCAACAGGTAAGTCGCCAAGTCTTGTTATTGAAACAATGGGTCGTATCTGTCATGAAGCTGAAAAAGCGCGTAGCTCACGTGAATCAACACACCGTATCGACGAGTCTTTCACGGCTGTTGATGAAACCATTGCGATGTCTGCAATGTATGCGGCTAACCATTTTGATGTTAAATGCATCGCATCATTAACAGAGTCTGGAAATACGGCTTTATTAATGTCTCGTATTAGTTCAGGTATTCCTATTATTGCGTTAACACCGCACATTGAAACTCGACGTAAAGTCACGCTTTTCCGTGGTGTGTACCCTTCAAATGTAGACTACACTGGCTTAGAAGATATTCAAGTAAGAGAATTGATTATGGAAAGAATCAAGTCCTTCGGAATCGCTAAGCAAGGTGATTTAGTTCTATTAACTCGCGGTGAAACACGTGGGTTACTTGGCGGTACTAACAGCATGGAAATTGTTAAAGTTCCATAAATATCAACCGTCTAATTTTAAGGCGCCCCGGTGAATATCGGTGGCGCCTTAGTATTAAATACTATTAATCATTTTGCTCGCGACTAAAAGCTTGTTAGAATGGTCAAAATTTTTCAAAACCAATTAAAGGAGTCTCGCACATGGCGATGATTACACTTCGTGAATTAATGGACTACGCAGCAGAAAACAACTTCGGTATGCCTGCGTTTAACGTAAACAACATGGAACAAGTACGTGCAATCATGCGCGCGGCTGACGCTGTAGATTCTCCAGTAATCCTTCAGGGTTCTGCTGGTGCACGTAAGTACGCTGGTGAGCCAATGCTTCGTCACATGATCGCGGCTGCAGTTGAAATGTACCCTAACGTTCCAGTTGTAATGCACCAAGATCACGGTTCTGATGTTGGCGTATGTTTACGTGCAATTCAGTCTGGTTTCACATCAGTCATGATGGATGGTTCTTTAGAAGCAGACATGAAGACTCCAGCCTCTTACGAGTACAATGCTGGAATTACAGCTGAAGTAGTTGCTATTGCACACGCTGGTGGTGTTTCTGTTGAAGGTGAGTTAGGTTGCCTAGGTTCACTAGAAACTGGAATGATGGGTGAAGAAGATGGTCACGGTTCTGATGAGAAGCTTGACGTAGATAGCCTATTAACTGATCCAGAAGAAGCGGCTCAGTTCGTTAAAGATACTAACGTTGACTGTTTAGCAGTAGCGGTTGGTACTTCTCACGGTGCTTACAAATTTACTTCTAAGCCTGATGCTGACGTTCTTAAAATCGATCAAATCAAAAAAATCCACGAGCGTATTCCAGATACTCACATCGTAATGCACGGTTCTTCTTCTGTACCAGAAGAGTGGTTAGCGACTATCAACAACTTCGGTGGTGATATGGGTCAAACTTACGGTGTACCTGTTGAAGCAATCGTTGAAGGTATCAAGTACGGTGTTCGTAAAGTAAACATCGATACAGATCTACGTATGGCGTCTACTGGTGCGATTCGTCAGCACTTGACTGAAAACACAGCTAACTTCGATCCTCGTAAGTTCTTCAACGCTGCTGAAAATGCAATGATGGAAATCTGTAAGGCTCGTTTTGAAGCATTTGGTTGTGCTGGTCACGGTTCTAAAATCAAGGCAGTTGGTCTTGAAGAGATGCAAGCACGTTATGCATCTGGTTCTTTGAATCAAACGGTTAAATAAACCGAATTTGATTTAAGAACTACAAAAAAACCCGAGCTTGTCTCGGGTTTTTTTTTATGTCTGTCGAAAATAAATGAAACAACGATAGGGCTTATTTCTTACGGGCTCCAGCTTGGTATTGCGCAAGGCTTTCCGTCAGTAGAATAGGTTACTCTGTATGTTCTGCAGTCGGTGTAGTCGTTGATGCCGTCAGCATAATCAGTGTCATCCAACGGGTCCATTTGATTGACAATGATGCTGTGCAGTACCAGCCCTGACTGCTTAATGGCTTCAATACTCAGTAACGTTTGGTTAATGCAGCCAATACGGTTAGCCACAACCAGAATGACAGGGTAATTTAATTGGACTGCCAAGTCTTTGTTTAAGCCGTCCTGTGCTAAAGGCGAGTAGAAGCCACCAGCGCCTTCAACTAAAGTGAATTGGTGATTGTCTGTCTGGCATGCCAATTTAAGGTGTTGAATCGAAATGTTTAGGCCTGCATTTTTTATCGCACTATGTGGTGAGATAGCGGGCTCAAACTGGTAAGGGCAGATGGTGTCCAGGTCTTCAGGAGATTGGCAGCTCTGCTGTAGAAATAAGGCGTCCTCAGGGAGTAAATGACCGTCCTCAAGTCGAATGCATCCCGATGCAATCGGCTTTCTAGGGGTAACAGTATTTCCTCTCTTTATGAGACTGGTAGCTATGCAGCCAGCTACATAGGTTTTTCCGACATCGGTATCGGTACCGGTAATAAAAAAACCACTGTAATCAGTGGTTTCAGGGGCTGTCTTTGAATTAAGGTTCATGCAGTGGCCTGTGGTATTCTGAGTAGTTATAAATTCTCAGTTAGGCGCGCTTGCGCTTCTTGGTATTTATCAAAGGTTCTGTTCACAACGTCTTCAGGAAGTTCAGGGCCTGTATCAGGGTTTTTGTCCCAAACGAGTTCTTCCAAATAATCACGAATATACTGCTTATCAAAGCTTGGCGGGTTTTTTCCGACCTTATAGCTGGAGGCAGGCCAGAAGCGAGAACTATCAGGTGTTAAGGCTTCATCAATAAGATAGATTGTGCCGTCTTCATCTTCACCAAACTCGAACTTAGTATCCGCTATGATGATACCTCGTTCTAAGGCAAATTCAGCCGCACTTTTATAAAGAGCTAAACTCAATTCTCGAACCTTGTTAGACTTCTCTTCTCCCATGATTTCAACAAGCTTTTCAAAGCTTATATTTTCATCATGATCACCTTGCTCGGCTTTGGTGGAAGGCGTGAATAAAGGTTGTGGAAGCTTTTCAGCCAGTTGTAAGCCTTTTTCAAGTTTAATGCCGCAAACACTATTCTTTTTCTTGTACTCTTTCCAGCCTGAACCAACAAGATAACCTCGAACAATGGCCTCAACTGGGAGTGGTTTGAGTTTACGAACAATCATGCCACGTCCGTCTAGCTCATGTAGTTCATCAGGGGTCAAGTAATCAGATAAATGCATGTCTGGTGCAAGCTGATTAGGCACGATGTCTTCAAGCCGATGCATCCAGAATTGTGGCATCTCAGTCAGAATACGACCCTTACCCGGTATGGGGGTAGGCAAAATGGCATCAAAAGCTGAAATGCGATCCGTGGTGACGATCAATAAATGTTGTTCATCAATTTCATAAATGTCGCGCACTTTTCCTTTACCGATTAAGGGAACGCTGGTTAGATGTGATTCATAAAGAGGTTGCATAAATTTTCCTAGCTATCTCGATCTGCTGATCGTCGGTTTTGTTGGTAAGGGTATTTTAAATGCCCAAAACGTAAAATAAGGGTAGAAAGTGTAATTAATATAATGGTCACCGCAACAGCAATCATCTCCCATTCGCTAATTTCTTTCATATCCAAGATGAGGTAGCGTGCTAAAGCAATAATGGCAATGTAAAGAGGCAGTCGTACAGGCAGCTTTCCTGAATCAAGGTAGATGGCCACCATTGCAAGTACTTCAAGGTAGAGAAAGAGTAGTAACAGATCACCAAGGGTTACGGTACCGTTATCGTACATGATGACCACGGCATGTGCGCCCGCAATAACGGTTGCAATGGCGATAATAACAAGCCCTATGAACTCAACAGCATGAATGCTTTTTTTAAAGAGTTTCTTGGCGGGAGTGTTAGCTCGATGGTTAGGTCCAGCAGCTTCATCTGTATTAAGTTGAGTGGATATTTCTCTATCCATAAAACATTCCTCACGCTAAGTAGGGGGGTGATTAAAATGATATATCAATTTTATATAAATTTAGCACTAAATTAAGTGAATATTTTTATGGGTCGGTTGCGTGCGCATAGTTACGCACAGGGGTTGCTTGGATATTAGCTGATGGTCTTGGACTCGCCAGTAATGACTAAGCAGGCATTTTTTTGCCCATTCTATAGGATGCTGGTAAAATGCACGAATTATTTTTCTATAGTTTACAAATATAAGGTGTATAAACATGGCTAAGCAAGAAAATTGGATTGCTCCTTCGATCTTATCGGCGGATTTTGCGCAATTAGGTAAAGATGTTAAAGACGTGATTACATCTGGTGCAGATGTTGTTCACTTTGATGTAATGGATAACCATTATGTTCCTAATTTAACAATCGGACCATTGGTTTGTGAGTCTCTAAAAAACTTTATGGTAAAAGAAGGGATTAATGCGCCAATTGATGCTCACCTAATGGTTAAGCCAGTTGATCGCCTTATTGGTGACTTTGCATCTGCAGGTGCTGACATTATTACTTTTCACCCAGAAGCCTCTGAGCACATTGATGGTTCTTTAGGGCTGATCAAAAACGCTGGCCTAAAAGCCGGTTTAGTATTTAACCCAGCTACCCCTTTGCATTACCTAGAGCACGTAATGGATAAGATCGATATGATCTTAATCATGTCTGTAAACCCTGGTTTTGGTGGTCAAGCGTTTATCGATCAATCTTTAGAAAAGTTACGTCAAGCACGTCAGTTAATTGATGCGTCTGGTCGTGATATCCGTTTAGAGATTGATGGTGGTGTTAAAGCTGAAAACATCGCAGAAGTGGCGGCGGCTGGTTGTGATACGTTTGTATCAGGTTCTGGTATCTTCGGTAAAGCCAATGCGTCAGATGCAAACCGTTATGACACTATTATTAAACAAATGCGTGATGAGCTTGCAAAAGTCTAAAATCATTACCCATTAGTTTAGTAAAAAACGCTGGCGGCTTATTATAGGGCGCTGGCGTTTTTGCTATTTTAGCACTCTGGTTTTGTAAGAGGCTTGTGAGAAAGGCGTCATCAAAGCCTTGTGAATCATCAAAATATAAAGATAAGAAGATAGAATAGAATGCAAAAAATTAAGCCTGAATTTGTACTAATCGATTTAGACGGTACCTTGATTGATAGTGTTCCTGATTTAGCCTACTGTGTCGATGAGATGATGAAGCAGTTGGGTTTGCCAGTACGCGGTGAAGAAGCGGTTCGTGACTGGGTAGGAAATGGGGTACAGCGATTAACGGAACGTGCGTTAGTGAATTCGGTTGATGGAATGCCTGATCCAGATTTAATGGATAAGGCCTATCCTATTTTCTTACAACTTTATAAACATAACAACGCTCAACGTTCGAGTGTTTATGAAGGTGTGTTGGAAGGTCTTAGTTGGATGAAAGAGCAAGGTTATCGTATTGGCTGTGTCACCAATAAAGCAGAAGCATTTACCGTTCCTTTATTAAAGAGTAAAGGGCTTTTTGATCTGTTTGAAGTGATCGTAAGTGGTGACACTTGCGCCGAAAAGAAACCGCATCCAATGCCTTTATTACATGCTGCAAAGTTGATGGGTGTTGAGCCTGATAATGCTTTGATGCTTGGTGATTCTCAGTCGGATGTAAAAGCCGCTCGTGCGGCAGGCTTCCATATTTTCTGCATGACCTACGGTTACAATCATGGTGAAGATATTCGCGATTATAATCCCGATGCGGTATTAGATTCGTTCATGGAGTTACCCAATTACATGTCTTAAATAGAGTTCAGGAAGTCCCTAAACAGCATCACTTCTTCGTTGGGAAATGGTCATTTACATTTGTAAGCTCCCGTTTTCCCGTCTTGAATTGACACGGCTTAGAAACTTCTGAATCTCTATTTAGTTTTAGTAATTAGAGTGAATAAGCACTCAATACTCTTTATTTCAATTTGAGAAATTTGTATTAACAATTAGGATAAACGAGATGGCTTTTTTAAAAGCATTGTTACTAGAAATTTTTCGACCACTTCTCTGTTCTATAGCGGGCATACGCCGAGCTATTTTATTTAAGAGACTTGAGAAGCAAACTATTCATAAGCAAACACACAGCAAGGCAGATATAAAATGAGCAACGCACACTTTGCCAATTTAGCAAAGCAGGGCTTTAATCGTATACCCGTTATGCGTACCGTTTTGTCTGACTATGATACGCCGTTGAGTGTGTATCATAAGTTAGCCAAAGGCCCTTATTCTTACCTATTTGAATCTGTTCAAGGCGGAGAAAAGTGGGGTCGTTACTCTATCATTGGTTTGCCTTGCCAGACACGATTGCTGATTAATGGTCACCATATTAAAGAAGTCACTCATGGTGAAGTGGTGCAACATCAAGTGGCGGATGATCCATTGGCATGGGTTGAATCTTATCAGAATCAATTTAAGGTTTTTCAGCCAGAAGGCATGCCTGTCTTTAGTGGTGGCCTAGTGGGTTATTTTGGTTACGATACCATTCGTTATGTTGAAGAGCGTCTTAAAGACAGTACCCCTGAGCAAGATGACATTGGTGCGCCTGATATTGAGTTGATGGTCTCGGAAGAGTTGGTGGTGTTTGATAACTTAAGTGGTCAAGTACACGTGATTGTTCATGCAGACTTAACTCAGTCTGATGGCGAAGATAAAGCGCTGAGTCGTCTGGATGAATTATGTACTATGCTCAGCCAGCCGATGCCAATGCCTTTAGACCAGCCGAGTCATCATTCGATTGATGAGGCCGATTTTAAATCGAGTTTTGGAGAAGAAGCGTTTAAGTCAGCAGTGTCTAAAATTCAAGAGTACATTCTATCGGGTGATGCCATGCAAGTGGTTATCTCTCAACAGATGTCTGTGCCATTTGAAGAACAACCGATCGATTTATACCGTGCCTTACGTTATTTAAATCCATCACCTTATATGTTTTTTATGGACATGGGGGATTTACAAATAGTCGGCTCATCACCGGAGATTTTGGTGCGTTTGGAAGAGAATCAAGTCACGGTTCGTCCCATTGCAGGAACGCGTCGTCGTGGAACAGATCATGAAAAAGATTTGGCTTTAGAGCAAGAGTTGTTAAACGATCCTAAAGAGTTAGCGGAACATTTAATGCTGATTGATTTAGGGCGTAATGATGTTGGACGTATTGCGCAAATTGGTTCGGTCAAGTTAACCGAAGAGATGATCGTAGAGCGTTACTCGCATGTGATGCACATTGTGTCAAACGTTAATGCCGATATTAAATCGGGTATGAGTGCTATGGATGTCTTGCGTGCGACTTTCCCAGCTGGCACGGTTTCTGGAGCACCTAAAATCCGCGCCATGGAAATCATTGATGAGTTAGAGCCTGTTAAACGCGGAATCTATGCGGGTGCCGTGGGCTATTTAGGTTGGCATGGCAATATGGATACCGCCATTGCCATTCGCACTGCGGTCATTAAAGACAATACCTTGTTTGTTCAAGCGGGTGCGGGTATTGTCGCAGACTCGGTGCCACAGTCTGAGTGGGATGAAACCATGAACAAGGGCCGCGCTATTTTTAAAGCCGCACAGTTTGTCACGGATGGTCTGAAAACAGATAATCCAAAAGCCAACAATTAGTCGGCTCAGGAAAAATTTATGCTATTAATGATTGATAACTACGACTCTTTTACCTATAACCTGGTTCAGTATTTTGGTGAGCTGGGACAACAGGTAGAAGTATTTCGTAATGACCATATTACCATTGAAGAAATCGAAGCTTTAAACCCAGATTATTTGGTGATTTCTCCGGGGCCTTGTACTCCTAATGAAGCGGGTGTATCGGTTGAAGCCATTAAACATTTTGCGGGTAAAATTCCAATTATGGGTGTCTGTTTAGGGCATCAAAGTATTGGCCAAGCGTTTGGTGGCGATGTTATTCGCGCCAAGCAGGTTATGCATGGCAAAACCTCGCCTGTTTATCACCACAATGTGGGTATGTTTTCTGGGTTACCTAATCCGGTACAAACCACGCGATACCATTCATTAGTAATTGATCAAAATACCTTACCTGACTGTTTAGAAATCACGGCTTGGGTTGAAGATGAAAATGGACAGTTGGATGAAATTATGGGGGTTCGCCATAAAACACTGCCGATAGAAGGCGTGCAGTTTCATCCCGAGTCAATCTTGACCGAACAAGGTCATGACATGCTAAAAAACTTTTTAGAACAGCATGCGTAAGACGAACAACGCAGATCACGACAGACATTTTTGCCTAAGTTATCAAGTGAAACTTAGATAATCGTATTGGAGATTGTATGGAACTCAAGCACGCCTTAGAACAGTTGTTAGACCGTCAGGAATTGCATGAAGAACAGATGGAATCTGTCATGCATAAACTCATGTCGGGTAAAGCCACGCAAGCCCAAATTGGCGCGATCTTAACCGCTCTGAGAATGAAAGGTGAAACCTTAGCTGAAATTACGGCTGCGGTTCGTGTGATGCGTTCTTTAGCCACCCCTGTTCGTTTAGACGACAAAAGTAAATTAGTCGATACCTGTGGAACGGGTGGCGATGGTGCCAATACCTTTAATATCTCAACCGCTTGTGCCTTTGTGGTAGCGGCAGCCGGTGGCGTAGTCGCCAAGCACGGTAATCGTTCTATTTCCAGTAAATCAGGCAGTGCCGATGTGTTAGAAGCCGCTGGCGTCGATTTAACTTTAACGCCAGAACAAGTCGCTGAGTGTATTAATGAGACGGGCGTTGGTTTTATGTTTGCCCAAGCACATCATGGCGCCATGAAACACGTGATTGGTGCGCGTAAAGAGATGGGGGTTCGTACCCTTTTTAATTTGCTTGGTCCTTTGACCAATCCAGCGGGCGCGCCTTTTCAAGTGATTGGTGTCTATAACAAAGCCTTAACCACCTTGTTTGCCAAAGTGTTGCAACAATTAGGTTCAAACCATGTCATGGTCGTTCACGCGGATGACGGTTTAGACGAAATCAGTATTGCCAGCAAAACCACGGTGGCTGAGCTAAAAAATGGTGAGATCACTTATTGGGAAATAGACCCATATGATTTAGATATGGATCACGTGAGTCTAGCTGATTTGGCCGTCGACTCTGCGCAAGACAGTTTGAATGTCATTCGTTCTGTCTTTGCCAATAATGACAGCGGTGCTAAAGACATTGTTTGTTTAAATGCTGGCGCAGCTTTGTATGTGTCAGGTTTAGCAGAAACCTATCCAGACGGCGTGACTTTGGCGCGTACCGTTATTGCTAAGGGGTTGGCTCAAGAGAAGTTTAATGAATTTGTGGCTAAAACTCAGTCATTTAATCATTAACTCTAAGCCACGCTTTAATTGTTTACAGTCAATCGCTTTAGTCTGCCGTTATGAAAAAACAGCTTAATCGATGGTTCTATCTCTCATTGGGTGGGCTGTTTTTTAGCTTAGGTTTAATTGGGGTGTTGCTACCTTTATTGCCCACGACCCCGTTTATGATTTTAGCCGCGGCCTGTTTTGCCAAAAGTTCGCCACGATTTCATCAGGCATTATTAAATAATCGCTGGGTCGGTGCGGATTTACGGCGTTGGGAACAAACCAAAACCATGAAACGCAGCACCAAAAAACGGGCAACCTGGGTCATAGTAGCGACCTTCAGTGTTTCCATTGCGTTAGTGTGGGGCATGCCGCTTTTACAGCTCATGCTTATCGCAATTGCCGCGGTATTACTGTTTTTTCTCTGGCGTATTGCAGAACATGTTCAGGAGCAAAGCAAAACAGAAATTTCTTAATAATGGTGTGGTATTTCAGGCAACACCATTCAAACAAAATTCAAGACCCATTTAAAATGACTCAATGCATGAACAGTGCATTCACAAGGACAACACTATGAGCAGTACGCCAACCATCTTAAAGAAAATCATCTTACGTAAATTAGAAGAAATTCAAGACGGCTGTGACAAAGTTTCTTTGCGTGATATGAAAAAGCGTGCCTTATTAGCGCCAGAAACCAGAAGTTTTGTAGGGGCCATGCAAGCTAAATTGGATGCAGGCCAGTCTGCGGTCATTGCCGAAATTAAAAAAGCTTCGCCTAGTAAAGGGGTTTTGCGCGATCCATTTGATCCGGTTGAAATTGCCAAAAGTTACCAAGCCAATGGCGCCGCTTGTCTGTCGATTTTAACCGATAAAGATTTTTTTCAAGGCTCAAATGAATACTTAAAACAGGTGCGTGAAGCGGTAGACTTGCCGATTATCCGTAAAGACTTTATTGTGGACGACTACCAAGTCTATGAAGCCCGTGCCATTGGTGCTGACTGTATTTTACTGATTGCTGCGGCCATTGGGGATGCGCAAATGTCTGAGCTCACCCAAACCGCCATGAGTTTGGATATGGATGTGTTGATCGAAGTACACAACGAAGAAGAACTAGAGCGCGCCTTGCGTTTACCGTTGCCAATGATTGGCATAAACAACCGAGATTTGCATAGTTTTGATGTCTCTTTAGATACGACGATTGGTATGTTGGATAAAATTCCAGAAGACCGTATTGTCATTACTGAGAGCGGTATTTTAACTAAAGACGATGTCGCTAAAATGCGTGCTTGTCATGTGGATAGTTTCCTAGTCGGTGAGACGTTTATGCGTGCGGATGATCCGGGTGAAAAGTTGGCGGAACTATTTAAATAGATTATTTTGAAAAAGCCTCTTTTGAGGCTTTTTTTAAAGTTGAGGTTGTCAAATTGAAAGAGTTTTTAAGAGATCACTGGCTGAAAATACCTATTGTTTTGTATGCTCTTGGATTTGTGGTTCATAATCTTTTTTTATCGAATTTTGGGAGTTATGAATTCGAGCTTGTGCAGGCAAAATACATTTTGTCAGGATTTGGTGTAGTGGCTTTTTCCATAGCTTGTTTTGCCTACATATCAATAAAAGTAAATTTGTCAGATATATTTGATATGTTTAATTTAGATAAATTATTGCCATGGTTGTTGAGAGTTATCTCGTTACCTTATGCTTTTTATACTTTTCTGTATTTAAGTTCGGTGTCTGAATTGTCTGGCTCAGATGATCCATTTTCATTATTGATATTTTGGAGTTTTCTTCTGGGGAATGCTGTTGTATCTTTTTCAATATTTGGTCTTGTATACAGCCACCTAAATGGAAATGATTGGGTAGCGAGATTAGGTCATTTTTTATCTAAATTATTAGCCATCCCGATGATTGTGAGCACAGTTGTAATTGGGGTGCACATGCCAGAATTTATGAGTGTAGTGCAGGCAACCACTTATCTGTTTTTTGTTCTAATTGGTATAGGGCTTAGTCAGCAAGATGATAAGATTGGTGTTAATCCTGAATATTTAGATGTAAATGCTAAAGAGTCTCACAAGACAAATTTCACTATATTATTTGGTTTAGTTGCGATAATTTTTATGTTTGGAGCAATGGTTTCACATTATGTCGAAGCAATTTATCCTAAAATTCCTATTGGATTGGGAGGATCAAAGCTTGAGTTTGTTGAGATATATTCCCAGAATAAGGTTTTTTCATCACAATTAATACAGGAGACTGGAAATTGGACTCTCTACATTAATAATAGTACAGGAAATGTTGAAAAAATTAAGACAGAGTTAATAGAAAAGATAATTCTTATTAGGACAGATAATTAAGAATAACTCGTTCCCACGTAATAATTAGGGTCATTGGGATCGTAGTAAAATTAAATGGTTTTGTCATCAATGATTGAGAAGCCTTTTTAATATTAGTAGACCTTTTATTCACTCTATCGGCTTCACGTAACTTTTTCCTGTTCGGCAAAAAGTCACCAAAAAGCGAACCCTGCTGACACAACCTATTTCACTAAGCTTGTCCGCTGACATTCCTGAACTCGCTTCGCTCTAACAACAGGAATGTTTAAACGCGTCCTTCACTAAGTGAAATCACGATTGCTTTCAGAAGGGCGGTTTTTTTACGTTATTTCCGTGTTTTATCAACTAGAAAATTATGGGCTTTAAAATCAATTAGGGGTGAGCTTTAAGGGGTCGAAGCCCTTTTCTGTGGATAAGTTTAGATGGTTGGTTTCTGATAAAAGTTGAGAGGCTTTTTTAAACTCAATAGTTCATCTGTTATTTTCTTCTTTGGCCTCACGTAACTTTTTCCTGTTCGGCAAAAAGTCACCAAAAAGCGAACCCTGCTGACGCACTCTATTTCACTAAGCTTGTCCGCTGACATTCCTGAACTCGCTGCGCTCTAACAACAGGAATGTTTAACCGCGCCCTTCACTAAGTGAAATAACGATTCCTTACAGAAGGGCTGCTCTACTACGTTATCTCCTCGCCTTTTATTTGTTTTATCTAGTGCTTTTAATTCTGGCAGGCTTGATAACGTGTTCGTTTTAAATGCAAGAAGCCAGCCACAAACGCCAAGTTCCCCATTGAACGAAAGTGTGCAAAGCTCTTGACGAAATGAACGGTCTAGGTGCCCCTTGAGGGTATAAAAAACGCTGTTGTTAGAGCGTAGCTTGCGAAGCGAGTTCAGCGTTTTCAGTGAGTGAGTTTAGAGCTTGCCACTTGAGTGAGCGGGGTGCCCTTTATTTGCTTACTTTGTTTGGGCAAGCAAACGAAAGTAAGGGGAAGCATTTATGGAGAATAATGGCGAAAATAGATCTCAAAAAGGCTTCTCAACAGACAGCTGAAAATAACAGGGTAGTACATTTAAATGTACGTCGATACCAGTTATTTAAAGCTGTTGGAGCAAATTGAAGGAGTGTTTTAGGAATTAAACAGACCTCTCAATTTAATAAGCTTACGATTTAGTGAAGAACGTATTTTTGGATGTAATGCAGGAAGAGAAAGAGAAGCTGGGAAAGCAGATTGAATCGGCCCTCCCATTGGTTGATTAAGAAACGATATCAATCAACTCTACATCAAAAATAAGCGTTGAGTAAGGTGCAATTTTAGCACCTGAACCTTGTGCACCATAAGCTTGGTCTTGTGGTACATATAGACGCCATTTAGAACCTTTAGGCATTATTTGCAATGCTTCTGTCCATCCTGCAATCACTCGGTTAACTGGGAATTCAGCCGGTTGACCACGCTCAACAGAGCTGTCGAAAACCGTACCGTCAATTAAGGTACCGTGGTAATGCGTTGATACCACAGATTCCGCCGTAGGCTTTTCACCGTCACCCGCTTGTAGGATTTCATATTGCAGACCAGAATCTGTCACAATAACGCCTTCTTTTTTGGCATTTTCAGCTAAAAAGGCTTCGCCAGCGGCACCGGCTAGTTTGGCTTGCTCGGCATGTTTGGCTTGCATGATGGTGTTGATTTCTTCAAACGCTTTAGCAAACTGTTCTTGGCTAATAGGGCTGGCCGTACCTTCTAAAGAATCCATAAGTCCAGCTGCGACGGCTTTAGGGCTAAGACCTTCAAAAGGGTCTGATGCAAGTTGATCACCCATTTGACGACCAATGCCGTAGCTTACGATTTCAGGAGTAGTGGTAAAGTTGTTAGACATAATTGAAAACCCTATGTTGTAAATAGTTTTAAATAAAAAGTAGGTGAAAAAGGAATCTTAGCATAAATGTTTGATGGGTATTGGCTTGAGCAACCTGTGACATAAAGTGATGGATGTTATTGATGAAGACATTGAATTACCATAATTGCAGTTTGGCGATATGATGATTGCTAGGAAAAAGGGGCTTGTACTATTGCATCTACTACTGAATTTAACTACTATCCTAAGCCTAAAGTAATTGTGGTTGAAGATTTGATTGATCTTGCCTAGTAATTTAAAAGGAAAATAAATGACTGTACTCGTTAATTGGCAAGGTAAAAAGGCATTTGAAGCCACTTCATCAACAGGCCATAAGGTGATGATGGATGCTTCTGAAGAAGTGGGCGGCGAAGACCGTGGCTCTCGCCCAATGGAGTTGTTGTTAATGGGTTTGGGCGGTTGTGCTGGTATTGATGTGACGATGATGCTGGAAAAAGGTAAGCAGGATGTGAAAGACTGCCAGATTGAGATTACCTCAGAACGAGCCGATACTGTACCTGCTGTATACACTAAAATTCATGCGCATTTTAAAGTGACGGGTACGAATTTGAGTGAGAAAAGAGTCAAGCGTGCGGTGGAATTATCGGCCGAGAAGTATTGTTCAGTGTCTAAGATGTTGGAAGCCACTGCGGTCATCTCTCATGATTATGAGATTATTGAAGCTTAATTTTTGTTAGAAAGGGTGTTTTTGGATGGCGTCTAAATGGTTTATGTTCAAAGTCGCGATCGTTAAGGCCGTGGTTTCCGAGGAAACCTTAGCTAAGCAAGCCAGAAAGCCTTCTGGCTGGTTAGGCCGAAATATCCTAAAACCGATGTTTGTGACAGGTAACGCGGCTTTAAATCAATTTATTTTTGATCTTCTGGCTGTTCAGCCGCGGGATAAACTGCTTGAAATTGGTTTTGGTCCAGGGGTCTTGATCAAACAGCTTTGTGAACAAGAGCCGGCCTCCAAAATTATTGGCCTGGATTTCTCGCCAACCATGCTTAAACAAGCCTATTCTCTTAATAAAAAATTTATTAAACGGTTTCAGTTAACGTTAATTGAAGGCAGTAGTGATGATATGCCTTTTGATTTTGAAGGGTTTGATTCTGTATTTTGTGCGAATACGCTCTATTTTTGGCAGCCGCCTGAACCCCATTTAAATGAAGTTTTTCGGGTTTTAAAGCCTGGCGGTAAGTTTGTGATGGGCTTTAGAACGGGAGAGCAGATTGATGCAATGGGTTTGCATCCGAGTATTTTTGCTCGTTATACACCTGAAGCGGTAAAGGCTTTATTGCTTTCGATCGGCTTTACGGATGTCAGTATTGAGAGCCAATCGGGTTTTCCTGTTGACTCTTTTTGTGCAGTGGCTCGAAAGCCCCTGACTTGATTGAATTAATCAAGTGACGGCTTTAAAGTTTCCTTAACGGCTGCAATTATGCCTGTTGTCAGTTGTTCTAATTGAGTCTGTGGAGTGTTAAAGGCGGGCATGGTATAAACCAGCTTGCCAAATGGCCGTAGCCAAATACCGTTTTCTACCGCTAAAGCTTGCACTCTCCCACCTAAATCATCACGCTGTAATTCGATGACTCCGATAGCCCCTAATACACGTACGTCGGTCACACCAGTGAGCTCTTTAAGTGGCAAAAGGGTTTCTGTAAGGTGTGTTTCTATACGTTGAATATTGGCTTGCCAAGGGGAATCCAGTAGTAGATCGATGCTGGCAATCGCGGTAGCACACGCCAGAGGGTTCGCCATAAAGGTGGGGCCATGCATTAATAACCCAGGCTCACCATCACTGATGGTTTGGCTAACTTTGTCGGTGGCGAGAGTGGCTGCAAGTGTTAAATATCCACCCGTTAAGGATTTTCCGACACACATAATGTCAGGAGAGATTCCTGCCCATTCACAGGCAAACAACTTTCCTGTTCGCCCAAAGCCCGTTGCAATTTCATCCGCAATGAGTAGAACGTGGTATTGATCACATAATAAGCGGACTTGTTTTAGGTAGTCTGGTCGATAGAAGCGCATGCCTCCAGCACCTTGAACAATCGGTTCAAGAATAACGGCTGCAATGTGCTGTTGATGTTTGTTTAATAAAGCTTCAAAATCCTTAATATCCTGATTGTCTGACTGAATCGAAAAGCCAGGCTCTGGCGCCGGGGCGAAGTGATGTTGGACAAGAGTGTCACTAAAGACTTTATGCATACCATTGTCAGGATCACAGGCAGCCATGGTGGCAAAAGTATCTCCGTGATACCCATTTTTAACCGTCAGTAGTTTTGATTTGCTTGGTTGCTTAAGGCTTATCCAGTATTGCAAGGCCATCTTAATGGCCACTTCAACAGCTACAGAGCCAGAGTCTGTAAAGAAGACTTTTTCTAAGCCCTTGGGTGTTAAGTCTACTAGCCTTTGTGCAAGTCCTATCGCTGGTTGATGGGTGAGACCACCAAACATAATGTGTGACATGGTCTCAATTTGGTCATGCATAGCTTGTTTAATGAAAGGGTGATTGTAGCCATGAATAGCGGCCCACCAGGAAGACATACCGTCAACGATCTGGCGATCGTCTGTTAAGATCAGCAGTGAGCCCTGTGTGGATTTAATACCGATAGCAGGGATGGGATTAGGGATTTTGGCATAAGGATGCCAAACGTGTTGTTGATCAAACTCTAAGAGAGTATTCCAGTCTTGCATAATGTGGTTTCCAAGGTTTCGATTGCGCGGTTGTGGCCATCTTGTCGGTATATTAAGTATGAACGATATTGTAATGAATATAAGTCTGAAAGAAACCAATTGTAAAAAAGTATAAAACGTACTTGTGTTCTATAAAAGGGTTGTTACAATACTCGAATTGGTTTTGAGGTGGCTTGTTTACGGGCTATTTCAAGTGTAATAATTCTTAAGATTAGTTTTAAACTGAAAACAAATAAGATATTTTTAAAATATCAAAAAAATAATGTTGACAGTCTATAAAAACTCTATAGAATACGCACACACAATTTGGAGGGTTTCCCGAGCGGCCAAAGGGGGCAGACTGTAAATCTGCTGGCTCAGCCTTCGGTGGTTCGAATCCACCACCCTCCACCATATTGCGGGTATCGTATATTGGCTATTACCTCGGCCTTCCAAGCCGATGAGAGGAGTTCGATTCTCCTTACCCGCTCCATATTCAAAGGCTCTCTTTGTTGGTTTGTTAATTCAGATTAATGAAGTGGGCCTTTTTAATTTGCTCTTATAGCTCAGTCGGTAGAGCGCATCCATGGTAAGGATGAGGTCATCGGTTCGATTCCGATTAAGAGCTCCATATTGTTTATATTTGCACCGAACTGTATCAACAGTCGCTGCTACTTAGGAGATTGCATCATGGCAAAGGAAAAGTTTGAACGCGCGAAACTG